>Ga0255384_10108_pt1 | contig 13870 bp, 13 predicted proteins | sample ANMaggSeSYBR01F7_FD_182106 | JGI IMG/M metagenome (GOLD analysis project Ga0255384, IMG submission 182106) | Sediment cell enrichment communities from methane seep in Santa Monica Basin, California, United Staets - ANME aggregate JGI... | ecosystem: Environmental > Aquatic > Marine > Cold seeps >... | reverse complement strand
AAAAAAGTCAAGTACAGATAATTTCAAAAAGGTTAATATTTAAGCAAAAAACTTTGGATAAGATAAATTATTGTTACCTAAATTTAGATCAAATCATAAAAAATATATCGCAAAAAAAAATACCACCGAGTACTATTTATTTAAAATTTAAAGGGTTGCCTAACGAAGTGTTATTTTTTACCATGGCGGAAAGTAACTCTGATATTGTAAGGGAAAGGATATGCAACTATTTTGAAAAATATAAAAAGGAAAGTCTATATATTTCAGGTAAAGAATTAAAAGAACTACAGGTAAAACCTGGGCCAATCTATTCACTAATTTTGAATAAATTACTTTGTGCTCAATTGGATGGAGAGGTAAAAAATATAAGAGATGAAATTAAATTTGTAAAAAATATTCTAAAGGAAAGGAATAAGAAATAGAAAAATGTTGGATAATATATTCGAAATTGTTTGGAGCATACCGGCTGTTTTAATAGCCATTACTTTTCATGAGTACTGGCATGGTAGGATGGCTTATAAATTAGGTGATCCAACAGCCGCAGAAGCAGGAAGACTTACCTTGAATCCTCTGGCTCATCTTGACCCTATAGGAACCTTGATGTTGCTTTTATTCCGATTTGGCTGGGCAAAACCAGTCCCGGTAAATTTTAATAGATTGAATCATCCTAAACGAGATATGATCTATGTTTCATTGGCTGGCCCAATTGCCAATATAGTAATTGCAGTAATATTTGCCCTAATATTAAGGTTAAGTTATTATTTCATTGGACAAATTACCATGGCACAAGGCAGCTCTTTTTTTAATATTTCGGTAACCATACTAAGAGGTTGGTTAATATTTCTACAGACCGGTGTCATAATAAATTTAGCGCTAGCTATATTTAACTTGATTCCTGTTCCGCCTTTAGATGGATCCAAGATACTGCTGGGTCTTTTGCCTTATTCTCAGGCTTACAGGTATGCCAAGTTAGAATCTTACGGGCCGATTCTCTTACTAATTCTGGTATTAAGTGGTATAATCGGAAAAGTGTTATTTCCTATTGTATTTTTTATATTTCGTTTGCTAGTTTAAAATAAATTGATTTAAAAATGTATAGCATATAGCAAGAAAAGTAAAAGCTAAAAACTCAAAGCGCAAAACCAAAGCTTAAAACTTAAAATTAAAAAACTAAATAATTTATGGAAAAAAGCACGAAGTATAAAATTAAATACTCCTCTGTCATTCCCGCGGAAGCGGGAATCCAGGGGCAAATATTAATATTAGAAAATAATTACAGTTACTTATTTTCACGAAACCTACCATCATGAAAATGGTGGTACAAGTGTCACGAGAATGAAATATATGTACTATTAGAAATAGTTTTGAATTTTGAATTATGGTTTTTCGCTTTTAGCTTTAAGTTTTTAGCTTAATAAAGAGATTGCTCGCAACAACTATTCACTAACGACTAATTCAATCGGTAAATTGGTTAATTAATAAATAACCTATTTTAATAATAAAATTAAGAGAGGAGTATTTCAAATGGCAGGAATAATTTTTAGCGGAATGCGGCCTACCGGTAAATTACACTTAGGAAATTATTTAGGAGCTTTGGAAAATTGGGTAGAACTTCAGGAAGAATACAAGTGTTTTTTTGGAGTCGTAGATTTACACGCCCTAACTACCGGCTACGATAAAATTGAAGACATAAAAGAAAACATTATGGAGATGCTTATAGATTGGTTTAGTGCAGGCATTGACCCTGAAAGAAGTACTGTATTAATACAATCTTATGTCCCTGAACATGCAGAATTACACTTGCTTTTTTCCATGATTACTCCTTTGCCCTGGTTAGAAAGAAATCCGGTATTAAAAGAGCAGGTACGAGATTTAGGATTGAAAGACAATATGAGTTATGGTCTTTTGGGATATCCGGTTCTAATGGCTTCAGATATATTGATCTATAAAGCGAATGCTGTACCTGTGGGGGAAGATCAAGTGCATCACGTAGAATTAACTCGGGAAATAGCCCGGAGATTTAATAATCTTTATAAAAATGTTTTTCCTTTACCCCAGGTAAAATTGACCAAAGTTCCACGTGTGCCGGGAACTGACGGAAAGAGAATGAGTAAAAGTTTGGGGAATACAATTTCCATATCCGATCCGCCGGAAAAAATTGAAGAAAAAGTGAAGACAATGATAACTGATACCCAAAAAATAAGATTGAATGATCCGGGTCATCCGGATATTTGTGTGGTATTTACTTATCAGGAGATGTTTAATCCGGAACAATCTGAAGAAATATCTGTCGGATGCAAATCAGGAAAATTAGGGTGTGTAGAATGTAAAAAGAGATTGGCTCAGGCCTTAATAGATAAGTTTGGTGGATTCAGGGAAAAAAGAAAATATTATGAAAGAAATCCGGAAATAATTAGAGAAATTGTAATCGAAGGGAGCAAAAAGGCAAGGCAGGTAGCTAAACAGACCCTCGACGAAGCGAAGAAAGCTATGAATTTAGATTATGAATAATAAAAATATAGACTTTAAGATAAAAATTAATGATTTAGATAGATCCATAGACGAATTATTGAGAAATATAAAAGAAGGTATCGTTGATATTGAAAAGGTACCCATTACTGAAATAATAGACCAGTATTTAAAATATATAATTCAAAACAAGAGTGCTATTGATCTGAGCATTGCCGGTAAAAACATAGCTGAAATGGCGATAATATTAAAAATAAAATCAGAAAATCTTCTTCCTAAATTAGAAGCTAAAAGCAGTGAAGAGGAAGATGATGAATATAATGATTTTATGATTTCAAAAGAAAAAGAAGCATATCTTCAGGAATATGACAAATTTCAAGAAGTGGTCGAATATTTAAAAGAAAAAGAAGGCACCCAAAATAATATCTATTTTCCGGTGATGGAAAACGATGATAAAGAAGGTAGTGTAGAAATTCAGAAAGTTGACTTAGCAGACCTTTTAACTTCTTTGGAAAAAGTATTACAGAATACAAAGAAAGATAACTATATGCCCTTTAAAAAAAGGACTTTTAATACCGCTTCCAAGATGAAGGAAATAATTAATCTGTTAAATGGCAGCAAAGAAGGATTATCTTTCGATTATTTCATGGAAAGAGCTCAGAGTAAGTTAGAAATTATTGTTATTTTTCTTGCCTTATTAGAACTTATATATTTAAGAAAAATAAGATGCTATCAGAAAAAGAACTTTGATAGGATAATGTTCGATTTGAAAGGAGATGCTTTAAAGTTAAAGAAAAATTAGGAAACAATACAAGGTGGGGCAATATAATAGAATGCTTATTGCTGGTATATAATAATCCATTAACCCTTGACAAGATAAAAGAGATTACCGGTCTGGAAAAAAAAGGAAGTAGATCGATTATTAATGAGCTAATCTTAAAATATGAACACGATGATAGGCCCTTTAAAATATATGAAATTGCCGGTGGATATAAACTGGGTACCAAACCACAGTACTCTGTATGGGTAAAAAAAATCTTAGAGAATAAGAGAATGCATCAAATTTCAAAAGCAGCTCTGGAAACTATGGCCATCATTGCTTACAATCAACCGGTAACCCGTTTGGAAATTGAAAAGATAAGGGGAGTAAGCTGCTCAGGGGTATTATTTAATTTACTAAAACATAAATTTGTAAAAATTAGCGGAAGAAAGAAGGCACCTGGAAATCCTTTGCTTTACAAAGTTACTGACTATTTTTTAATGCATTTCGGCTTAAAAAATCTTAGTGACCTTCCAAAACTAAACGAAATCGGGATTAAATAAGATGATTGAAAGATTGCAAAAATATTTAGCGGGAGCAGGGATTGCTTCCCGAAGAAAGTGTGAAGAACTTATCCTCCAAGGGCAGGTACGGGTAAATAATTCTGTCGTTATTAAGTTGGGGACCAAGGTTGACCCCCAAAAAGATATTGTTGAAGTAAATGGTAAATTAGTAAAGTATAAAGAAATAAAACAGTATTCTTATTTATTATTAAATAAACCTAAAGGATATTTAACTTCTCTATCCGATCCCTTTGGCAGACCGATTGTTTTAGATTTATTGAAAGGGGTAAAAGAAAGAGTATACCCGGTTGGCCGTTTAGATTTTAATTCGGAAGGACTATTAATTCTTACTAATGACGGTGAATTAGCATATGCTTTAACTCATCCTGCAAAAGAAGTAGAAAAGGTTTACATAGCTAAAGTGAAAGGAATTCCCTCTTCTGAAAAATTAAAAATTTTATCAAAAGGGGTTGTCTTAGAAAATAATTATAAAATATTACCATGCAATATTTATTTATTAAAAATTACCAAGGGAAACGCCATATTAAAAATAAAAATAAGAGAAGGAAAGAAAAGGCAGATTAGGAAAATGGGCGAATATATTGGACATTTTGTTCTAGAGCTGAGAAGAACTCAGTTAGGCCCAATTTCTTTAAAGGGTGTAAAACCGGGAGAATACAGGTATTTAAATAAAGAAGAAATTAAAAGTCTGAAGAAAATAATATAACAGTATTTAGTATTTAGTAAAGAAAAAGCGTATAGCGAAAAACGAAAAGCGCAAAACGTAAAACCATAGCTCAAAATTTAAAATTTAAATATTTATTATTGTACATTGAGTTTTATATATCTTATTTCGCATACTATGCAGCAAAAATGAAAAACTAAATAAGCAAAAACAGAACTTAAAATTTAATATTGAGAGAAAAAGTTTTGAGTTTTGAATTATGGTTTTGCGCTTTTCGCTTTAAGTTTTTAGTTAATTTATTTATGTGTCATCTTATAACTTAGAATCTTATAAAACTATCGCACCGTTAACTAAATAAATAACAGGTAGATCGGTGAATTGGCCAATTGGAGAATTGGTGAATCGGTCGATTGGTCAATCGGTAAATTGGAGAATTGGTAAATTTATGAAAAATAATGGTTTAACAATTGCAATAGATGGACCGGCTGCTGTGGGTAAAAGCACTATGGGTAAATTGATTGCCCGGGAATTAGGCTTTATATATATTGACACAGGAGCGATTTACCGGGTAATAACCTGGAAGGTTCTAAAAAATAATATTAATATAAACGATGAAAATATGATTTCCAATCTGGTTTCAAATACTTCTATAACTATAGAGAGAGCAAATTGCGAGAGTTTAAATGATTATTATCACATATTTGTTGACGGAGAAGATGTGACTGAGGAAATACGTAATCCCAAAATTGATCAAAATGTTTCTCAGATAGCCAGGCTGCCTAAAATTAGAAAACAATTAATTCATCTGCAGAGAAAATTAGCTGAAAAAGGGAATATTGTAATGGAAGGTAGGGATATAGGTTCGGTAATTTTACCACAGGCAGATATAAAATTCTTTTTTACTGCTTCTGAGGAGGAGAGAATTAAAAGAAGGTATAAAGAGTTAATAGATAAAGGTTATAGCATAGATTACGAAGTAGTTAAAAAGCAGATAATCCAGAGGGATAAAATTGACAGCAAGAGAAAATATGCCCCTTTGATCAGGGCAAAAGATGCTATTCTTATAGATTCTACAAGAAAAGGCATTGAGGAAGTTAAAGATAAAATATTGAAGATAATAAATAAATTTAGAGAATGTAGGGAAAAAATAAATTGAAAATAATATTATCTAAAAAAATGGGATTTTGTTTCGGAGTCAAAAAATCTGTAAACTTAGCTAAAAATGCCTTAAAAACAAAAAAAAATAACTTGTATATGCTGGGTTCAATAATAAATAATCCTCAAGTTATTGAATACTTTATAAAAAAGGGAGTAAGGATAGAAAATAATTTAGATGAAATCCCGGAAGAAAGTAGGGTCATAACCAGGGCGCACGGTATTTCCCCTACAATGCTTAAAAAGGCTTCCCAAAAAAAATTATCGGTAGTTGATACTACCTGTCCATATGTTAGAAAAGTACAAAAAATAGCAAGTTATTTATATGAAAAAGAATATTATATAGTTATCTATGGAGATAAAAAACATCCTGAAGTGCTAAGTTTATTGGATACGATTCAAAACAAAGCTTTAGTGATAAATACAATTCCCGATGCAGAGAAGATAACCAAAAAGAAAAAAATTGGTTTTATATCCCAAACCACTAAAAATATTTATGATTTTTATAAATTATCATCTACTCTATTAAACAAAGCTGAAGAATTAAGAATATTTAATACAATATGTAAATCTACTACGGAAAGACAAAAGAGCGTACTTGAGTTAGCAAAAGAAGTAGATGTTTTGTTGGTGATTGGAGGAAAGGAAAGCGCTAATACAACCCGATTAGCAGAAATAAGTAAGAATCAGGGAGTAAAGACTTATCATATTGAAACTAAAAACCAACTAAAATACAGATGGTTTCACCCTGAAGGTAAAGTTGGAATTACCAGTGGTGCCTCTACTCCTGATTGGGTAACTAATGAAATCATTGATAAACTTAAAGAATGGTATGGTTAGTTAGATACTTTTCTTTACCTTGCCAGCTTTCAAACATTTAGTGCAGACATTAATTCTTTTTACAGTATTATCAATATGTGCTTTTATTTTTTGAATATTGGGATGCCACATTCTTTTAGTAACTTTATGAGAATGGCTTATTTTATTTCCAAATTGTGGACCTTTACCACAAATGTCACATTTTGGCATTTTATATCTCCTCCTGCCAGTTGTAAAAAATATTTAACAGTAGATATTTTATCATACTATACAAGGTCTTGGCAAGTAAATATTTATAGTATCGAGTATATAGTATATAGTATCTAGTAAAGAAAAGTGTATAGCGCAAAATGCAAAGCGCAAAACGTAAAGCCTAGCTCAAAATTTAAAATTTAAATATATTGTTTTATGTATTGATTTTCATCTTTCTTCTCCCACGTACTATATAGTAAAAATAAAAAGATAAAGAAGCAAAAGCAAAACTTAAAATTTAGCATTGAGAAAAAAGTTTTGAACTTTGAATTATGGTTTTACGTTTTTCGCTTTAAGTTTTTAGTTCAACATATTAATGTATATATTATCATCGTATAATTTTAAATATTAAAAAAACAATGTCAGGCAAAGGGTGTAAGAATGTGAGAATTATTGCTGGGAAAAATAAGGGTAATATATTAAAATCCCCCAGGGATTTATCTGTTCGTCCTACTTCCGAAAAGGTGAGAGAAGCATTATTTGATATTTTGGGGATATCTGTCAGGGAAACTTGTTTTTTAGATCTATTTGCAGGTACTGGTGCAGTAGGGATTGAAGCCTTAAGCAGGGGAGCAAGAGAAGTAATATTTATCGAAAAAGAGCTAAAATGCATAAAAATTATTAAAAATAATTTAGAAAAGACTGGAAACAGCCAAAATGCTGTAGTTTACAAAATAGATTTTTTGTTCGGTTTAAAATTACTAGGCAAAAAAAATTGTCAATTGGATCATATCTTCCTTGATCCCCCTTATAACAGGGGGCTGATAAACATCTCTTTGTTGGAAATATCAAAATTACCCATATTAAGACATAAAGGCTTGGTAATTGCCCAACACTATAAAAAAGAAAAAATTATGGAAAATATAAATAATTTGAAATTATTTAATCAAAGAATATACGGAGAGTGCCACCTATCTTTTTATGAATATGTTAATATTTAATAGAATTAGTTAGCTAGTTAGCTGGTTAGGAGAATTAGCGTATAGCGTATAGCGTACAGCGTAGAGTTAGGAAAGAAGATATCAGAATTAGATAGTATACAATATTTCGTATTTCGTTAAGAAGGACTGACGTAGAGCATAATTAGTATATAGTATTTAGTATCTAGTAAAGAAAATAAGAGAGAAGAAAAATACAGGAGCCAAATTCGTATCACGTTTAGAATTTGTTGGCTAGTTAGTTGACTGCCTTGTTAAAGAAATAGAGGAAAGAATTCAGGAGATAAAAGCCAGAGCAGGAAATAGTGTAGAGGATAGAACGTAGAGTTAGGTAAATTTAAACTTATTACTCATCACTAATTACTATAGTTTTTACTCGATACTCGATACTTGATACTATATACTAAAAACGAAAGGAGGGGAAAATGAAAATAGCTGTTTATCCAGGAAGTTTTGATCCAGTAACTAATGGCCATCTAAATATTATTGAAAGAACCACAAAAATTGTTGATAAATTAGTAGTAGCAGTAGCCGCCGATTCTAAAAAATTAACTTTATTTTCAGCCCAAGAAAGAACAGATATGATAAAAGAGGCCACCAAGGATTTGGAAAATGTTAAAGTACTATCATTTTCCGGTTTATTAACTGATTTTGTGAGAAAAAATAAAGCAAATATTATTATTAGAGGGATGAGAGCCATTTCAGACTTTGAACATGAATCACAACTGGCTTTGATGAATAAAAGACTTGCACCGGAAATTGAAACAATTTTTATGGTTACTTGTTCCACGTATTCATACTTAAATTCCAGTATAGTTAAAGAAATAGCGAGTTTAAATGGCAACATTTCCCAGTTGGTCCCTGAAATTGTAGAAAAAAAATTAAATGCATTATTTATTAATAAAAAAGCTTAGCAAAGCAGTTTGCATTGTTAAGTAGAAACTCACTTAGCAGGATTCAATCGTATTTTTTATTGAAAATATTTATTGTTAAATTGGAGTAAAAATCTACCCGTAGAATAAAGAGAAACAATGTATTATTTTAAAAGATATTTTTTAATTACTATAATCATAGTTCTAATTTTACTTAATCTAATCCCGACTCCCTATTTCCTGGTAATTCCAGGGCAGGCTGTAAATCTTAGTGAAAATATTACGGTAGAAAACGGAGAAAAAGACGCTGAAGGCCAATTTATACTTACCTCAACCGCTATAATAAAAGCAAATTTATTATTGTATATTTATGGTTTTTTTGATCCGAATATCGATTTAAAGAATAGGAATGATGAAATATTATTGAATATGGATCAAAAAGATTATATCAATATAATGGAAAAATTAATGCAGGAAAGCCAAATTATTTCTAAAGTTGTGGCTCTAAGGAAAGTAGGATATTCTCCGGAAATATCAGGACGAGGAATATTGATTAACGAAATATTGGATAACAGTCCAGTAAAGAATAAAATGTTACCTGGTGATGTGATTATTAAAATAGATGAGAAAACAGTTCATACTTTGGAAAATTTTTCAGAAATTATTAAAAATTATAGTTCCAATCAAATTGTTAGAATTACTTTTTTAAGAGATAATACTGCTTATTCAACATCAATTCCTCTTATTGAACTTCCTAGTACAGATGATAAAAAAGAAAGAATAGGGATAGGTGTATATGCTGATACTAAAGATCTTCAATGCAGATTCCCTTTAAAAATTGAAATAAAGTTAGAAAAAATAAAGGGACCTTCTGCTGGTCTGATGATTGCCTTGGAAATATTGAACCAATTAACTGAAAATGATCTAAGCAGTAATTTATTGATTGCAGGTACCGGTAATTTAAGTATGGATAGGGGAATAACCGAAGTAGACGGAATTAAGCAAAAAATAATATCTGCAAAAAAACGTAATGCTGACGTATTTTTAGTACCTCAAAAAAATTACCCAGAAGCTCTTAAGTTCGGTCGTGGTATCAGAATAATTCCGGTTAATGATTTTGATGATGCAATCATGAAATTAATAAAATTATAAATAGGAATTTCCTTTTTTGTAAGCCATAATTAATCGTAAGTTTAAAATATAAGTTTTCAGTTATCGTATACAGCTAAAAGCTTAAAGCTAAAAGCGAAAAACCATAATTCAAAACTCAAAACTTTTTCTGTCAATATTAAATTTTAAGTTCTGTTTTTGCTTCTCATCTTTTCATTTTTGCTATATAGTATGTGGGAGAAGAAAGATGAAAATCAATACATAAAACAATATATTTAAATTTTAAATTTTGAGCTATGGCTTTACGTTTTGCGCTTTTCGTTTTTCGCTTTGTTTACTAAATACTATTCACTAACGACTAACGACTAATACGCTAACGACTAATTTAATCTTCCTTCATCACTATTTTGTGAGTAAAATCAAGCCGGGCCACTCTATTTTCTGTTTTTTTATTACCAAGAACATATATATCAGTTGCAAGAATATCATATTCAAGCATCTTTATTAACCTATTTCGAACATTACTATTTATAGCAGAGGTTGTTTTTCTCAAATAATTTGATAATTTACTGATTAAAGGTGTAGAAGAACTATTTTTAATAGTTCTTAATAGAGTTTTTCCTTTTATTGAGAATCCCAAAATCCTTGCATATAAAGGCCCATACTTATTGAACATTGTTACGTTTTCTTTGGATAGATTCATCATAATGTGTAAAATTATACGTTGAATTTTAGTGCGGGTATATCTCCTGGTTTTAATTGAATTAATTAATTGCTCAATGGTATAAGATTTTAAAGATGCTTTCTTTATTCTATTTTCTAATCCTTCGGTTACTCCATGAATGCGTGAAATATCATCTAATGACATTCTTCTCAGGGTAGCAAGGATATACTGCCGGTAAGAGTCGAGAGTTATAGGGCCTCTACCCTCTCTTAATTCCCTTTCTAATACAGAAAATCCTGACGGAGGAATGGTTGATTTTATTTTATCATTTAGCATAAAAAGATCGGCCTTAGGGGGGCTTAAGTTATTTAGTATTTCATTTCTAATAGAGGTAGCACTGGAAATTTTACCTTTAATATTTTTTTGATGATAACTTGCTCCCATTCTTTTTATGGCTATAGGCTTGATTTTGCTCTTTAAATTTAATAGATGTTTTATATATTCTAAAGCTAAAATATTATTAGGATATTTTAATAATTTACTTAACGCTAAAGGTGATATTTTTTCTAAGCCGTCTATTCCGAATATCCTATGATAATCACATACGGTCTGGCTCCTTGCTTTTGGAAATTCGTATCCGCTTTTACAATTATATACTATCAGTTCTTTATATTCCTGTGGTTCGATGTTTAAAAAATTGCTTATCGGGCAAAGGATATTGAGGTTATTAGTTTCACAGCCAAAACACAGATAATCGATAATTTGAAGAGAATCAAATAATTTTACTGCTCCGAAAGAAAAACCGTTTGCATCCTGAGTAGAAAAAACAAAAGGGAGCTCAATTATCAGATCAACACCGGCATTTAGTGCCATCTTTGTTCGGGCCCATTTATTTATAATTGCCGGTTCTCCTCTCTGCAGAAAATTTCCGCTCATGACTGCTACTACATAATCTGCCCCGGTTATTTCTTTTGCTTTAAAAAGGTGGTAAAGATGGCCATTGTGAAGAGGGTTATATTCAACGATAATTCCTAGTATTTTCAAAATAAAATCCTCGATTTAAAAAATAGTTTATGCTATAATTATAGTAAATTTTTTAAAAGAATGATAGTTATAAAACTAATAAAATAAATAAAAGGAGAAAATAGATGAAACTGTCACAACTTATCAGAGAAAAAGCTAAAAAAAATCCTAAAATTATTGTACTTCCGGAGGGAGAAGAGCCGCGGATGATTAAAGCGGCAGAAATTATTATTAATGAAGGTTTTGCCAGTTTAATACTTTTAGGGAGAGAAGAAAACATTAAATCTAAAGCCCGGGAATTGGGAATTAATTTATCAAACAAAATTAAAATAATAAGTCCCAAAGATTCTGAAAAATTGAAAGAATATGCTGAATCATATTATCAACTTCGTAAACATAAAGGAGTAAGTTTAGAAGAAGCTTACCAATTACTGGAAAATCCTCTCTATTTTGGTGCATTAATGGTATATCATGATGATGCAGATGGTTTGGTTGCCGGTTCTATTAATGCCACAGGAGATGTTTTTCGACCCTCTTTGCAGACTATAAAAACTGCTCCTGGTATAAATATTGTTTCCAGTTCTTTTGTCATGGTGGTACCTGATTGTCCTTATGGAGAAAAAGGAATCATGGTTTTTGCTGACTGTGCATTAAATCCGGAACCCAATGCCGAACAGCTTGCTGATGTTGCTATAGCCAGCGCTGCAACCGGAAAAGCACTGGTTGGCTTTGAACCAAGAGTGGCAATGTTATCTTTTTCCACCAAGGGGAGCGGTAAGCATCCTTTAGTCGATAAAGTAATCGAGGCTACTAAAATTGCCCAAGAAAAGAAGCCGGAGTTGCTTATTGATGGTGAACTTCAGGCTGATGCTGCATTGATTCCCTCAATCGGAGAGAGAAAAGCTCCAGACAGTAAAATTGCCGGAAAAGCTAATGTCCTGATATTTCCCGATTTACATTCCGGAAACATTGCTTATAAATTAATAGAAAGATTAGCTAAGGCTGAGGCCATAGGCCCCATTTCTCAGGGAATGAGAAAGCCGGTTAATGACCTTTCTCGTGGCTGCAGCGCTGAAGACATAGTTAATGTGGTAGCAATTACCGTATTGCAAGCAGGAGAAGTTTAAAAATGTAAAATAGTTAACTGGTTAGTTGGTTATCTGGTTATCTGGTTAAAAAAATACAAGGGAAAGTAAAGAAGCAAGGGCACAGCGCGTGACATATTTTCTTGTACTAACTAGTTAACTAACTAACCAGGTAACTAACTAACTATTTCTTTAGAAATAAATTAGAAAGTTTAAATAAAGCATAAAGGGAGTAATTGATTATGATCATCTTATCTTTAAACTGTGGCAGTTCCTCGGTAAAGTATAAGCTTTATAATTGGAAAAAACAGGAAATAATTGCCAAAGGTGTAGTAGAGCGGGTCACCATAGGAGATTCTTTCTGTGTCCATGAGGTCAATCATAAAGAAAAAGTTACCATAGAGCACGATTGTCCCACTCACAAAGAAGCCATAAAGTTAATTACTGAATGTCTTGTCCATCCTGAATACGGGGCCATAAAGGATTTATCCGATATCGCTGCAATTGGACACAGAGTAGTCCACGGGGGTGAAAAATTTTCCAAATCGGTTGTTATTAACCGGGAAATAATAAAAACATTTAAAGAGCTTGCCGATCTTGCTCCTCTGCACAATCCTCCTAATATTATGGGTATCGAAGCAGCCATGGAACTATTACCTGATATTCCCCATATGGCTATTATGGATACCGCCTGGCATCAGACTATGCCTGACTATGTATATAATTATGCTGTACCCTACCAGTGGTATGAAAAATATGGGATAAGAAGATATGGTTTTCACGGAACCTCATTATTATACATTGCCAAAAGAGCAGCCGTTCTCCTTAAAAAAGACCCCTTTGAATGTAACTTAATAAGCTGCCATATCGGTAATGGAGTAAGTGTGAATGCGGTTAAGAATGGTCTATCTTATGATACCAGTATGGGCTTTACCCCTTTGGAGGGGGCCATTATGGGTACCAGAGCCGGAGACCATGATGCTGCTCTGGACTTCTATGTAATGCAAGAGGAAGGTTATTCTTCCCAGGAGATGAATACTATACTAAACAAGAAGAGCGGAATATTGGGGATAACCGGAAAGTATGTAGATAGAAGAGATGTAATTGAAGCTGCCTCAAAGGGCGAGGAAAGAGCCGAATTGGCCATCGAAATGGAAGCCTATCGGTTGAAAAAATATATTGGTGCCTATACGGCCGCTTTAGGAAGAGTAGATGCCCTGATCTTTACTGCCGGGGTAGGGGAGTTGAGTGATATTATTCGTGGTAATGTATTAGAAGGATTAGATATCTTAGGGATTAAATATAATCCCGAAAAGAACAGATTGGCTCGAACCAGGAACGCTGAACTGGATATCTCTGCTGATAATTCCCCGGTAAAGATATTTATTATCCCCACCGACGAAGAATTGGTCTTTGTGGAAGATGTGGTGGCCCTACTGGAAGGTGATTATGATATTCATACTAACTTTAAATAC
>Ga0255384_10107_pt1 | contig 13931 bp, 13 predicted proteins | sample ANMaggSeSYBR01F7_FD_182106 | JGI IMG/M metagenome (GOLD analysis project Ga0255384, IMG submission 182106) | Sediment cell enrichment communities from methane seep in Santa Monica Basin, California, United Staets - ANME aggregate JGI... | ecosystem: Environmental > Aquatic > Marine > Cold seeps >... | reverse complement strand
AGAAGGGCCGCGCTGTAGAGGTTCTTGACTATGGCAATCCCGTGTTTGGTGGCGCTCAGACCATCCTCGCGCTTGAGAAGGGCTATTGTGCTGCCTCAGACCCTAGGAAGGATGGACAGGCGATAGTCTCGTGATTACTCTTGCGCTTGCCGTTCAGGGAAGAGCGCGTCCAGTCCGGCGAGTGACTGGTCGAGCAACAATGTGAGTATGGCCGAGGGCAGCGCCGCAGGACTGGTGACGAATTCTTCAGAGCAGGCAATCTTGAAGGCACGTCCTGCATTTACGTACGCGGACAAGTCATCTAGTGTGGTCATATCTTCTTGGCCTGCAAGAGTCTGGGGTATGGCGGTTGCCAGCGTGTTGTTGACTGGTGCCGGAGTGAGCCAGACGATGCCGATGGCCTACAGGTCCAGTAGACGCACCGTCTCATACCCCCGTGTAGCGTCCTTCCAGACGGCGGGATCCGTTCCTTCAAAGAAGAACGCCCCAGTGCCGGTGTATTCCGGATAGATGTCAATTTCGTCGTTGAGCGATGCCTTACGGACTATTGCGGTGGGGCCGAAATGCGATTTGTCCTGCACGTCGAATCCTGCATCCTCAAGGAGGAGAATCATCGTCTGGGGAAGCAGGGCCCCCTCCGTGTCGATTTTGGAGCCGACTGTGATGGCTCCTGTGCCACTGATGTTGCCTGCTCATGCAGCAAATAGCGCAATCAAAATCAGAAAGGTCACGGTTACCATAAAGAAACGGATACGCATCTCATCCTCCTGAGCGTCTCTCTCTGGCATTACCGGATGACGCATTCCGCACTTGCTGGTACCGGGATCCAATGGCCGAGTGTGACTATAGACACGGTGCTTCAATAATGCCACAGGGCACCCGTGGAACCTGCTGTTCCTGCGGCTGCCCTGTGCGTTGATTCTTGAAGAACCTTCGTTCGCTACTGTGAGTTAGGAATCCTGCATGTGGGTCTTCATCTTGCCCAGTAGCACCCTCTCTCTCTCTGCGTGTTCTTCTATCTCCGCCCTGAGGCGGTCTATGTTCGTCTTCATTCCCCAGCCGGAGCCTTCCCATACCTCAATCATTGCGCCACCGGATGCGATATCATCGGCATCTTTGAGGAGTTTTGCCACGTGTTCATTCAATGCTGCGTGCTCTTTCAGTAGTTCATCGAGGGCGGCCGCAAGTTCCGGAGTGCCGTCACGTTTGAATGCGCCTGAGAGAGCCGTCTCCTCGCGCTCGAAGTGGGAGCGCAGTCCATGGTCGATGCCCTCGAGCATCTCCTTCCATTGCTTGACGCCGGAGCCATGGTCGTCGAGGCTCTTGGGTACGAAGTAGTCTTTTGTCTTGTTGCTTGCGAGTCTCGTAGCAGCTTCAACGTCGCTTGTCACCTTGTTGAGGCTCTGAAAGTCAGTGCTGAATTGTTTGTGCTCATTGAGTATCTGTTCGACGATGGCGAGAGTTTCACTCATATGGTCCACCTCCAGTGGGCAATTATAGTTGTGGTAATTGCGACAAGCAAACATCGTTGCGTGACATCCGCCGGTAGTGAATGACGTGCGGCTCACGTCACAGCGTCGCTACGGTGACCCGTTGCTACTGCAACGGGTCACGACTACCATGCAGCAGGGGAGTGTGCCCTAGGACATTGCAGCCTTCAGGGCCTGCACGCTGGCCATCCAGCCTTCCTCTCCTTCCGTCCATGGTACTGAGACCAGCGATAGTCGGATTGCGTGCGCCTCGCCCCCATAGAACTGGTTGCACGGTACCGTCACGATGCCGCTCTCTTCAATCAGCCTGTCGGCAAACGGCTTGCATGGCTTGTCACCTGTAGTGACGAGTACATAGAGTGCTCCAAATAGACCGTTCTTTGGCAGTATGAGATGGTCGCCCATTTCCTCGACGAGAATGGACAGCCTATTAGCAAGAACACGGCAGACCCACTCATAGCTTCGTGGTTCATCAAGGAATCGTCGTAGCACCTCCGTCCCGGCGATGAACGAAGGGGTTGGGCTACTGAGGTTCTCACGTCCGACGATGGCTTCCATGTTGTCGACCCATTGCTTGCTGCCGTAGGCGAAGCCGAAGCGAAGGCCCGCGATGAGGCAGGATTTGGAAAGGCTTGAAAGAACGCAGAGGTTGGGATGGAACTCTTCACCAATCTCGCGCAGGTCGTTTAGCGTCTGCTGGAGCAAGTTTGGGTCAAAGGATGCAACCGAACCTTGAAGTCGGACGAGAGTAAGCAGATAAGGGGCATCCCAGACGACCGCACCGCCTGAAGCGGACATAATCTTCACGATGTCTCTGAGCTGCTCGACAGACATGTAGCCGGTCGGGTTGTTTGGCATACTGACATAGCAGACCGAGTTCGGCACGACTTTGCTGCGGAAGTCATCCATATCGATGGAAAGCGCATCCGTCATGGCGACGCGGACTTCTTCACAGCCATGCGAACGGATGATACCCGAGGCTGGGCCGTACTCCCACTGGGGGATAAGAACACGTGTGCCAGGCTTGATTGAGCGCAGTGCAGCGGTCATGGCCTGCTGGCCTCCGGCGGTGACAATTACCTTGTCGGTGTCCTCGTCGCCGATAGGTATACCGTGGAGTTCCCTGAAATAGCGTGCAACGAGCGCACGGATCGGGCCGGTGCCACCGGTTGGAGAGTACGCTACACCTTTGGGCATCGGGTAGTAGGCTGATACTATGCCGTCGCGTAGACCTTCCACGACAGGCCGCAATTCTGGTATGACGGAGTCGGCCACCGTCACTTCCATGGACGCAAACACTTGCTGGCTCACCATCAGATTGCCGATGTTGCCGCTACTGAAGTCGTAGACATCCAGCCCCTTGTCCTTTCGCTGAACGGCTTTCGCCATCGCCTCTCGAATAGCTGGTGCAGGTGGACTGGGGAGTAGATATTCCTGGCTCATTTTCTCAACCTCCTTGTAGAAGACAGCGAATGGGGAGTCGCGCTGTCTCACTCCTTGTTGGGTCGAATGATAGACGCGACTGGTTATTGGCGCAAGGGGATACCATCTTTCGCGGCTTGCCTGTGTCATATGCGGGTGCTAGCATAGATTGTGCGCTTGGTGGGGCAAGGCTCGGATAACTGTTTGAGCAGTAAAGGGAGGATTTCTAATGGACACCATTCCCTTGGAACTTGAAAAACGTGAAATCTTGGGGAACAAGAACAAGGCACTGAGGGCATCAGGTATGACGCCGGCACATGTGTTCGGCCACGGTGTGAAGTCTCAGTCGCTGCAGGGGCCAACAAGTGAAATGGAACGGGTCATTGCCCGGGCTGGAACATCGAGACTGATTGGGTTGAAAGTTGGAGTTGAGAAGCGGGCGAGGCACGTGGTCATCAGGGAAGTGCAGCGAAAACCGAGCACCGGGATACTTCTGCATGTGGATTTCTATCAGGTGAAGAGTAAGGAGAAGATGGTTGCTGACGTTCCCGTCCATGTGGTGGGTGAGGCCCCCGTACTGGAATCGAAGGCCAATACTCTTGTCGTTGAGATTCCATCGCTGACCATCGAGTGCCTACCATCGAAGATTCCCTCCCGCATCTCCGTGGATGTGAGCAATTTGAAGGAGCCGAGCGACGTAATCAGAGTGCACGACATCAAGCCGGGGGAAGGCATTTCCGTTATGAATAGTCCTGAACTCGTTGTCGTGAAGATAGAAGTTGAGCGTCGCAAGATTGCTGAACCGACCGAGGGGGCTGCAGCGGAAGCGATTCAGGTGGTACCGGCAATACAGCCGGAAGGGTCCGCTGAGACCAAGGAATAGAGGAATCAATTCCGGGTCTTCTCATGGTGTCATGGATGGTGGTGAGTATTGCATCGCCATCCGTGCCATGTCGGAATCGTTGCTGTGTATGAATACGATTCCGCTCTATTCACTATTGAAGGAACAGGAGCTTTGCATTGAGCAGGATTGCTGATCGACTTCGGAAAGTTCGGAAAACATCGGCCCGGCTTGGATTTGGCGTGGGCAAACCCAGGGAGGCTGAGAGACGGATGCTTCTTCTCGTGGACACGGAGGAGGAGGCAGTAACGGAAGCGTTGCCTGTCATACGTGACCTTGCAGATGCGATTGTGCTTGGTGAGAGGGGAAAGGTGGAGGTGTCTGCAACTGAGATGACCTCGTCGGCAGATGACATAATGATAGGTGCGCGTTTCCACCCTGGTGTGCAAGTGCCTGAGTCATTGGCAGAGTCGGGATATGACTTCGTGATATGCGGCGTTGATGGCTCACTGAGGCTCCTGGGTGTCAAGGCTGTGGGATGCATTGTGCAGGTTGGCCCCGGTGTGGAAGGCAATCGGTTGCGCGCCATTGGTGATGTCGGCGCTGAGGCTATCGTACTGACAACTGACTCATTGGACATGATGACCGTTGACGCTGCAATTGAATGCAGACGAATGAGAACCGTTTCAGGCAGGCCAATCATCCTCCATTTGAGTTCGCCAGTTTCTGCTGAGCAGGTTGGTATCCTGTGGCGCGCCGGCGTTGATGCACTTCTAGTCGGCCTGGCTGAGGATATGGAACTTCTGACAGCGACCAGGGCGGCCATCGACGCCGCAGCGTATGAGTCGCGCTCATCCTCAAGCGACGCGGCGGTTGCAATCGGAGCGAATATCGCGGGTATGAGCGCCGCTCTGGAGGAAGAAGAGGGCGGAGAAGAGGAAGACGATGGCGAGGAAGACGATGGGTAGTGTGGCGATAGTCCAATTCTGTTAAGCACAATGGCGCTACGCCGTCGGTGAAGCAACATAAAGAAAGGGAGAGCAGTTTGTTCTGCTCTCCCTTTGCTGTTGTTGGTCGTAACACGGACTGGGCGTGTCGGGCTGGCGCTAGGCGCGCTGTACCATCTGCAGAAACTTGCCCTCAGTCTTGATGGAAGGGGCCACAATCATCCTTGTGCTCTGCATTTCTTTGATATTCCTGGCGCCGCACATGCCCATACTGGTTCGTAGCGCGCCAACGAGATTCTGTGTGCCGTCAGTGACGGAACTGGGTCCGAAAAGAATCTGCTCAAGCGTTGCAGTGCTGCCGACCTTGACCCTGGTTCCTCTTGGCAGTGCCGGATGTGGATGAGACATGCCCCAATGGAAGCCACGACCGGGGGCACCGATTGCCTGCGCAAGAGGTGATCCTATCATGGCGGCATCTGCCCCTGAGGCGAAGCACTTGCAAAGGTCGCTGCCGAGCCTGATTCCCCCATCCGTGATCAGGGATACGTATCTGCCGCTCTCTTTGTAGTAGGCCTCTCGTGCCGCGGCACACTCGGATGTGGCAGAGACTTGTGGAACGCCAATGCCGAGTACTTCGCGACTCGTGCAGGCGGCGCCCGGTCCGACTCCGACAAGCAGGGATTCGACACCGGTGCGCATGATTTCAATCGCCGCGTCATAGCTGCAGCAGTTGCCTACGACAACCGGCAGTCCCAAGGATTGGCATAAGTCAGTGAGAACGAGACCTTTGGTGCTCTTTGAGATGTGGTGGGCAGTGGTCACTGTCGACTGGACAACCAGGATGTCGAGTCCGGCTTCTTTTGCAACAGGGGCGAACCGTTTCGTGTTTGCAGGAGTGAGGGAGGCAGAGCAGACGACGCCAGCCTTCTTGATGGTGGCGATACGCTCTCCTATCAGGTTGTCTTTAACGGGGGCTGAGTAGAGCTTTTGCAGCAAAGCAGTCACTTCGCTCTGCGGACATTCAGCAAGTTGCTGCAGAATTGCATCAGGATCATCATATCGGACCTGCAATCCATCGAGGTTGAGCACCGCGAGTCCACCGAGTTTGCCGAACTCAATAGCCATGGCGGGACTAACGACCGCATCCATCGCAGAGGCAAGAACGGGGAAGTCAAACTTGTGTGGGCCGATGACGAAACTGACGTCAGTTTGATCAGGGTTGACCGTAACGTTACCAGGGACGAGCGCAACTTCGTCGAAGCCGTAGGCACGTTCCATTTCCTTGAATTTGGGATACTCCATGCTTCCTCCAGCCGCCGATAATTGCACTGAAATATACAGCGTACGTTCGGTTCCAGTCAAGAATCTGCATTCACTCATCCAGAATGTTACTGGGGGGATATGGTTCACTCAGTCAGGAATGTTACCGAAAGGTATCATGCCGAGCGACGACAGGATGAGCATAGACGAGAGACGCAAGTACCTGAAACTGATGGCACCCCGATATGTCAGGACACGGCGTGCGCCACAGGGCTTGCAGTGGTTGTTCCATTCATCCAAGCTGATGTGGCTTTCCTCCCTTGCAGATGCGGACACTCATGCATATGCTGACGAGCATGTGATGGCAACGCCGCGAGTTTGGAAGGTATGAGAACTGACAATGAGACATGCCGTCCTATATAATCGATTGTGAGCCGTGTATCATGCACGGTCTGGCGTTGCTACTGCGTGCCTCTGAGTGCGGCAGTGGGAGGAGAACTACTTTGACTGAACGTATTCACGTTGGTGTTGCATGGCCGTATGCCAACGGTTCGCTTCACCTTGGGCAGATTGCCGGTGCCTACCTTCCGGCGGACATCTTCGCGCGGTACAACCGCATAATCGGCAACGAAGTTCTGATGGTGTCAGGGAGTGACCAGCATGGTGCTCCTATCACAATCAGGGCTGAGAAAGAGAATACAACGCCGGGGGCAATCGCCGCGAAATACCATGCAGAATTCATGGATTGCTGGGAGAAGCTTGGCATTTCCTGGGACCTGTTCACTACCACGGGGACGGACAATCATGCTGCGGTGACGCAGGACATCTTCTCGACGTTGCTGAACAAGGGCTACATGTACCGTGACTCTACGCTGCAGGCCTATTGTCCCGCATGTGACCGGTTCCTACCCGACCGCTACGTGCAGGGAATATGCCCGAACTGTGCCTCGCCGAATGCGCGCGGGGATGAGTGTGAGGCATGCGGAAAGCCTCTTGACCCTGTAGACCTGAACGGTCCTCGTTGCGCGATTTGTGGCGGGACGCCGAGGTTTGAACACTCAGAACATTTCTTTTTGAAGCTCAGCGCCTTGCAGAACGAAATGGCTGACTGGGTGACCCGTAATACGCACTGGCGTCAGAGCGTGATGGGGTCGACGATGAGATTCATCGACGAAGGCCTGCGGGATAGAGCTATCACTCGTGACATAACATGGGGAGTTCCGGTGCCGGTGGAAGGCTTCGAAAAGAAGCGAATCTATGTGTGGTTCGAGGCGGTGATAGGGTATCTTTCCGCCACCAAAGAATGGGCTCACCTTCAGGGTGATGACACCCTGTGGGAGAAGTACTGGAAGCAAGAAGCGAAGATATACAACTTCATCGGGAAGGACAATATCTTCTTCCACACATTAAGTTGGCCTGCCACGCTGATGGCTTACGGTGGACTCAACTTGCCGTATGACGTTCCGGCCAATGAATTCCTGACTATCCAGGGCCAGAAGCTCTCCACAAGCAGGAATTGGGCGGTCTGGTTGCCTGAATATCTCGCCAAGTATGACCCGGACCCTCTGCGGTATTTTCTGACCGCCGTGATGCCTGAAACACAAGACAGCGACTTCTCATGGGAGAAGTTTGTTCATCGCAATAACGATGAGCTTGTTGCGGCCTATGGGAATCTGGCGCACCGGATGTTGACGTTCTCACACCGCAACTATGGTGGTGTGATACCTGAGCCGGGGGAACTCGATGCCGTCAGTCTGCAACTTCTTGCCCAGGCCGAACAGACGCTTGCTGACATGGGAGATGCCCTTGGCAGGTGCAGTTTCAAAGAGGCCCTTCGTGCTGCCATGTCCCTGGCGCGGGATGCGAACAAGTATCTTGATGACAAAGCTCCATGGAAAGTTATCAAGCAGTCACGAGAGGAAGCGGCAAAGGCCGTTTACACAGTCATGGCGGTTCTGTCGGTTCTGAGTACGGGTCTGTATCCGATTCTGCCCTTTAGTTCTGAGAAGCTGCATGCGTCACTCGGATTCCAGGGGACGTTGATCGAGCGTGGGTGGAAGATGGAACTCCCCGCTGCAGGGCAGGCTCTGCGCGAGCCGCAAACCCTGTTCGTGAAGCTTGACGATGCCGTGATTGAAGAAGAAACAGCCCGCCTCGGACAATCCTGAGACGGGCTGTCTATTTGAATTGACGGTTGCCTACTGGCGGTCGGTCTCGATGTGCCTCACGCCGCCGCCGCGTCTGTTTCCGGGTCCGGGGGGCTGAAGAGCGCGTTGATCTCTTCCTGGTTCACTGTCTCTTGTTGAATCAACAGTTCTGCCAGTTGTTGCAGCCGAGCCTGATTCTCTTCCAGTAGTCTCTTCGCAGTCTCATAGGCACGCATGATGCGGGCGTGAACCTCTTCGTCAATGTCTTGTGCAATCCTGTCGCTGTAGTCTCTCTGCTCGCTGATTTCCTTTCCCAGGAATATCAGTTCCTGTTTCTGACCGAAAGTGCGAGGGCCAAGTCGGTTACTCATGCCGAACTCCGTTACCATCTTGCGGGCAAGATTGGTAGCCCTGTGGAGATCGTTCTGAGCGCCGGTAGTTATATCTCCGAAGTGCAATTCTTCGGCTGCGCGGCCGCCAAGAAGGGTTGCAATCTGGTCGTTCAGTTGTGATCGCGACCACAGGTGTCGGTCTTCCGACGGCAGGAATTTTGTCCAGCCCCCCATCATGCCTCGTGAGACTATGGAAACCTTGTGTACGGGGTCGGCATCTGGCAGCAGCCTGCCCACGAGTGCGTGTCCACTTTCGTGATAGGCGGTAATCTCTTTTTCCCGGGGGCTGATTACTTTGCTCTTTCGTTCCGGTCCCATTGTGACCCTGTCAGCAGCATCCTCAAGTTCCTGGCTGCCAATCTGCTTGAGGTCTCGCCTGGCAGAAAGAAGTGCGGCCTCGTTTGTAAGATTGGCGAGATCCGCGCCACTGAAACCGGGGGTCTGTTTCGCAATGACTTCGAGGTCGATGTTTGGCGCGAGTGGTTTCTCCTTGGTGTGCACTTTCAGAATGGCGAATCTCCCCTTGATATCGGGAAGGTCAATCACAATGTGGCGGTCGAATCGACCGGGTCTCAGCAACGCAGGGTCTAGAATGTCGGGGCGATTAGTTGCTGCGACGACGATGACCTTCGTGTTTGTATCGAAACCATCCATCTCGGACAGAATCTGATTCAGTGTTTGTTCTCGTTCATCGTGTCCGCCACCCATGCCTGCTCCCCGTTGTCGACCTACCGCGTCGATCTCGTCAACAAAGATGATGCACGGGGCATTGCGTTTCGCCTGTTCAAAAAGGTCGCGGACTCTGGCGGCTCCTACGCCGACAAACATCTCGACGAATTCACTGCCGCTGATTGAGTAGAAAGGCACCTTTGCCTCTCCTGCTATCGCTTTTGCAAGAAGAGTCTTTCCCGTGCCGGGAGGTCCGATAAGCAGTACTCCTCTTGGGATTCGCCCTCCGAGTGACTGGAACTTGTCCGGAGACTTGAGGAACTCCACCACTTCTCCGACTTCTTCTTTGGCCTCCTCAGTACCTGCAACATCCTCGAATGTGATGGCGGGTCTATCAGCCGAGTTGAGCCGTGCGCGACTCTTTCCGAAGCTGAAAGCTTGTGAGCCTGCTCCTCGAGCGGAACGGAAGAAGAAGAAGAATAGAACGGCCAGCAAACCGATGGGGACGAAAACTTGAATGATAATCAGGCCCCAATCATGTCCCCCCGCTTCGATATCAAGCGCCAGTCCTCCTTCTCCAACGGCGACCCCGTTCTGTTCAAGAATCTCCACGAGGTCATTTGTGCCGCCGTAGTAGTCGGCCGTGAATGTGCGCTCTTCGCCGGTGTAACCGGTGAGCGTATTCTCCTCCTGGGATATGCGATCGATGTCTCCCTGTCTCGCATGCATCATGAAATCGGTGAAACCAACTTCTTCCGGCCCCGTGCCCTCAGGCATGAATAGTACGAGCAGGACCAGCGAGGCTACGAACAGGATGAGATAGTAGACGCTACTTTGCCATCTGCGTGGTGTTAAATTTTGCACCTGAACATTATAGCAGGGCAATGCACACGCGAGAAAAGAGGCAGGCAGATAGCGCCCCGCCATTTCGCTTCTGAAGAGCGAATAGGGTGGTCGGCGGCAAGAATGCTATAATGCCTACTATATGATAGCCACGATAGAACCCGAAGGGATTGCGCGAATAGCTGCCGACGCTGCATCTGAGAAGCAGGCAACGGACGTGGTGCTGCTCGATGTTCGCAATTCATGTTCCTTCGCGGATTTCTTCGTTGTGTGTAGCGGCGACAGCGAGCGACAACTCGTTGCCATCTGGGAAGAGATAGTTGACATGTTGCGGCTCAATGATGTTCAGGTCCTCCACAAGGAAGGAGCTGGCTCAGGCTGGTTGTTGGCCGACTACGGTTCTGTAGTCGTTCATGTGTTTTCGCCCGAAGAGCGCGAATACTACCAGATTGAGTCCTTATGGAAAGACGCTATTCCCGTGCTTCGTATGCAGTAGGCTGTCGCCTAGCTTTCGCCCATCCACCTGTCGCTGCTTCGTTTGTACTCCAGGATGTCCTCTTTGCTGAAATAGAGCGATATCTCTCTCTCCGCGCTTTCGACCGAGTCAGAACCGTGCACCAGGTTGTTCTGGATATCCATGGCGAGGTCTCCTCGTATCGTTCCCGGAGCAGCTTGCGCGGAATCCGTTTGCCCCATTGTCTGCCTGACGACGTCGACGGCGTGCCTTCCTTCGACGACCATGGCGATTATCGGTGAAGCAGTAATGAACTCAACCAGGCTCTTGAAGAAGGGTTTCTCGGTATGTGCCTCGTAGTGTCTTCCCGCGAGCGCGGCGTCCACCTGCAACATGCGCAGGGCAACAATCTTCAGACCCTTCCTCTCAACCCGGGAGATGATTTCACCTGCGAGGCCGCGTTGCATTGCGTCAGGTTTGACAAGTATCAGAGTCTGTTCGATGTCTTTCATTTTGGGCTCCATTCGGTAGAAAACTCCTTATTTCTGTTTAGATGAATCTTATCAGTTCAATCAGGTCGATCTGTTCAAGCGATGATACGACCCTGTCTGCGGCATGGAGAGCCTCTGCAGAGTGTGTGTTCGTGATGGCCACACATTTCATGCCTGCGTTCTTGGCAGCGGTAACACCGTGGGGGGAATCTTCAAAGACAACGCATTGGTCCGGCTTCACGCCGAGCTTCTCGGCGGCCTTGAGGTATATCTGTGGGCTCGGCTTGCTCTCATCGACGTCAGGTCCACAGACTATGGCGTCAAAGTAATCAGAGATTCCAAGAGGTCCCGCGATTGCTTCATAGTTCTCAGGCGGTGCGGATGTCCCGAGAGCAACTGGATAGTGGCCACTCTTCTTGATTTGGAGCAGTTTGAGGACGCCCGGAAAGAGGGTGGCCTCGCCATTCATGAGTTCCCTGTAGCGGCGTCCTTTCTCGTTCGAAATGGCCGCAATCTTTGTCTCAGGGATGGGGCCAAGGACTTGAGCAATTACGTAGTCGTTCCTCTGCCCGAAATAGTATTCGAACTTCTCCCTGGTATAGTCCACCCCGTGAGGGCTCAGTGCTTCATGCCACGATTGGTAGTGGTACTCGGCAGAGTCGATGATAACTCCATCCATGTCCCATAAGAATGCGCGTGGCTCGCCTTTACCCGGGAAGAAGGCTGAATCGATTTCTGCCACTACAGTTCCGTTCTCCAACTCAAGACGACCGTGAGTCTCTACAAGTCTTGACGTAGCCTTGGTGACCCATGCGGTGGCGAGTAGAATTGCATTTGTCGGCGCCACATGTTTGAAACGGATTTCGCTCTTCGCGGTGACGCCAAAACTGAGTCCCGTGCATAGGACCGCGTATGCGGTTATCTCATCCAGGATGCTGTACAGGATGCCACCATGTGTCACGTTGTACCATCCCTGGTGTTGTTCCTTAGGTGTGAATCGGACGATGACTTTCTCACCGTCATATACGGGTCTGAGTTTCAGTCCGATGGGGTTCTCTTCCCCGCAGCAAAAACAGTACTCAAGTGTTCTTGCTCCTGGTGCCATGTCAAGTCCGGGTAGTTCCATTCAGTTCCTCCTGGGCCTTGGTGTGGTGATGTGAGGTGGTCGAACGTACACCGGCTGCAGGGATGAAAGTGATGATGTACGACCTGCCTGTTTCAGTTGCCATCCCCATGAGGCCAGTATGGCAACGCGGCTTGGCTGATGTTCGCTAACCACCTTCGCCTCAAGTGTGTCCAGGTGTCGCAGGCGTGCGACAATGCCCTCTTCGATTTCGCCGCACAAAGTGATTTGGTGCGTGGCGTATTCGTCAAGGGCAGATTCCTCGACGATGTCTTCACTTTCTGTCTTGCGCCATTCCGTCCCTGTCCATTCAAACAGGGCAGTGATATATCGGGAACGGCCTGCACGCACTACGGCCCGAACAGGAGAAGCCCCAGTGGGAAGGCGGTGAACCTCGGCCTCGAGGCTGTTGATGCCAACCAGCGACGACTCAGAGGCAACCGCCCATCCTTTCGCCACTGAAACTGCCACACGGAGGGCATTGAACGGGCCGGGGCCAAGGGCAACGGTCACAAGGTCTACATCGCCCGGTTTCACCGCACCGTCTTCAAGTAGCTTCATGATTCCGGGCACGAGCCGCTGCGTGTGGTCGTTGGAGGTTGCCCACGTGACTTCGGAAGAAAGTTCTCCATGAGAGGACAACCCTACCGTGGCTGTGGTGGCGGACACGTCAATTGTTAGTTCCATACTGTCACTATTGTGCGGTAGAAGCGGATATCTGCTGCAACAGCGATGTGTAGCGTTTTCCATATGCAGACAGTTGAATAGTCCTTGCATTCTCTTCAGACGGTACGTAGTAGAGCGATAGGGCGAGATGGTTCTGTGGCAGAAGACCTGCGGCTCTCTCAGCCCACTCAATGGCACAAACGCCATCACCGTAGAGATAATCATCGATTCCGAGATTTTCGACCTCTTCGGGCCGCCCAAGCCGATAGAAATCCATGTGGTAGAGCGTCAGCCGTCCATGGTACTCCCTCACAAGTACGAAAGAAGGGCTGAATGCATGACCGGATACTTCGAGTCCTGCGGCAATTCCTCTAATGAGACAGGTCTTGCCCGCTCCCAGTTCTCCGTGAAGTAGAAAGACATCTTCGGGCAGCGACAACTGTCCAAGAAGGTGTCCCAGGGCTGCGGTCTGGTCCTCGTGCCGCGTGGTCAGAGTGAGTTCAGTCATATTCCGAAGTGCTTCCAGCCCGTGCTATTTGCCCTCAATTCACGACCGTTGCGGTCGAGCACGACGACTTTCTGGGGCTCTGTAGGATGGTCGATTATCTCTCCGACAATCGTCGGGGTGAGGTCGAGTCGCGCAGCCACTCGCTTATATGTGGTGAGGTCGCACGCAAAGAGGAGTTCATAGTCCTCCCCTCCGTAAAGTGCACAACCGAGTGGGTCTGGTGCGACCTTATGGATTGCCGGATTGACGGGAATTTGCGAGGCACGCAGCGTGGCGCCCACTCTGCTGCATTCACATATGTGACCGAGGTCCGCGACGAGGCCATCGCTGATATCAATAGCGCATTGAACTCCCTCTTCCACCAGCACTTGTGCCTCGGACAGCCTGGGGTAGGGTCGTAACAGGGCATTCATCAACTCCACCGGGATATCAGGATTGGGTGTGGTGGGGTCCTTCAACGCGGCGACTGCTGCCGCCGCACCTCCGAGCGTGCCTGTCACCGCAAGGACATCACCATGGCGTGCCGAGCAACGCGTTAGTAGAGTAGTCGAAAGAGCCTCTCCTATGACGAACACGTTGGCGGACACTTCAGCAGATGCAGAGAGATTTCCACCTACTATAACGACATCGTACTGTGTGCCAAGCAAGGTCATGCCACGGTAGAAGTCTACGATAGAG
>Ga0255384_10106_pt1 | contig 14034 bp, 10 predicted proteins | sample ANMaggSeSYBR01F7_FD_182106 | JGI IMG/M metagenome (GOLD analysis project Ga0255384, IMG submission 182106) | Sediment cell enrichment communities from methane seep in Santa Monica Basin, California, United Staets - ANME aggregate JGI... | ecosystem: Environmental > Aquatic > Marine > Cold seeps >... | reverse complement strand
ATAGTAAATTTCCTTATTTCTTCTTTTTAATTCCAAAAATACCAGGTTTTCATAAATATGTCCTATGTTCTCCGAAAATTTGAAAGATATAGAATTTCCCAAGGCGGTATCAATAATATATATTTTGGAAGGATTGTAAATTTGCCGCTTAATAGAATAGTCAAACAGGTTGATTTGAAAAAACATAAAAACCTCTTCCAAGATTTCTAAATAACTTTTTACAGTATTAATGCTCTTTACCCCTATCAAAGAAAGTAATTTGTTATAACTATGTATTGAGCCGAGATTAGAAGCCAGGAACAAACATAGTTCCCGTATTTCTTTTATCTTCTTTACAGAATACCTGGGGAGAATATCCCGATAAACAATGTCTTTAAAATATTGTTCTAAAAGTGTGGGATCATTTATTTTTACTATCTCCGGATAACCTCCTAATTTTAGATATTCTTGAAAGAATCCTTTTATTATTGCTCTTTTCTCTGTTTGATAAAAATCATTCTTCTTTATTCTATAATTCTTAAAGACCAAAAATTCCTTAAATGAAAAAGGGAAATTAGTTATTACTCTATTCCTTCCGGTTAAGGCTGTAGATATTTCAGTTCTTAATAAACTGGCATTAGAACCGGTAATAAATATCTTTATATTTTCATTTTCATATAATCTATTTATCCATCTTTCCCACCCGGGTACATTTTGAATTTCATCTAAAAAGAAATATTGTCTGCCAGTAGGTTTGTTTATTTGGAGATAAAGTTCATAAATCTGAGCAAAATCATTAGTATTAAATTCGATAAATCTTTCATCTTCAAAATTTAGGTAAAGAATATTAGAAGGAGGAACTTGATATTTCTTTATAAGGTCATCGCAAATCAGTTTCATTAAAGAAGATTTACCGCCCCTTCTTGTGCCTGTAATCATTATCACTTCTTTAAATTTAATGAACGTTTCTATTTTATCTTGAATTTCTCTTCTAATCAAATCAGTTCTATTGGCAAGGAATCTTTGATTGTATTCAATCAATAATTCTTTTAATTTGTTTTTATCCATTTTGGTTCACCTGATAAAATATATTGCATTACTATTATAATATATAATATAATATATTGCAAATTATATGAAATATAGCGTGGAGCGTGTAGTTCGGAAAGAAGAAAGAAACAAAAAAAGTAGGGGCGTATTACATACGCCCTCAATAATACAAAACTGTAGGACGGGCGTCTCGCCTGTCTATTTGGTAATATAATTCACGATTTACCGTATTTATGATAAATCAGGAATTACTAATATTATAACAAAAGCTTAAAAATAAATAAAGAACCAATAAAAAAAGAGACAGGCCACTTTTACAATTTTTCATGTAAAAAGAAGCCTGTCCCCTTTTATTCTAATTTACTTTACATTTACGGAGTAGGAACAGGTGGGCAAGTTACAATCACTGTATCTGATACAGAGCCACATACTGCGGTCACAGTAGCACTACCTTCACTACTTAATGTTAATGTAGTTGTTGCAAATCCACCAGATGTTACAACGGAAGTCGCCAAAAGGCTACCAGAGGTAGTTCCAAAAGTAACAGTAGTTCCATCAGTTACTGCATTCCCTTCCACATCTTTTACATTAGCAGTAATTGCAGAATCACCACCACCAGGGTCAACCTCTGTAGGAGTAGCTGTTACTGTAATTTCATAAGGTGCTCCCGCTTCTCTTACTATAATAGTTACACTGTCATATCCGGTATTACCATTAGAGTCGGTAACGGTAAGTACTACGACATAAGTACCCACAGTTGTGTATTCATGGCTGGTAGTGAGACCAGTACCTGTGTCTCCATCGCCAAAGTTCCAATCATAACTTACAATTGAACAACAGCTCGAAGATTGTGAAGCGTTGAAGTATGCAGTAAATGGTGCAACACCTTCGTTATCCGTTACAGTTATTACTGCTACAGGTGCAGTGGCTGCTCCCACTGTGATAGTTTCTAACGCAATGCCCACATTTCCAAAGTAATCCGTAACAGTGAGTTTGACGAAATATGTACCACCTGTATAAGTATGAGCTGCCGGCATTACTCCTGTTGCGGTTGTGCCGTCTCCAAAGTCCCAAGCATAACTTGCTATTCCTCTATCATCAGTTGAACCATATGCATCAAAGATTACTGTAAAGGGTTCAGTCCCTGTTGTACCCGGTGTTACATTAATAACAGCTGTCGGTGGTACGAAATCTATTCCGGGTTGAAGTGCCGGGAGGTCTACAGTAACAGTTTCTGAAAGACTATGACCAGCACCATCAGTACCTACCATACTTATATTGCAGGTAATTTCAGTAATAATAGGATTTGAAGTTAAATAATCTAATACTTCCTGAAAATAGAGAGGCATATTATCGATTTTAGTAATAGGTCCGGGAGTTCCAGGTGAAGTAGAGGGCTCTACATAAAAAGTCACGCCCACCATCTTATCTAATGAAGTTATTTTGGTTGGGCCGTTATAATATTCATATTCAAACCCCGAGCCAATAAATTCCACTTCATTTAAAGAATATATTTCCAGTGAAATACTCCCTTCTCCAAGATTGACTTCTGAATAATTTAACCTTATCTGTGCCTGGGGGTCAAAGATATTTAAAAGTCCAAAAGAAAGCCAGTTGCACCCCACTAATGATATTATGAAACCTAATAATATTGTTATAAATACTATTTTATATAAATTCTTTTTATATTGCACAGTCTTGTCCTCCCTTTTTTATTTAATCTAACGATTAAATAGTCGATAGTCATTAGTATCTGGTATATAGTAAAGATTAAAACAATAAATCAAAACAAGTCGATAGTATATACTATGTAATTTGAAATTGTAAGTATATGGTGTTCAGTTTTTAATTTAAACTACTGGATTCCCGCTTTCGCGGGAATGACAGATTGGAGATATTCGAGATTGCTTCGTCGCAACTGCTCCTCGCAATGACATATTAACTGGATTCCCGTTCCCCGATCAGGTCGAGGACAAGCTTCACATTAATGACAGAAAACGACAGGAATTACATATTGATTAATAATTTAACAAATGAGCAGTAATTAGTATAATTATTTCAGTTGTTTTGCTCTTGGTGTGTGTAAATTTAAATAATTCTCCAAATATGGGAATATTTGACAAAAATGGTATTTTACGAATATTTTCTATTTCCTCTGAAGTAATTAAACCGCCTATTACTACTGTTTCATCCAAACTAGCTCGGATTATTACCTTCTCTTCTCGAGAATTTATTACCGGATAACCTTGAATAAGTTCTTCACCTAATGATTCTATCTTGGGATTTACATCCATAGTAATCATCCCATCACTACTCAAACGTGGAATAATAGTCATACTTAGCCCAACATCTCTATACTCAACAGTTTCGAGACCTTCAGGGGTAATTATTCGAATAGGAATTTTGGAACCAGATAATATCTTTGCTTCTTTACCATCTAAAGTAAGTACTTTGGGATTAGATAAGATATTAGTTTTACCTGCTGTTTGTAGGGCTTTAAGAGACGCTTCGATTAAACCGCTTCTTTCCAATGAACCTCCCAAAGTTATTTCTCCTATAGTAAGCTGTCCTTCTATTTTATTATCTCCACCTCCACTAAACCATTTAACGCCTAAGTCTTTTTCCCCATCTAAAGTGATTTCAATAACCTTTGCTTGTATCATTATCTGAGGTGCACGTTTATCTAATCCAACAATCATTGTTGCTACATTATCCAGCTCTTCTTTTGAACCTTTTACAATAATTTCACTCTGCCTGGTATCTATGTCTATTCTTTCTTCTTTCGGAATTATTATACTTAACATACTTTTAATAGCATCAATTTCTTCTTTTTCTATAGCATTATCTATCTTAAAAGTCCTGGTTAGCAGTTCCTCATCTATTGTGCTGATAATTTCTTCTACTTTTACAATCTCTTCATTTGTTCCGGTCACAATAAGAGTATTCATTCTCGCATCGGCAACAATATTAACTTTTGACCCCTCATCCTTAAAACTATCTAATATTCCCTTTGCCTCCTCTGCACTCGCATTCTTCAACTCATATACTCTGGTAATAGGTTTCTTATATCCTGCTACTACATCTTTAGCGGCAATAATCAGAGTATCACTTACCTCAGTATAATCTAATCCTTTATTCATCAAAATTAATTCAATTGCTTCCCTAAAAGTTTTATCTTTAAGGTTTAGAGTTAATTGTCCGGTTACCGAATCATCAAGCATTATATCTATCCCGGTAAGTTCAGATAATCCTCTAATTACATTAACTACATCTTCTTCAAAAACATTTAGATTAATAGGTTCTAGATAGATATCTAAAATAGATATTTTTGGTTCTTCTTCCTTTTCAATTTTCACTGCCTCACTCTTAACCGGGGTAACCGTAAATATCTGTTCCTCTGGAGCTTTAAATTCAGTATAATCATAGACATCGATATAAAGCAATCTGCTATCAGATGATAATATTACTTCATAATCGGATTTCTGAAATAAGTCAACTACAAATCGGGTAATGGGTATAGGTTCACTTTCAAATTGCCCGCACCTTACCTGTTTCACTGAACCCATATTTAAGAATAAGATATTTTTAATTAATTCATCAATACTGTAGTTGGCATTCTTAACATCAATTACTATTCTCTCAGGTGCTTCTAAATAAGAAACCTCATATTCTGAAATAGCTCCACTTGCTTTAATGGTAAGATGGGTATGATTGGGTAATTTTTTATACCAGATATTGGTAAACCAAATATTTTGAGAACTGGCATTTACCACAAATGAAGTTATTAAAAATAAGATCGCAATAAAAAGTAATAAAGTTAATTTTCTACTTTTATAATTCATCTGATAAATCTTCACCTCCTATTTTTACTGAAAAAAAGTATCCATTATAATCGATAATTACCTCATCGTTTTTTATTTCTTTTATAATATATCTATCTAATAAAATATCATACAAATTAGCAATAAATATTTCTTCATTCATTGCAATAATTGCTACCTTATTATCTTTTGAGCCAATTATTCCGGTTAGCTTTGTCCCCGGAGGTAACACCGGTTTTTGGAACCTTACAACACTCCCTTCTTCCTCTTCCTTCTCTTCCGTTTCTTCTAAAAAGTAAGAAGTGCTAACCTTCTGAAAGGGATTCCGATTGCTTGGCGGTTCATAAGGTTCATAAACAAATATTTTTTCGTCGTATCCCTTCTTTCTATTTTCCATTTCAATTTCAAATTCAGTCTTTTCCTTTACTACTGATTCACCCTCTGCCTTAGGTGCAACTGCAATGGGTGCAGGAGTTGTTACCGTAACCGAAGCAACGGGAGGTTTTACAGCACTATCAGGAAATAAAAGAGGATATCCCCACCAATAAAATGCACCGGCAGCTATTATAATAATTAGTAAAATAAATAGTATTTTAGCTGTTTTATTCCCACCTGTTTCTGATTTTTTAAATAAATTTCCTATAGATATTTTTCTCATACTTTAATTAGAACCCTCTTTTCTTAGTACATAAGCATACATAGTTATGGAGATATTTAGTTCATCTGCTTCCCTTCCTGCCTTACTTAATCTTAATGATTGAACATCAATTATTCGAGGAAGATTCTCTATTCTATCTAAATAAGCTATTAAATCAAAGTAGCTGGCCGTTAAGCTCATGTTTATGGGCATATTCCCATAAATTCTATCTTTTTGCCAGGAAATATTCTGAGGATTAAAAGTAGTAAAATCAACATTAAATTCTGTCAAAGTATCCTGAATCATTACCAACAAATCAGGAATTTCCTTTTCCTTCGGTAACAAAACTTCTAAAAATGCTAATTTTTTTAATAAGGCTGCATATTCTTCCTTTAAAGGACCAAGCCGTGCGGCAATTCGTCTACCTTCAATAATCTTGTTGGCAATAATCTCAATATCTCTATCTAATTGCTCAATCTTTAACATCCTTGGTTGATAGACATAAGTATAGTTAACATAAGCAAAAACAACCAAAGCTATAAATACTATGAACCAGGTCATACCTTTAGATAATTTCATCTAAAAACCTCTATTTTATATTCTTCTTGTCATTGCGAGAGGCTAAGCCCCGAAGCAATCTCATATTACCTTTTCTGTCATTGCGAGCACCGTTTCTGGTGCGTGGCAATCTCGTTACTTCTCTACCCTCGTCGGTATAAATAATCCCGAAAGTCCAAACCTTACAATCTCAACATCAGTATCTTCTTCTTTAATTTTACTCTTTGTAATAGATTTTAGTTCAATATTATCAAAAGTAGGGTCATCCTTTAAGGTTACCATATACTTGGCAATCAAATAATTATTATAAGTATTGGCGGTAAAATCAAAAGTCTGATTACCGCTTAAAGAAAGATTATCTATCCAGACTTCATTCAGGAGTGAAGCACTATACTCGCCTAATATCCGGGATAAATGAGCTTGATTATTAATTAAGCCTTCAATCACTTCAATTCGTTCTTCAACCATTTTCTTATCTTTTTCCAGATCCTTTACTTCTTTTATTACTTTTTCAAGGGCTGCTAATTCAGTTTTCATTATTTTAAGTTGTTGTTCTTTATAATCTATCTGTAATTCCAAATAATAATATAAATAAGCTGTGCCAAATGCTAAAAGCACAATAAATAAAATAATTAAAACTCTTCTTATGTTAAATTTTTCTTTTTCTTTATATTCAATTGGCAGAAGATTAATTTTTGCCATTTTTCTATTTACCTTTCTCTCATTGCTAACCCAATTACTGTGGCTAAAGTATCTTTTAATTTATCCATTCTTTTTATATCAAATACTCGTTCGTCTATCTTTATACCCTCAAGGGGATTTCCAATTATTACCGGAATTTCAAATTGCTCGCTCAGTAAATTTTTAATATTGTCTATATTAGCACAACCACCGGATAATATCATCTTATCATATTTAACTTTTTGACTTTGCGTTTTATAATAACTCAGTGATTTTCGCACTTCTTTAGTTACTTGATTTAATATTTTTACCATTATCTTTTCACTTTCGTTTTTCTTTTCTTCCCCTGTTTCCGGGCTTAATACTATCTTGGTTTCTCTTTTAAGCTTTTCTGCTTCATCAAATGAAATATTCAAAGACTTAGCAATCGCCTTAGTAATATCGGACCCTCCGACTAAAATATCTCTGGTAAATTTTAAATTATTTTCCCCCACCAGAGTAAGGATAGTATTGCTTGCCCCAATAGATAATATTATATCAATAATTGAACTTTCCTTTTCTTCTTCTTTTTTATCAGAAAGATTATTTTTAAAGGCTCTAATATTAGCAGAAGAAACTACATCTACTATTTTGGGTATTATCCTTGCTTTTTTTAATACTTCCATGTAGGGTTGAATGGTGGTCTTTGGAGCTGCCACTAAAATAACTTTCATCATCTTATTCCCGTCTTTTTCCACAAATTCTTCTACTTTCTCAGCATCGATAATAGATTCATCTAAATCATAGGGGACATATTTTGGGGCTTCCCACATTACTCCGGCCATTAATTCTTTGTCTTCCATTAAAGGGAATACAATCTCTCTAACTATTACTTTTTGCCCGGTTATGGCAATAATTGCTTTTCTATCCCTTATGCTGCTATCTTTTAACAATTCAATTAAAGCATCGGCAACAACAATGGGATTTAAAATCTCACCATTGGCGATAGCTCCTTCGGGGCTAAGGGTAATTCCATAATTATCAAGCTCGTAACCATCACTTGTTTTGTGAACTTTTGCTACTTTAATTGAACGTGCACCAAAATCTATTGCAAACATATCTACTCCTTATTTCTGTCTTTCCCGCGAAACTTGTCCTCGACCTGATCGGGAAGCGGGAATCCATCCTTTTCGTCTTTGACGAACGCAACAATCACGTATTACTATATCACATCATGGTAAAATTATCATGTTAATTTCTTTTTTTTCTTTCTTTGCTCGATACTTTTCTTTTGTGTTTCTATTTTTAATAATAATCCTTCCTGCATTTCTATCCCACATCTTATCTTTATCACTCATTACTCATCACTTATCACTGTATTTACATATTCTCCAAAACTTTTAAAAATCCTTCTTTTTTCGAAAAATATTTTAAAAATATTTAATATACCTCTCTCCAGGAGGTTTTTTTAAAGAAAGGGTCACCCTTGGTAGTAAATTGATTCAAAGTTGAACTATAAATAACAGCTGATTTATTACGAAGATAAACTGTATCTGCTATTACTGAACCGGTTACTTCGCAGCCATTTTTCAATTCAATAAATCCCTCAGAGGTTATTCCATCAGCTAAAACCGATTGGACTACACCTTCAGCGATTTCTGATTTAGCATAAATTTTGATATCTCCTTGAGCAATTAGAGCAAGTGCAGTAATTGGATCAGTAGGATCGATATAACCAGAGTCATTAGTAATATTAAAAATTGCACCCTCCTTAACATCTACATCACCAGTTGCAATAATTGCACCATTAGTAACATTTATTGATGAGCCATTTTTAGCTTCTAAACTCCCCTCAATATAATGTATTCCCGTCCAATTTTCTATATCACCATTCCCCAGGATAACATTACCTGTATGGTAATGAATATCGGCTGGAGGGTTATCAACAGCTAAAGCCCTCGATTTTAACTCAGGATAATCAACAAAAGGAAGAGGTATAGGTGTAGCTTCGATATTATCCGAATTGATATCATTGGTATCACCACTACTAGTAGCGTTTCCCGTATAAGTCTCTCCAAATTGACCTGAAACCAAGATATCATCATTAGAATGCACATCTCCAACTATATCCGGCCCGGGAGTTCCTTGAAAAAGAATAACCTTCTCAGCAAGAATAGCATAATCATAAATCGACGTTATCACCCAATCAATTTCTGCTGTTACTTCTATCTTTCGCTTTCCAGAGGAAAATTTACCACCGATAACTGTTCCGGTTGAATTAATTTTAACTTTAGCATCACCATCAGCATCTACACCGTCATCTACAATAGTTATCTGATAATATTCGGTAGCAGTTCCCGGATCAGCAGGGTAATTTGAGGCTTCTCTCCAAGATACTCCCATACCCCCATCGTCGGTAGAAGTATTAAGTTCCCAAAGTGTATCTTCAATGCCGGCATCAGCCAAATAAAAAGCTTTATTAGATTCTCGTTGAAGGGTAGATAATTTCATATCATTATTAGTCATTGTAAGCAGGACTACAGCCAAAGTAACCAAAACAAATACAAAGATTAAAGTTGCAAGAAGAGCCATTCCCTTTTGATTTGAGAATATAATTTTAATTTCTTTACCATTACTATCCTTTTTTTTCATAATTATCACCTCTTCAAGTTGGCTAACTCAATGATTAGCCAACTTGTTAATTACCTAATTCGCTAATTAAAATTATAGATTACAAGTTTCTATTTTCAATTTGGAAGTTTGTAAGACAGGCGTCTCGCTTGCCTATTATTTTAATATAATCAAAATATTTATAAACCATAATTTCTTAAATTAATATCTGTATCCAAAGTAATATCAGGATTTCCATCAGCATCCACATCTACTTCTAATATTATATGAACCTTAGATGGATCTGTAGAAATAAATGATACTGTTTTAACATTATCAATCAATGGATTACCTTCTCTATTTATAGGATTACCAGGTCCTGCCCAGGCATATGTCACGCTACCGGCAGGGTCTGAACCTAAAGCTGGAATAGCAACGGTAATAGAGGTAGTGGTAATACTGGTTACTGCTTCACCCTCTCTTATTTCTCTTACCATTCTGTCCATTGCCTGACGTGCTTCTCTCTGGGCCTGTAATTGACCTTGTCCAGTTATCCAGGACATTACTCCTCCAGTAAAAAATGTTACCAATCCTAAAACAATCAATCCTAAGATACAGACTACAACCATCATTTCGATTAAACTAAAACCTCTTTGTTTCTTAGTATATATTTTTTTTAAGCTTTTTTTTTGCATTATAAATACCTACATATTTGGGACTCTAAAAGATACACTATAAGTAGTATCATCAGCCTCTGTAAAAGTAACAATTATATTTTTCTGTTTCATTTTAGAAACGCCATTTCTGAAGCTTAAACCAATGTTAGATGTTACATCTTTAATTAATATTTTACCAACTTCTGTTAAAGTGGAAGGACTATCTGTTGTCTCGGTATATATAGTCATACCCTCTTCGGTATCGGGAGATTTTATTACAATTTGATCGAGTGGTGCAGCACTATTATCCCATTCGATTTTTATTTCATCCAAGTATATAGGTGCTCCGGTAACAGTAAAATCAAAACTAATAAAATAATCATCCCAATTCGTAATATCACCTAATGTTAGTACACTAGGAATATCTCCTGTAAGAACTATGTAAGGATCAAATCCATTATCAACTAACCCATCACTTGATAAAGCAGTAATCGTAGCAGTTCCGGTTTCAGTTGAAGATAAAGAAGTGGTAACCATTCCTTCATCGAATTCACCTAAAACAACAGTTCTTAAACCATTAATAAATATACCTTCGCTTTCCTCGGTTAAGAATAAAGTAATTGTTTTCGGGTTATCAGGATCATCGCCATAATTGGCTACTATGTTTCCATATGCATCACATACAGTCGCTGTAATAATTGAAGTTTCATTTCCATCTGCTTCAATTTCATAAGGATCAGCAGATAAAAAGATATGGTCTGCATCATCATAAAATGATATTTCTATACCCCCTTCCGGAGTAAGTATTAAGCTATCGGATGAAGCAGTTATCGTAGCAGTGCCAGGACTGCTTGAATTTAAGACTACTTCAGCTTTTCCATCAACAGGAATTATAGAAATACTAGATAAATTACCAAATGTTGTAATAAAATTAATAGCTGTATTATAAGTAGTTACTATTTCATTGCCACTATCATCATATACAGTTGCAGTAACTGTTCTCGAAGATTCTTCTGATAAATATACACTCGACGGGAAGGCAAAAAGCCTTAAATAATACGGATTTAATGTACTTAAAATTGATATTTCGGTAGAACCTAACATACTTCCACTGATTGCTTGAAGAGTTAATGTTTCACCAGGAGGGGCATCGGAATAAGCTGTAAAAACAGTTGTATCTAATGAGCTTTGATCTGTAAAACTTAAAGAATCATCATTAAAACTTCCATAAACGGGAGACGCACTTAAGTCAACCTCCCCAGTAAAGCTTACGGGTACATTGTTTACATCTACAATAGTAACTGTAATATTAATATCTTCACTCGGATAAATAGAATTCTTTTCTGGAGTGACTAAAATAGAAGCCGGTGGTCCAGTAAAAGTTATTTCAGTATAACCCATATCTAAATCAGTTGCAGAAGCAGTAACTTCTACTACTCCAGGGGAACCATTAGAAGATAGATCAAATTGAACTCCACTTGCTGGTACTGAAGCAATAGTAGTTGTGGATAACGTACCCGGACCATCGGCACTTAAAGTGATAGAGCCTTCATATGCTATAGGATTATATAGATAATCGTACTCTGCATTTACAACATACAACATGATATTAGATGAAACACCTATTCCCGCCTCAAGGACTCTATCCTCTTCGTATGCAGGCACAATCACTATTCCTACAGGTCCAGTAGTAACTCGGATATTTACTGTATCAGTTAAATATTCACTTCCTACAGTCGCTTCAGCTTGTATTCTTTCAATTCCCTCTATATCATCTCCTGTAATAGCAGTAAAAATACAATTGGCTACACCATTAATGGCTATTGAAGGTTGCGTTGTTGAAATATTTCCAACTTGAGGATCATTGAGAGGGCTAGTAATGATAGAAAAAGTAATCGGTCCATCCCAATCAAAGATGTTCCCATGTTCATCCTTTATTTCTGCAATAAGATTAACATCATGTTCAGGTAAGATAGTATAATAGGATTGAGCATAAAGCAAAAGTTCAACAGCCTCATCACCAACTTCACTTGTAGCTGGTTTATTATATATCATTGTTGAAGCTTTTTCTGTTTTAATGTTTCCTTTTCTATCTATCCAGCGAACTTGTGAAATTACTTTTTTTAAAGTGACAACATCATCTATTTCTTCTAAGTTTAAAACGTAAGTACCTCTGCTAAATTTAGTACCAGGAATGGGAGTTATAGGTTCATTTTGCACTTGATTAAAGTTCATACTTTTAAAATCTTCTATTGTTTGCTGCAAATAATTAGTTGCAACAGTTCTATCTCGTGCATCGGATATTCCCATAAAGCCAGTGCTGTAGGCATGGAATATTCCGAATATTGCCATAGCTAAAATAGCTACAGCAACCATTAATTCGATTAAGGAGAAGCCACTGAGATTGAGATTGCTTCGTTCCCTCGCAATGACATGGGGTGATGGATTCCCGCTTTCGCGGGAATGACAGAAAGGAAACAGTCCTCGCAATAACAGAGAAAAATTTATTTTCTTTGATAATATTTTATTTATTTTTAACATTAAAATCACCGCCAAATCAATTGACCAATTAATTAATTCACCAATTCTCCAATTAGTTAATAAAATAATTTAGCAATTAATCAATTCTCCAATTAAAAATATTAATTGCAAGATACAGGGTTCAAGATAATTTAGTTAACTGGTTTACCAGTTTGCCAGTCAAAAACGATAGTATATAGTAAATTTTTAATACTTCTCTATATTGTTTATATTCCCTATTTTTAAGCTTTTTAGCCAATAAATCAATTTACCAATTGTCCAATTTACCAATCTACCAATTAAATATAATAATAGTATCGAGTAAAAATTAGTCTTCCAGTCAATTCAAAACATGCATTTCCTTAAGATTAAGCCCACAGTTTATACCCACAAGCTAACGACTAAATACCAACGACTAACGACTAGTTCACCAATTCTCCGGAGGGTCCGGACTGACTCTCACCCGGGCAGTTACCGGAGTCATAATTACATAAAGAATTTTCCCTCTTTTATTTTTCAAAGTAACTGTTCCCCCCATACTGGGAACTCCGTTCGGATAGAAATATAAATTGTTATCTGTAAAATTTGTATTGAATAAATCTATACCTTTTAATATTATATCATAAATTAATTCTGTTTTCTTATAAACTCTATACCTGTCTAAAGACGGCCAAAATTGTAATTTATAATATACCCCCTCGTAGAATGCCCTAGATTGAGTATTTTTTAATTCCGAGCTTATAAGTGCTGCTGTTGTGTTTAATTTATTCCATTGTATTAAATAATCTAATCCGTTTATACCAAGACCGAACAGTAAAGATATTATGCATAATACGACCATTAGCTCAATGAGAGTGTAACCTTTGGTACGATTAGTGCAACGTTTCATATAGTGTTTGTTTATCTTCCGTTATATATAGTTTTTGGTTCTTAGAGATAAAGTTATCAGTTCTCGGTTGTCAGTTTTCAGTTAAAAGAACTGGGATATAATACATCTTATATTCTACTGGATTCCCGCTTCCGCGGGAATGACATTCTTTAAAATCCTATGTACCAAGAAATAATCTTTTCGCCCCATAATAGGGTGATGAAAGAACCCAAGACAATAAATGGTCCGAAGGGCACCGCATCTTCCCTGTTTTTAATCTTCGACAAAATTAATAAAATTCCTGCTAAAGCTCCTAAAAAAAATCCTAAAAAAAGTGAAATGATAATATATCTCCAGCCCAGGAAGGCGCCGATCATTGCAGAGAGTTTTACATCTCCTCCCCCCCATCGCTTCCTTCTTAAAAATCATCGAACCGGCCATACCAATAATTAGTATTATTCCACCACCAACAATTACTCCTAAGCCTGAATTTATAAACGATACATAAGGAACGAAAAAACTTACAATAAATCCGATTACTATTCCCGGTAAGGAAATTACATCAGGCACAATCTCTTCATTTAAATCGATAAAAGCAATAATCATAAGAGCTGATGACAAAATTATATAAATTAAAGTTTGAATGCTTAAACCATATATCAGGTAAATTATTAA
>Ga0255384_10104_pt1 | contig 14138 bp, 10 predicted proteins | sample ANMaggSeSYBR01F7_FD_182106 | JGI IMG/M metagenome (GOLD analysis project Ga0255384, IMG submission 182106) | Sediment cell enrichment communities from methane seep in Santa Monica Basin, California, United Staets - ANME aggregate JGI... | ecosystem: Environmental > Aquatic > Marine > Cold seeps >... | reverse complement strand
CTAGAGCGTTCGAGCCGGTTTGCCGGCGCACTCGACAGTCATTTCTCCGCTAGTGCAGTCGAAAACAATGCGGCGACCCTTGGTTCCGCCGACGTCTTGTCCGGCGATCCGAATGCCGACGCTTTTCAGTATCCGCTCAACCGCTTCTGCATTGGCATCTCCGATTTGCAGGGGGCCGGAATTGCCAAACATGTTAGCGCCTCCGGCGAGTTTTGCCGTCAGGCCGTGGGCCGTCGCGCCCAGCCCCTTGAGCAACTTTAGCATTTCCGGAACGGCTGTGTCGGCAAACTTACCCGGTGTTCCGGACCGCCCGGACGAGTCGGGCAGAACGATGTGGACCATAACGCCCGTCTTGAACCGCGGGTGGTAGACCGCCAGGCCGATACACGATCCGAGAATGGCCTTCATCCGTTCCGGTGCCCGGCCGGCAGCAATTTGTCCCATGCCGACCAACATTTCCTTCACAGGATTTTTCGTTGCCAGAGTGGTCATTGTGTTAAATCCCAAGTTTGTGGAGTGGCCAGATTCCTACGGTGCTGCATGGATGGACCGCTGCATGGCGTCCTGCATCCCCTGCGTGGGTACGAACACAATCCGCCAGTCGAGTTCTTCGCCCTCCCGATGGAACCCGATTTCGCAGAGCAGCAGGGTATCGCTGGAGAGCGCTTGTGTCATCACGGCCTGCTGGAGAACACTGGCGCCGAAATCCTGGATGAAGTAGGGTGCCGAGGGCGCCAGGTCGGTACCGATCAGTCGAGAGATCGCATTGACGTAGGCGCAACCGAGGATGTTGCCCGTTTCGGTCAAAGCCGATTTCTCGATGTCACTCCACTCGGGCTCGGTTCCTACTTCGCTTTGCAAGAGCGAGGCGGCCAGTTGCCGCCCGCCGCGCTCGTCGAACACCAGGATCATGTTGCCGCCCACTTCTCCCTGTAAGGTCAGAACCACCATAGTCAGCAGTTCGTCGCCGATGCCCAACTCGTCACTGACCTCCTCCAGGGCGATCTGTCGGACTTCGTCAAGCGTGACGGTAATCAGCCCATCGGTCCAGCGGCACATGGCCGCCGAAGCATCGTGCGTGGCCGATGCGAACAGTTCGTGCAGGACACCGAGTGCCTGGTTGTTGTCGTGGTAGAGTTCGGTCATAGTTTTTTCCTCTAACAGGTTACCGTATCGGCTTTCTTGGCGACCATTTCGATCAGTGACGGGATGTCGAGGATGAGCGAAACTCGCCCATCCCCGAGAATACTGGCACCCGCGACTCCAGAAACGTTTTTGTAGTTTTCGGCAATCGACTTAATAACGATGTCTTCTTCGCCAATAACGTAGTCGACGGCCAGACCGAGTTCCTGTCCCGTTTCACCTACGATCACCAGCGTGGTTTCCTGGGATTGACACACACGGGCCGTGCCCCCGGAATGATGGAAGCTGAGCATATCGCCTAGCCTTACCAACGAAATCACCCGTCCGCGGACCGTCGCCATTTGCTGTCCATGCACCATGCTCAGTTGGTTTTGGCTAACGCTGACGATTTCCGTCACGGCTTCCATCGGCATGGCGAAGACATCCCCAGCGATGTCGACCATTAGCGAAGGAAGGATGGCCAGCGTCACGGGCAACGTGATGGTCATGGTAGTTCCGCGGCCGGTAGCACTTTCGATGTCCACAATGCCGTTGAGGCCATCGATCTTCGACTTGACGATATCCATCCCCATCCCTCGGCCGGAGACGCCGGTCACCTTCTCCGCCGTGCTCATACCCGGTGCCCAGATCATCTGGTGGATTTGGTGCGGGGTCATTTTCTCGGCGTCGGCCTTGGTGAGTATGCCCTTTTCCACGCACTTCGAGACGATGCGGTCGGTGTCGAGGCCTTTGCCGTCGTCGCTTACCCGAATGACGATGCTGTTGCCGCGATGTAACGCCTCCAAGGTGACGGTTCCCTGGCGAGTTTTTCCGGCCGCCTCTCGCACCTCTGGTAGCTCAATGCCGTGATCGGCCGAATTGCGGACCATGTGGATCAGGGGGTCCGACAACTCGTCGATCATCCGCTTGTCCAGCTCGGTCTTCTCGCCCCGGATATCCAGCCGGATGTCCTTGCTTTTTTCACGGGAAATGTCACGAACCACCCGGTTGAATCGAGTGAACAGCGGACCGATCGGCACCATGCGGGTATCCATCACAGCTTGCTGGATTCCGTTGCTGACCCGGTCAAACTGGTGAATGGTCTCCATGAGGTCCTTGACCGAGTCGCGTGCCTGACTTACGGCTTGCACTTCATTGCGAACGGCTTCCATCTCGTTCTGGATTCGCAATGCCTGAGCGTGAAAATGTTGCACCTGCGTTTGGAGATGATTTCCGTCCAAGCGCAGCCTGTCGCCGCCGGACATCTTGTCCAGTTCGCAGAACGCCCGGTCCAGTGAATGCAGCAACTGCTTATCACTGAGCGTGGTCTTCAGTTTCTCGCCGATTTGCGTGAACTGGGCCTTGTTGATAACCAACTGGCCGGCAAGGTTCATCAAATCGTCCAATCGCTCGATGTCCACGCGTACGGTTTCGGTCGGCCGGCTAGCGTTTTCTGCCGCGCGCTGCTTGACATCCCGCGAAGGTTTTTCCGCAACCTCTTTATTTGTCGGCGGCACGCAATCCGCCTGTTTCGTGGCAGGTGTCTGGTCGGCAAGGGGCTCAACGCTTGCCTCTTGCACACCGACAACGCGAACTTTCTCGGCGATCCTTTCCAGCGGCTCGTCGGAGTTCACGCGGAAGCGGAAGAACTCCAAGCAATCGATTTCATCGAGTCTCTCCTCAGATGGATCGCAGTAGAAAACGTCACCCAGCTTGGCGAGTTTTTCGCAAATCAGTTGTGCTTTCAGTCCGGCTGTGAGCAGATCGGGCTCGAACCGTACTTCACCGACGAAGGTTGTCTTGCCTTCAAGTGGGTCGTTATCGAGTTGAGCTTGCGTCTGGTCCTCGGTTTTTTTCTCGTGTTGCTCCTCGGGTTTGTCAAAATGGTCTGCCAGGAGCTTCAACATGGCAAGCTCCACACTCTCGCCCGCGCAGACTTGCTCAATCGCGCCGGCTGCGATTCCCGTCTCGGTAGAAAGGATATCCACGTCGGCCGCTTCCACACGGTTGCGTATTTCGGCGATCACGCTGTCCAGACGTTGCCCTAGGCTCATTCCGGCGGGAGCCGCCGAGCCAGATGCAGGCGAACTGCTGGCGAGCAGTTTTCGGGCCGCTTCGCTGAAGTGGTCCGACTCCGAGTTGCCCTCTCTCAACTGTTTCACGTACTTTCGCAGTGCGTCGGTGCAGGCAAGCATAGCATCGTTGGCCTCCGTCGACAGCACGCCGTCGGTCTCCACAAGACTCTGGAGTAGATCCTCCATGAAGTGGGCCAGCTTAGCTGCACGGTTCAACCCGATCGAGGCGGCCGATCCCTTGATCATGTGCGAGGTCACCAGCAACTTGTTCAACTCCTGGGAATCTCCACCACCTTCCAGCGCCAGCAAGATTTCGCTCAGTTTGTTCAGGGCCGTTTCGGTTTCGTCGATGAAGATCGAAACGTACTTCTCCGAAACGTCTTCCTCGTCGTTGAGGTTCTCGAAGGGATCGGGAATTTCGGGACTGGTTTCGTCCAGCGTGCCCGAAAGCGCCTTCTCCGCGTCCGCCTGTGAGCTCTGTTTCCGCTCCGCGCCGGCCGATCGGAGCAACTGCCGGATGTCCTCCAGGACCGCGTCGCAGTCAACCGGTTCACCATCCGGGTCTTTCAGCAGTTCGACCAGGGCCGTCAACTGATCCACGCCCATGAACACCAGGTCCACCACGTCGGTGTTGATCGTAAGTTGATTGCTCCGTGCGGCGTCGAAGACGTTCTCGATCTTGTGTGTAAGCGTGTTGATGTCGTTCAGTCCCATCATGCCCGACAGCCCCTTGATGCTGTGGGCCGCGCGGAACATCTCGTTGAGCAACTCGGCGTCGCAAGGCTGGTTATGATCGTCACCCAACGACCGGACCCACTCGTCCAACTGCAACAGGTTCTCGTTGAGCTGGGTGAGCAACTGGTCCGACTCGTCGAGGAAGTCGCCCAGCAGGCTTTCCAGCAGGTCGTTTTGGCCGTCTTGTGGCGAGTCGCTCATCGTCGGTTCCTTCTATGGCAATGGCCGTTGGTGCAGCCACGTTTGCAAACGCACGTAGTCCTTGACCAGATCGGCGATCCCTTCGGCCGGGCCCGACACGAGCAGGCCGCCGGGGCGAATCATCGAACGCAGGTTTTCCATTACTTGTTGCTTGGATTCAGGCGCGAAGTAGATCAACACGTTCTTGAGGAACACCACGTCGAACGGCCGCTCCCGGAGCGGGTCCAGCAGGTTATGCTGGCGGAAGGTGATCATTTCAGTCAACACGGGCCTCGCCTGCCAGACGTCGGCGTCCTTGGCCTTGCCGAAGTACGATTTCCTGTAGGATGCCGGCACCAGTTTCATCGCCCGCTCTCCGAACAGAGCCGCTTTGGCCTGCTCGACCGCCCCAGAGCCGATGTCGGTGCCCACGATTCGGATTTGCCACTGGCCGTGGTTCGGCAGGCTCGCGGCGATGCAACAGGCGGCGGTATGTGCCTCGTCACCCGTACTGCATGCAGCCGACCATATCCGCAACGACCGCTGTCGACGGCCGGAGCGTGCCTCGGCGGCTACTTGCGGCATGTAGCTCCTGCGGAACCACTCCCACTGGCCCTCGTCGCGAAACAGATACGTCTCGTGGGTAGTGATCTCCTGCAGGAACGCATCCCACTCGGGATCGTTCGGCCGCAGTTGCTTTAAGTGGTCGTGGTACGCTGCGAAGCTCTGGATGCCCGTCTCGCGCAAACGCCGCCGCACGCGGTTCGACAACAGCGTCTTTTTCTGCGGCGGCACGCGGATGCCGGTACGCCGGTAGATCAACTTGGCGTAGCGGGCCAACTCGGCGTCGGTCACTTCCGACAGTTGGCGGACCGGGACGACCGGCACGCCGGTTTCCGCCGGCATTACCGAAGTTTCAGTTAGTGTCATGGTTGTCCGATTTTCTGTTATGTAATTGGCAATGCTGCCCGGCGATGGTGTCGGCGACCATTGTTGCCGCCGACGGTCGGTTTTTGATTCCACTCGGTGAAAATCGTCTCTAGGCGTCGGCCACGGCGTTATCCAGCGCTGCGGTTTCTTCATCTCCGAAGAGTTGATCGACGTCCAGGAGGATCAGCAGTTGTTCCTCCAAACGGACCAGCCCTGTCATGTACTGGTTGCCCAGGCTGGACACGGTGGGCGGCGCGGGGGAAATCTGGTCCTGCGACACCCGCAGCACCTCGCTGACCGAATCGACGACGATGCCGATCGTGCGGTCGCCCACGTTGAGTACCATGATCCGGCTGTCCTCGGTCAGATCGCCCTCGGGCAGCGAGAACCGGGTTCGCAGATCGATCACCGGGATTACCATGCTGCGGAGATTGATCAATCCCTTGATGTAGTGTGGCGTTTCGGGAATCTGGGTGATCTGGCCTATCCGGATGATCTCGCGGATATTGGTGATCTCGATCCCGTAGGTTTCCTCACCCAGCATGAAGCTGATTAACTGCAGCGAGTCGGCCGTGGCCGCAATGCCGGTTTGTGCGCTCAGCGACACGGCTTGGTCTTGCGTCGGCGTTTCTAGTGTGGCTGTGGACATTGTATATCTCCGATTTCTGAGGTCGTTTGTGTTTGGATTGCAAAACAGTCGATTTCGGCGTCTTTGTAAAGACCCGCGCCGAACGAAGGCAAGGGCGGCCTCGGCGTACCGGGGCCACCCTTTGCCTGCCTTTGGTCTTAGACCGCAACGGCCTTGAGTTCCGTCTCGGTCTTCATCGTGCCAGCGTGCCCGTTGCCGTTCGTTTTGAACCTGTTCACCAGGTCCTTCAGTGCGGCCGATTGGGCGCCCAACTCTTCGCTGCTGGAGGCCATTTGTTCGCTTCCGGCGGCGGACTGCTCGGTCACCTCGGAAACGCCCTGGATGGCCTTGGAGACCTCCTCGGCGTTGGAGGCTTGCTGGACCGTAGCGGTAGCGATCTCGGCGATCTTGGCCGAGGTGGCCTCCACGCCTTCGACGATCTTCGTCAACGAGTCACCGGTCTCCTGGCTTAATCTGGCTCCTTCCTCGACCCGGTTGCCGGACTCCTTGATCAGCGAGGATATCTCGCCGGCCGCCTCGTTGGAACGTTCGGCCAGCTTGCGGACCTCGTCGGCCACCACGGCGAATCCCATGCCGTGCTCTCCGGCCCGGGCAGCCTCGATGGCCGCATTCAGGGCCAGCAGGTTTGTCTGGCTGGCGATATTTGCGATCACCTGGATGATCTCGGCGATCTGGTCCGAGCTGGCCTTGATCAGGTCCATGGCCTCGACCGACTTCTGCACGGCCGTGCCGCCCTGCTCGGCCAACGAGCTGGTCTCCCTGGCCACTTTGTCGGCGTCGTGGGCGTTTCCCTTAATCCCTTCCACCGAGCGGCTCAATTCCTCAACCGACGCGGTAATCTGCTCGACGCTGGAGCTTTGCTCCTGGGCGCCGGAGGCCAGCGTCTGCGAACTCTCGGCAATAACCCGCGAGCCCTCGTTGAACTGGGCAGCGCTCTCGGTGATTTGCCCAATCGCGTCGCTTACGTTCCGCACCACGGAGTTGATGTTGTCCTTCAGCACCGCGAACTCCCCGGTGTAGTCGCCATCCACCGGCTTGGTGAAGTCCCTGTCGGACATCGCCTGAAGCGAGACTGTCGCAGCGTTCATCGGGTCCACGACGGCGTCGAGCAGGTCGTTGACCCCACCGATAAGTTGGCCCCAACCGCCGGCGAACTTCTCGGCGTTGCCGCGGGTTTGCAAATCGCCTTGCTGCGCGGCCTGGATGAGATTCTTGGTCTCCTCCAGCAGGCCACGGATGTTTTCTCTCATTGTCCGGAATGCCTGGCCAAGCTCGCCAAGCTCATCGCGGGAGGTGATCGTCAACTGGACGTCGGTTTCCCCTTGGGCCATCTTCTCAGCGGCGTCGCGAAGCTGGTTGACGGGTTTGGTGATACTGCGGGCGATCCAGAAGCCCAAACCGAGGGCTGCCGCGACAGCAACGCACAAGACGATCCACAATATGGTCGTGGCATTGCCTTGGACCGTGCGGGCCTCTTCAACTGCCACCTCCATCTGCTCGCTGGCGCGTTTGGCAATCGCGTCCACCGGAGTCTCCAATGCCCTGCTCGTGTCCCTTAACTCCTGCCTGACGAGCGTCATCATCTGCTTGTCCGCCAGGGCTTCCGCGGCTTTGAGTTTGCCGGCGTTAACCTGTTTTAGGAGTTCTTGTTTGCAGTTGATCACCTTTGCGGCAATCGCCTGGAAGTCGGCGAATTTTGCCTGGGCCTCCTTTGTGAACTCCTCGATTTTGCCGCCTTTCCTGGCAGCCTGGACGCCCAGTTCCTCACTTCCTTGAAGCAAGGCCTGACACCATTTGTCAAAATCCTTTGCCCTCTCCTCGAATCTCTGCTTGTACTGACTCCACTGCTCCATTTGGGTCCGCACCAGAGCAAGCTCCAGCAGATTGCCCCGGCAGGCTCTCTGCAAGACCTGCAATCGCCCTCCGGCGTGGCTTTGAGGAACCCTGTTCATGGCGATGATGTCGGTTTGCTCGGCAACCGAGCCGACATTCCAGATGCCCGTACCGGCCGCAATGGCCACCAGGGCCGCCACGATCAGGAAACCACCAATCAGCTTGGGTCCGATTTTGAGCTTGAACTTCATCTCTCTCTCCTTGCAAATAGGGTTACGCGGGTGTCAGTCAACCACAATTGCTAACAATGATCACTTTGTGGTGGAACCGACAAAAAAAGGCACAACCTGAGTCGCCTCTTCGCCGAGGAAGAATGTGACTCTGATTGTGCCTTCAACCGGCGGGCCATAGTCTCGTTAACCAAGACAACCCACCGCAATTGCGTGCCCCGCAATCGTATGCCTCCACCCCTCCCGGACGATTCAGCCCGACAGGAACTCCTTACACGCAAACGTAGCATACAAAAACGGCAATGCCGGAAAAATTACCAGATTTTCCCAGTCCTCGATTTTTCCGCAGAGACCCAAGATTTCCAGTCTTGTGAAATGCGTTTTACGCCCCTATAACTACGTGGGTAGAAAAAGGGGCTCTTCCGTTTCTGGGTGCGAAGCCGGGATTATGGTAGGCTGGCGGCTCACTCAGGTCAGTCGGTTAAGGCGACTTCCAGGGCCTTCTGTAGCCTACGGGCGGTTGAAAGCATGTTCTCGGTTTCAGATGTCAGGCGCATCATTGCGGTCGACATGCCGGAGTCGAAGTCCATGTACTGCAGATTGCTCAACGTGGTTTCCAACTGGGAGGCTTGTTCAAGGACGATTTGTTCGACTTCGTCGCTGACCGCCGTCGCCCGGCCCGAGTCACCGGCATCGTCGAAGATTTGTTCCGTGGTTTCCGTCAGAGCTTGCAGGTACGGCTTGCATATCTCTTGTAGTTCGCCCACAAAGCTCCAGGCAGTTCTGCCATGTTGGCCTGCGTCACCCTTCTTCAACCGGGCAACGAGATCCGCAAGGCTCGACGTGTCCTTCTCAACTAACTGATGCAACGCGTCGAGGTCGCTGAGTTCTGGTTCCACGACGGGATCAGAGACTTTCCCTGGTTCCGCATGTAACGAACCTTCTGGAGAGGATACCGACTCCCATTCCAGCCCCTGGATCACGTCTTCGATTGCCGAAATCTGGTCGCTTGAGATGCCGGTGGTCGGTCGCGGTGCTCGCAATACTTCCCACGTATCCCACAGTGTCGGCGGTCCATAGCCCAACGACACAGCCAGGCCATACCCTATGCAAAGGTTCAGCGCGCCGATCACGAATGTCAGCAGTACCAGTTGCATCGTTCCTTGAACAACAGCACGCTGCTACGTTACGACGGCAACGTGCTTGTCGAGCTTTTCTTGGAGAGTGTCGGCGGTAAACGGCTTGACCAGGTAGTCGGTGACGCCGGCCTGGATGGCGTCCATAACGCGTCTCTTTTCCGCCTCCGTGGTAATCATGATGATAGGGATATTCGGGTCCTGGGCACGAATATCCCGGGTAACTTCCAATCCCGTCTTGCCGGGCATGTTCCAGTCGGTCAGCACCAGATCGAACGTGCCCGGTTTGAACAAGGTCACGGCCTGGCTGCCGTCGGCCGCCTCAACTACAGAGGAAATTCCTAAAGCGTTGAGTGACCGTATGATGATCTTCCGCATGGTTCCCGAATCGTCAGCAATGAGGACGTTTGTGCTCATGGGGTTCTCCCTTTTTTTGCTATATGGAAGTCGTGGCGTACGGCAACCCGGACCATCCGGCCCGGAGTAACTCGATCATACAAACGTAGCACACAGTTTCGTGCCCGGTCGGAGAAGTCGCCGGATTATCGAACTGGGGAAGCCGACAGCCAACGCTTGCGAACTTCTCGGGTAATCACCGTGGCCGCCTCGTTCAGGGAGAATTGGCGGTCGACGTTGCCTTCCACGTAGGCCACCTTGTTCATGCCGTAGACGTCGGAGGTGGCCTCATCCTGACCGAGGGCATAGCCCCCTTTTTCCCGGATGGCACCGCAGCCGTCCGAACCGTCGCGCCCCATGCCGGTCATGATCACACCCAAACAATTGTCGCCGAAGACCTCGGCCACGCTGCGCATCAGCACGTCGACGGACGGTTTGTGACCGCTGACGGGTGCTTCGTCGCAAATTGCAGCCCTCACCGATGCACCCACGCGGCGGACTTGCAGGTGCTTTCCGCCGGGCGCAATCAGGACGTGATTGGGTTTGAGGAGATCGTTCTGGGCCGCCTCATTGATGGACAGTTCGCCCAGCGAATCGAGTCGCCAGGCCAGCGGCTTCGTGAAGTTCGGAGGCATATGCTGCACGATTACAATCGGCGGCATGGGCGGGCGAAGCGTCTCGAACAAGCTGGACAGTGCAGGAGGACCGCCCGTCGAAATCCCGATGGCAATACACTTCCCAGCCAGTTTGGCGGACCCGGTGGTCGGTACCTTCAGGCACACCGGTTTCCGCTCGGCCCGCCGTTGCTTTCGTTCACGGCGAATCTGGAGGATGCGGCGTACATCTGTACCTGCCGCGCTGCGGATCTTCTGCGGCAGTTCCTCGCGAAGTGCGGTCTTTGTCTTGGCTCCATAGTCTGGCTTGGCCAAGTAGTCCAGGGCGCCGCGATCCAAGGCATCCATTGTGATACCGGCCCCCAACTTGGTCAGCGAGCTGACCATGATAACCGGCGTGGGCCTTCGGGTCAGGATGGCGTCGAGCGTGGCCATGCCGTCCATGTTGGGCATCTGGATGTCCAGCGTGATCACGTCCGGCTGTGCCGAGTCGAGTATCTCCAATGCCTGCCGGCCGTCACCGGCCTTGCCGACGACTTTCATGCCGGGCGTGGCGGCAATGCTGTCGGCGATGACCGAGCGGACGACCGCCGAGTCGTCGACCACCAGAACACGGATATCTTCCAAAGCCATCGCAAATCCCCCGTCGGATGTCCTGAACAATCTACGGAACGACTGCCGGAACGCAAGCCGCCGCCTTCTAAGTGTAGATCAAGTTTATACTTGACGCCACTAACACTACAACGCTAACTCGACCCCGACAAATACATCACTTCACTTGGCGTTCAAGCCGCCGGTACGGCAATCTTTGTTACTGGCCAATGCCCATTCTCGGGTCTTTTGTATACATACAAACAGCACGGGGACGACGATCAGGCTCAATAGCGTTGACGAAAGCATGCCGCCGAAAACGGTTGTACCCAACGACTGTCGTGTTGCTGCACCGGCACCGGAGGCGATCACCAGCGGAACCACTCCAAAAATGAAGGCGAATGCCGTCATCAGAATCGGCCGGAGTCGAATTCTGGCAGCCTCGGCTGCCGCGTCCACGATCGAAAGGCCTTCTTCCCGTCGCCGCCGAGCGAATTCCACAATCAGGATGGCGTTCTTGCTGGCCAGCCCGATGAGCATGACCATTCCGATTTGGCAATAGATATCGTTTGCATTTCCACGAAACCATTGAGCCGCCAAACCGCCGAACAACGCCAGCGGAACCGCCAACATTACCATAAACGGTGCCGTCCAGCTTTCGTACTGTGCAGACAGAAACAGGAACACAAACACCAATGCCAACGCGAAGATGACCGGCGCCAGGTTGCCCGCCTCAAGTTGCTGGTACATGATGCCCGTCCACTCGTACGACATACCTTTAGGCAGGACCTCGTCGGCGACTTCTTCGAGGGCCTCGATGGCTTCACCCGTACTATGGCCGGGAGCCGGGTTTCCGTTAATCAAGGCGGCCGGATAGATATTGTAGTGCTGAATGGTTTCCGGCCCGGTGATGTGTTCGACCTTAGCCAGTGCCGAGATCGGAATCATCTCGCCGTTTCTGTTCCGAACGTAGAGTTCGGAAATGTCGTCGATGGTATCACGGGCGTTGCTCTCGGCCTGAAGGTAAACGCGGTACACGCGGCCGTATTTATTGAACTGGTTGACATAGTACGAGCCTAGGCAAATCTCCAGCGTCTTGAAAACCTCATTCATCGGAACGTTCAGCGACTTGGTCTTGGTTCGATCGATATCGAGGTAGAGTTGTGGCACGTCGGTTGAGAAAGTCGTGGAAAGTCCCGCGAGTTCCTTACGGTCGTTGCCGGTTTTGATGAGTCGCTGGGCGACGGCGTCGAGGGTCTTGGGGCCTGCGTTCTCAATATCCTGGAGTTCGAATTGGAATCCGCCGGTCGTAGCCAGCCCCGGGATGGGAGGTGCGTTGAAAACAACCACCTCGGCGTTTCGGATGGTTTTTCCTTTCTCGTGAAGTGTCTCCATAATAGCGTCGGCGTGAAGTGAGGTGCTATGCCGTTCGCTCCAGGGCTTGAGAATGAAGTAAACCGTTGCCGCGCTGGACTGCTTTGCGTTGTCGACAATGTTCAGCCCCACAATGGCCAGAGAGTCGACTATGCCGGGGATTGTTTTGGCTATATCGGACATTTTTGCGGCCGCTTGCTCGGTTTGCCCAATTGCCGTACCGGTCGGCATCTGGATCAGAGCAATCACGTAGCCTTGGTCTTCTTCCGGAAGGAAGCCGGTAGGTACAAGCCTGAACAGCCACAGCGTGCCGGCTACCAAGACGGCAAACGCGACGAAAACGGCGGGCCACCAGCGGATGAATTTCTTGACCGCCTGTTCGTAATGCTCCGTGAGCCGGCTGAAGCCCTTGTTGAACCACTCCGCCCATTGGAGCCAGCCGAGCCATTTATACTGTGCGAGTCGCTTGATCCAGCCGGATTTTTGTCCGGTGTCTGGTTTGAGCAACACGCCGCAAAGCGCGGGGCTGAGCGAAAGCGAATTGATAGATGATATCCCGACGGAACAGGCGATAGTCAAAGCGAACTGGTTGTAGAGTTGCCCGACGATACCCGGTATGAAAGCGACGGGAACAAACACGGCCATCAAGACCAACGTCGTGGCAATGATCGGACTGGTGACCTCGCCCATGGCGATTCGCGCGGCCTCGCGTGGATCGGTGATTCCCTTCTCAAACTGCCGTTGGACGTTCTCCACAACCACAATCGCGTCGTCGACCACCAACCCGATGGCCAGCACCAGCCCGAGCATGCTGAGGGTATTGATCGAGAAGCCCAACACGGTCATCAACGCAAACGTACCGATCAACGAGACGGGGATCGTGATCGCCGCTATCAGGGTTGCCCGCCAGGTTTGCAGGAACACGAACACTACAAGGAAGACCAGCAGAATTGCGATAAAAAGCGTCTCGATCACCTCGTCGATCGAGGCCTTGACGAAGGTCGTAGTGTCGTAAACGATCTTGAACTCGACGCCTTCTGGGAACCGTTCCGACAGTTTCTCCATCTTTTCCTGGATGCCTTCGGAGACTTGGAGGGCATTTGACCCGGGGAGTTGGTAAATGGCAATACCGATAGACGTCTTGTTATTGAGGCCGACGGTTGTATCGTAGTTCTCTGCACCGAGTTCGACGTACCCGACGTCCTTAATACGGACGACGGAGCCGTCGGGCCGAGTGCGCAGAATAATGTCGGCAAACTGTTCGACCTGCGAGAGCCGGCCGAGCGTATTGATCTGGAACTGGAATATCTGTCCTTTGCGCGTAGGGGGGCCGCCGATTTTTCCTGCCGCCACCTGGAGGTTCTGACCGCGAATGGCCTCGGAGACGTCACCCCCTGTAATGCCAAGGCTGGACAGTTTGGCAGGGTCAAGCCAGACTCGTATCGAGTATTTCCGCTCGCCGAAAACATTGACGAACCCGACGCCGGGCACACGGCGAAGAACGTCGCAGATGTTAATGTCGGCGTAATTGCTCAAATAAGCCGAGTCGCGGCTGCCGTCGGGCGAGACCAGATTGACCACAAGCGTCATGTCGGGCGACTGCTTCAGTACGCTGATGCCGGTCCGTTGGACACTCATCGGGACCTCCGGCTTGGCGATCTCGGTCATGTTCATCACGTCGACCGCCGCAATACTCAAGTCGTAGCCAATCTCGAACGTTACTGTGATCGTCGAGTTGCCGTTGTTGTCGCTGACCGACGAGAGGTAAATCATCCCCTCGACGCCGTTGATCTGCTCTTCGATCGGCGTGGTCACGCTGTCGGCAACGACCTGGGCGCTTGCCCCGACGTATTGCGACGTTACCTGAACCTGGGGCGGAGCAATTTCAGGGTATAGCGCGATCGGTAATTGCGTCATGCAGATCCCGCCGGCCAAGACAAACACCAAAGCCACAACGGCGGCGAAAATCGGACGTGAAATGAAGAAGTCAGACACGGTCAACGTTCCTCTTGGGCCTTTTTCATTTCCGGAACAATTACCATGTCGGGCCGCAACTGCTGAAGCTTGTCGAGTACGATGATCTCACCTGGCTTGAGTCCCTTGCTGATCAACCTCATTTGGTCGTAAGAATCGCCCGGAACAACCGTCCGCGGCGAGACCTTGTTGTGCTTGTCGACGACATATACGAACTGTCCGCCCTGCTGTTCCATGATTATTTGTTCGGGCACGAAAATCGCATCCTTGATAGGTTTCAAAAACATGCGGACACGTGC
>Ga0255384_10102_pt1 | contig 14524 bp, 8 predicted proteins | sample ANMaggSeSYBR01F7_FD_182106 | JGI IMG/M metagenome (GOLD analysis project Ga0255384, IMG submission 182106) | Sediment cell enrichment communities from methane seep in Santa Monica Basin, California, United Staets - ANME aggregate JGI... | ecosystem: Environmental > Aquatic > Marine > Cold seeps >... | reverse complement strand
AGATATTCCTGGTAAATTTTGGTTTCATCGATTAGACCCAGTGGCGTAAAATGCTCCATTCCCAAAAATATATTCTGAATAACCGTCAGTTGGGGAATTAAACTATTTTCTTGATAAATAACGCTGATTCCATTTTGGAATGCCTGTACTGGAGAATAAAACTCTACTTTTTGGTTATTAAAATAAATTTCTCCCGAATCTCTTTTGTAAGCTCCTACCAACAACTTAATCAAAGTCGATTTTCCAGCACCGTTTTCTCCTACTAAGGCATGCACCTCATCTCTATATATATCTAAATCTATACTATCCAGAGCTTTTACTCCGGGAAAAGATTTATTCAATTTTCTTACTCTCAATATTAAATTTTCTATTTTGTTATTCAAAACTATGTTGATAAGATATCACCTACTAATTGTAAATTTTCATCGGGTATTTTTAATAAATCCCAGGATAAGATTATGCCTTTAAAATCCGTCTCTATCACAGATTTTAAATACTTTTTTAAGATTCTTTCGGTAATATTGCATAATCCTGTTATTTGCACTGCCTCTAACCCCACATATATATCTACACTTTCCCTTAAATTAAGTTCTTTTATTTTTTGCATTTCACTGTAAATAATATTTTCAGAAACACCATTTTTTAATAGTTCATTTATTTGGGTCGGTAAGTCTACCCCTATTATTCGACTTATTTCCCGGATTAACTGACCTTCATCCAAGGCCGGATTAATATCTAAAATAGCTCTTATAAAACAATATAATTCCAGGGGGAGACCTGCTGGACTTGAGGTATGACAATATATCATCGGCTTTATCCAGTCACAGGTCTTTGTTAGTAACTGGTAATCTTGAGATACTAAAGGAGCTAAAGAGGGGGCAAATAAATCAACTCCTACTAGTTTACCCATTTGTTTTGCCTTATCGGTAAACATCTTTAAAATTTGATAAATATTTTGCCTGCGAAAATCATAAAATTTCCTCAAGCTATCTCGAATAATAATATCGGAAAGTGCCTGGCAAGTCTGTAAATAATTTATATCGATTGTTTTAAATTTTTTAAAAAAGGTTTTTACTTGATTTCGATAGTCCTTTAAATCCTCTCCGTAATTATTATAAAATTTATTTAGACAATATTTACAAAAACAAGAAAAAAGAGTCTCAAAACCATCGGAAGGAGAAGGAAACCGAATTCTATCTAAAAAAACACCATCAAAATCACTTTCTTTTATTTTATTCTGATATTGATCAAATATTCGCCTTATATGCTCTTCATCATTAGGACAAAGAAATAAAAAATCTTCCTCTCCTTCTCCTAATTTATCCCAATAACTATTTTTACCATAACCACGTAACCCGTCAAATGTTTCTACTGCTTGCTCCTGTTCTATTTTAAAACCAGGAATATCGGCTAAAATAGGGTACCAGAGATAAGTTTTGATTTTAAATTCTATACAAATCTTTCCAACCAAATCAAGATCTTTTTTATTGATATCTGACCATATCATTAATGCATCTAAATCAAGAGTTTCTTTGGCTGTTGCCAGCTTCTTTTTTAAATTATCATTTTTGTGTAAAGAGTTATTTGGGATATTATTTAAAACAATCTGTGTACCAATCCATTTTTGCTTCATTTATTTAACTTAAATTATTTAAGTATTGCCCCCTCTTAATTAAGAATATTATTTATAGTTTATCTTAAAACTATACCTTTACATCTCGGGAATAAACTTGTCTACATTGTCTTTGGTTACAATTATATGCTTAATCTCTACAAATAGTGGCACCTTTTCGCCATTCAAGTGTTTAGCAGTAGTCTCAGCCGCTTTATAACCTTCTTCAACAACAGAAAAATATGTACTGCCAGTAACCTTTCCTTCTTTTATATAAGGAACTAATTCTTTAGCATACTCCAGACCGGTGACATACACTCCGGTTACGCCTGCTTCTTCTAAAGCCATGGCTGCTGCAATAGCTCCACTCCACCACTGACAGCTTACTAAATCAACTTTTCTACCGCTTTGCAGAAATGCTTCCATAAAGGCAAGTGCGCCTTCTTTAGTCCAACCCTCTATAGGTCTCTTCTCCACAATAGTCCAATTCGGATGTTTAGCTGCAACTTTCAAAAATCCCTCTTCGCGCATTCTCTGGGGAGCAGTTCCCGGGTTACCCTCAATGAGTACAATGCTGGCCTCTTTATCTCCCAATAGCAATTCCGCCATTTCTCCCTGAATAATTCCAGCACCAATTTCAGACCTTCCGACATAAGATACAACTCCCGGATATTTTCCTTCAGGGTCTGTACCTAAGGAATTAGTAAAAGATATTAAGGGAATGCCTGCATCACTACAAAGCTTTACTCCTTGTAGTAATGCCATATTATCTGCAGCACAAAGCATAATTGCATCCACTTTTTTTACAATAAAATTTTCCACCTGAGAAAGCTGCTTCCCGGCATCCCATTCGGCATCTGCGTAAATGATATCTAAATCATAATCTTCGGCTGCTTTGTCAATTCCTCTGCGCATAACACTAAAAAACTCTACAGTTCCCGGTAATAACACTGCTACTTCATATTTCTTTTGGGCGAACGAAACAGAAAAACTTGCTAAAATTAAACCTGTCATTACCATTATCAAAACAACTAATTTAAAATACTTTTTCATTTCAAAAATCCTCCTTAAAATTTTATTAGATCAGCAATGATTTTAAAGTAAATAATATTTATTTTTATACGCTTCACCACCTCTTTTAATTTATTCCTTGCTTCGCTTAAATTTATCGTGTTGTGATTGACCTTTTAAAATTATAATTTATTTCTTTTTTTTATTTTCTATTAATAAGGATTAATCCTTTCTTTTTTAAAGGCTCAAGCACCTTTACTGCTGCTCCAATTAAAACTCCATCTTCTCCTAATTTAGAAAACTCCATCTTAGGAACAAAAGGGATTATTTTTTTGATATTAATCTTTATTTCCTCTAAAAACCTTGGTGGTAAAATTGAAATTCCCCCTCCGATTATTACTAATTCCGGATCGAGTACACAAGATATATTTCCAATACCATAAGCAAGAAACTTTAATGCTTCTTTTACAATTCCCAGGGCGATACTATCTCCCTCAACAGCCATTTTAAAGACATCTATAACTCTAGCGTTCTTCCCGGTCTTTTCTTTTATCTTCTCTACAATAACTTTATAGCTGGCTAATTTTTCTAAACAACCGTAATCTCTGCTATTTTTAGGGACATACTTGGGATCAATTAATAGATATCCTGCCTCACCGGCAGCGTTATTAGCCCCCTTATAAAGTTTTCTATTAATTATAATGCCTGCACCTATTCCAGTCCTTTCCCCCACAAAAACAAAGTTGCTAATTTTTTGAGCTACTCCCTTAGTTTTCTCACCTAAGGCCATCAGGTTAACATCGTTCTCAAGAACAATTGGTATTCCAATTTCATTTAATGTCAAATCCTCCAAAGATATTTCCCAATTTAAATAAGGAGCAACAGTTACTTTTTTTAATTTAAGATCTATAATCCCCGGTACGCCTACACATATACTTAATATTTTATCTTTTGAAATATCTATCTTTTTTATAAAATCTTTTAATATAACACTAAGGTAATTTTTTAGTTTTTGACTATTTAAAGACTCTATCTTTGGTCCAAACTTCTCATTAACAATATTGCAAGATAAATCCATCAAGGCCATTCTTATTCCATTTTCTCCTCCCAAGTCCACTGCAATCATATAAGCTGCCTTTGAATTTATTTTTAATAATATTGGCTTTTTTCCACCAGAAGAATCCCCCTTTCCAATTTCCCGAACTATATCTCTTTCAATTAAATCCTTTACAATAGCAGAGACGGTGGGAGGGGTGAGCCCTACTATCTTACCAACATCTGCTCTTGAAATTGAACCATTTTTCTCAATAGTTCTTAAAACCAAACCTTCGTTTATATTTCTTATTTCCATTTATTTTTCACCTTTATATATTAAAGTATATTTTTTTCGCGAGACTTTTTATTATGTTTTTATATTTATTTTATTCTTACAAATACTTTCTTAATTATCTTTACTAACTATGTTTAGAATACAATATTCCTTTTCTGCTGTCAAATTTATTTTGTAAATTGGAATTTCATATTAGTACTACCTCTGTGAAGTGTAAGCTAAATTATATTTTCCATTAACACATATTTCAGAAAATCATCAAGTTCCTATCGATAGATTTATGCAGGAGATAGTAATTGCCCAGAAAGAGGGATATCGACAGGTCCTGGAGAATACTAAAGAGATACACAATACTATCACCACTCTAAATCAGCAGAACAGAGAATATTGTTCTCTTCGTTTCACAGAGGTACAGAAAGAACTTTCCGGGATGAAGGTGGAGTTGGGCCGCCCCGTTAAATGATTTATATTTATGCGGAGGAAAATTGAATAGAGATAAAAATTCAATAAAAAAGGGTAAGCTATAAAGAAAGCTATTTTCCTTAGCCTGCCCTTTTTCTATTCTCAAACCATATTTCAATATTTTCAAAATAAAATAGTACTTACCATATTTATCTAATTTAAAGTTAAAATATTAATTGCTTAAAAAAATAGGATTTGTTTCTGTTTATTCCTATATTTTGGCTTCCGCCATAATTGATTATCTAATATAGTTAAGAATAATGGACCAAGCTTCCGGGATGAAATCTAAAATAAAGGAGGAAGTTGCATGGTAAAATATTTACTAAGTTCGATTTAATATTTTATGTTCCCTCACGGTTCTAAGAATAATTAATTTACCTTTTAAGTTAAAAGTGATTCTCAGGCTTTTAGAAGCCCTCACCTCACAAATAGAATTTGCCCCTTTGAGCTTTTCTGTTTCCAGTGAAGGATGTTTCAAATCTCTTTCCATCTGTAAGAGGGCTTGATTAATTCTTTTTTTAGATTGAGGAGATAATTTTTTATAGTCCCGCCTAAAACTCGGTAACCAGACAAACTTATTTATTGAGTTCATCTATTAATTCTTTAACATTTTTAACTTCTTTGACTTTCCCCTGTCGAAGTTCTAATTCTGCTTCTTCCTCGGCTTTTTGATGTTCTTTGTTCCAAAACCACATCTGGCTTTTATCGATCAGTTCTTTGGGAATTACTTTCAATATATTTCCTTCCATTTTGACTTCCACATAATCTCCGGGTTTACAGTGCAAGGCACTTCTGAACTTTGATGGAATGGTAATTTGTCCTCTGGGATTTATTTTAGTTAAGCTCATAATAATTACCCCCTTTCACATTATAATCAAAATATTTAAAGTAAGTACATATCCCATTTATTCTTCTGCTATATCTTTTTGGGTAACTTCTAATCGCTTGGGAAATCCTTATACCTTTCATACTTCGAGATTGCTTTCTCAATCCATTCTCGGATTATAGTATTCTCTTCAGTTTCCAGCATTTGTTGTAGTGTTTTGATGACCTCTTCTTGAGGGTAACTCCAGAAAAACTGTACTGCTGCCTTTCTGACCATTGCATCTTGGAAATCCAAATAGGAAATTATAACAGTAAAATCATCTGTTGCACGTAAAGCGTTCAAGCTGTGAATAGCCTCAGCCTTGACTTTTACGCTTGGATCACGTCTTAGAACAATAATAGTCAAGTCGACAATGGATTTATTATATCTGTTTCCCGCACCCAGGATATATACTCCATTGAGACGAGTGTTTTCTTGACTGGACTTTAACACAGATGGTTCAAGACCTTTCACATAATCTGGGCCAAAACGCCAGAGTAAACTACCATAGGCCATAGGAGTTTTTTTCATATTCGTCTGGAGGGTCGAGTAGATCCATTCGGCAACCCGATCCTTCTCTTTCTCCAGAGATTGGTATGCAGCTTCTGCACTCATCAATTCATCATCAGAAGGTTGAATGCCCCGGAAAGTGTAAGCGGTAGCTTTTGAAATGAGTAAATCATAGTCCTTTTCATCAGTCAAAACTACTTCTATTCCAACTGGTGACTTCTCTGTAGTAAAAATATAGACAATACCCAGGATGAAAAAAAGAACTACAAATGTAAGTACTTTATATTTCATTTTCTCAATACCCCACATATTATTAAATAAAGGGTAAAACAAAAAGATTAGGTCTCTACTGTTACCTATATACAGATTACAATATTAAATTTATTCTAAATGATAGAATTGTAAATATTTCATTTAAGTAAAATATTTCAGTATTATATCAAGTATACGGCATAAGTTTTTAAAGTCCTTCTTTTTTGAGGAAATAATCGCAAGACGCAAGATTAGAGTTTCTAGAAAAGAGGGGAAAAATATGGATTCCCGCCTGCGCGTGAATGACATAAAGGGAAACGGGAATGACCCTAGTGAAGCAAGACTTCGCGGGGCAAGCATAAAGAGGAGCTAGAATACAAAAGAAGAATGATCCTTCTGATTCTATAGTCGTATTGCAATACACCCCTACCATTCAGCATAAAAAAAGGAAAGAGTAACTTGATAATGAAGAAATGATGAAAAACAGCTTTTATGGCTTTCTTTCAGTAGTTATAAAATTGATTTATCTTTTTGTTTTTAAAAAGATTTTGTATATTTTTTATTCTCATATCTATCTTTTACCTGTGCAACAAAGGTATCAATTCTCATTTCTCTTGTACTATCCTGAAAACCATCATACTCTATTGACACAAAGGGGATGTTATTATTATCTTTTCTGAATTTTGGGACAAAGCCATCTACAATCAATCCTGGCATGCAATTGAATGGAATAACACTAATAATGCCATCCAATCCCCTTTTTGCATAATCTACTGCCTTTCCCATACTTACTATGGCCTCTCCGACAATATAATCTCTAGTGTATTCCTTACCATTTGCTACTATTTCTTGTGCAGTTATATCATCAAATCCTTGCATATATGGTAAGGTTGCCTTAAACAACATGTGCTCATACCCAATCAAAATTTTATATAACGTTGATTTTAAGATCCATTCCCTTAAATTTTCCTTTTTTCTGTTCAAGCTGAATTTTTCTTTTGCAAAAACAGATGCAATATAATAAGAATAAATAAGATATTCTGTTGCCGGAGCTAACCAAGTTTCCATTCCCTTTTTTTCAAGATTTCTTATAATGTATTGATTGGCTTGCTCATGAAGCCTTACAAAGAACTCACCAGCTATTCCTATTTTTGGTTTTTCTTCATTCGTTCTTTTAACTTTAGAAAATTCCTCTTGAGCTTTTCTTAGGATTTTTTCAATAGTTGATGATTTTCCATCAAATAAATTATGAAAAAATGCTTTCCCAATAGTTAAAAGGGTTTTAATTTTTCCAAAATTAGTTTTTGAATCTGCTAAATAATCTATAAGGCTTTTCACATATTTCTCATAAATCTGATCCGAAGTACCTTTATTGACCTCATAGGGTCTTGTGTGCATTCTCATTTTTTCAAGCTGGTCAACTGCAGTTATACCACACCATGCCTTGACTAATAAAGACATGCCAAGATTAAATTCACTATCCAGTTCGCCCCCGGTAATTATATCAACATCTATTCCCTTTTTTTGGAATAAAAGAGATTCCAGACTTGCATACTGCCCTAGTCTACATGGACCACAATCAGTTGTTGCCTGAAAAAAGGCAAACTTTTCCTGGTCAAATCCTGGTTTTTGTATAAAATTAAGCATAGCCTCTGTAGTATGTAGATAAGGGGTGCATACTAAGCCGCAGGTACAGCTTCTCGCTCTTTCCATGGTTTCATCAGAGCTTACTTCTAAAACTCTTGACTGAATTCCATAGGCATTAAAAACAGCAGATAATGCATCATTATGTTTTGACATTGGAGGGATTAAAAGAATTTTTTTACCTTTAATCTTATCAAGACCTTTTAGTTTGACGCTAAACACTTTGCTTATTTGCTTTGTTTCTACTCCCAGGTAAGATTTAACTGTATTGAAAAACGCCTGTAATCTGGTATCAATTCCAGCATCTCCGGTATGCTCATCCATTTCAACTGTTAAAAATGGTTTTTGTGTTCTGCATCTCATTTGTTGGTTTATTTGAGCATCAGGACCACAGGCAAAATAGGTTATATCAATTCCAAAAAGGTTTTTATTTTTATTTAATAATTCTATAGCAGCCAACTTCTTTTGGCCCTGAATCCAGTACATCTTTGGCATTTGTTTAGAAATATCTATTGAACCTATGGGAGCAAGTTCAAGAGGTATTGCCAGATAACCGGCATCTAATATTTTATTTACAATATCATTATTAACATTGGCATCATAAGCTGTGTACGGTCTTGCCATAACCAAGAAGGAAGGCTCATTTTTCTTACATTTCGATTGAATAGAATTATAGACTTCTTTTGTTTTTTCCTCAATTTTCTTATCAAACTTTTTTTTGTTTGCTAATCCCTCTTGAAGTGCAGCCCTAACATTTTTTGTGCTATAACCCATCTTTGCTACAGTTTTCTTCATCTGATCCTCAATATGATTTAACCCCCAGTCAAAAAATAGTGAAGGAGAAAGTAGGTTTTTTCGATTGAGACCTTCTTTAATTAGCTTCGGTGCAGATATCATGAGATCCGGTGTAGACTGTGTCCATAGACAGGTGACACAATACTTATAGCCACGAGTTGGTTCTCCTGTATTTGCAATATGGGGGATAAAAATAAAATCAACACCTTTTTTTAGAAGATTATCAACATGACCATAGGCTACCTTAACCGGGAAACAATATTCTGCTGGTACTATCTCCAAACCACGATTAATTATCTTTCTATTCGTTTCATCTGAAACAATGGTTTTTATGCCTAAATAATTAAAAAAAGGAATAAAAAAAGGTGAGAAATCATTAAATAATAAACCCCTGGGAATTCCTACTCTCATTTGCATGCATCCTCCATTATTTTCTGCCTCTCTCTAAATAAGTTTGTCGGCTTTATTTGTTTTTCATACTTTTTTGCACTGTATCTCTGGCATCTGTCACCTATAAAATAAAATATCTTTTCTTTACCTTTAATTTCTGCCCTGGTTATATTACAATCATTTCCACAATTTTTGTTGATACATTCATAAGGTCCTACATTGTATTTTAGATTGGATATTTTTTTAAATCCTCTAAAATTACCAAAATTAGAGGTATCATATGCATATTTTGCTGCACCTATTGCTCCGGTTATATGCGGCCAGGGAGGTACAACTATTCCTTTTTTAATAACAGTTTCAAGAGCAGCAACCTGCCCAAGATTAAAGGCAGTTGCACCCTGAAAAACAACTTTTTCTTTTATTTCAAGGCCGCTAACTACCTTGGCTAAATAGTTTCTTGCGGTTGCCAATGTAAGGGCAGCACATAAATTCGCTAAAGATACATTGTTTTGTTCGTATTTTATTATTGATTGCTCTGATAAAACCGCACAAGTGCTATCTATATCAGGGGGATTCTTTGCTCTTAATGCAATATCTCCAAAATCTTCCATTTTAATGCCTCTGCGCATAGCATATTTTTCAAGTAATGCTCCGGTCCCGGCAGCACATGCATTATTCATTGCAAAATCAACAACCACGCCCTGGCTAATATTAATAAATTTTGAATCCTGTCCGCCAAACTCAATAATACTAAACTCTTTTTGAGGATATACTGTTATTATACCTGCGGCCTGTGCAGTAATTTCATCAACAATATGTTCTTTGGAAGCCCCAACTATAAAACCGGTAAGCTGCCTTCCGCTCCCAGTTGTTCCTGCAACAACTTTCTCGATTTTATAATTCCTTTCTGTAATTTGATTATATACTTTGTTTATTACATCTATTGCAGCCCCAACAGGGTCTATCTCTGTTCTCCTGTAATGATAAGCAAGCAATCTAAACTTACCATTAATTTTTGCTATTAATGCAGCCTTTGTACTAACGGAACCTATGTCAATTCCCAAGCCAGCTAAAGGAACATCTTCACCGTAAGGCCAATCTTCTTTTGGTTTCATAATTATGGATTTTTTGAGGATTAAAGGACCCTGTGATACATAATTAAAGGGTTTGGTTAATTTTTGCTCTAATTTTTTTATTATATTTTTCAAATAAACCTGCTGACCATAGATTGCCGCACCAATTGCACCCATATGTAAGCTTTGTTTTGGAATAATCACTCTTTCAGAAGAGATTTTGCAAAAATCCATTAGATGCTTAACAAAGGCCTTACTAAGTGAGAGACCACCAATAAGAATAACCCTCCCTTCAGGCATTATTCCATTTGAGAGAATGGTTTTAAAACTATCAGCAGAGGCTCTATAAAGTGAAGCAGCCAATACTTCTTTTGGTGTTCCCTTTTGTTGCTGATGCACAACATCAGATTCACGGAAAACACCACATTTTGCAGAAAGCTTTATGGTTTTTTCAGTTTGATTGGCTATATTAGACAGTTCCCCTATCGACCCATATTTAAATCTTTTGGCCATATGCTCAAGTAACAAACCTGAACCGGCACCACATTTATTCTGTAAATAATTATGTTCTAAAATAAATTTTCCACTATTTTTATCTTTTCCAAATTCATAATATCTCTGATTGGAGGCTCCAACATCAATGACTGCAAACTTTTCATTTTCCTTAATGTCCAGAGCAAGAGATTTAATGCCCCCTTTAATCGTAATTAATTCACTTATCATATATTTTTCATTTAGAACATCTGATAAAGAAATTGAATTAACCCCCGTTACACCAAGATAAACCTCATTACTGTGTTTTGTTATAATTTCATCTAATGTTTCCTTTAAAGCATATACTGGTCTTCCATCTATTTTTTTTAGATAAGAAGTTATATTATTTCCATCTATTACAACTGCCTTAAGATTGTCAGAACCAATATCAATCCCAATTTTTATCATATTTATAGGGGATTTAAATTTGGAAACAACATTTTTCAAAATATTTTTCTTAAACTTCCTTTCTAAAATATTTTTAGGATATTTTCAAATTTTACTTTGGAACTTCTGCTTTTAACTTTGTTAAATTTATTCAAAATTATAGAAATATAAAATTTATTTTAATAAAATATTTTACTTATTATATATTAAGTATACTGCATGACCATTACAAATCCTTCTTTTTTTGAGAAAAAAATTATTTATAAGATGCGAGTTGCAAGGTACAAGTTTATATAATTGACCAATTCACCAATTGACCGATTGACCGATTAAAAATACGAGCTATGAGATAATTTAGTCATTGGTTGACAAATAGAATTGAAAACAATACCAGAAATATGAAAAAAAAGAGGAGGAAGAATGAGATTGCCGCGTCGCATACTAGCGTATAGCGTACAGCGTTTAGCGTATAGGTGTGGGTTGCAAGTACAAGATTAATACAATAAAACTCACCAACATTTTAATTTTCTTCTTTCCAAGGGAGAGGGAATGATATAAAGGGGAGCGGGAATACAAAAGAAGAATGTCCCCCAAGATTCTTTAGTTTTAAAAATCCTTCTTTTTTTAGAAAATAATTTGTTAGGTTTTACGTGAAAAGTTATCGAATTATTGATATGGTACCCCTTTCCTATTTATTGATCATAGTAAAGAGCTATAAAAAATTCTCTGGCAGGGGGGCACTCAATATTACTTGAGTGCCACCCTGCACTCTCTTAATAGTTAAATGGATAAACGGTTAAAAAGCCCGGGCGGCCCGAACATTCCCGTAGCCGTATTTCTTTTCATAGCTGAACGGTTTGCCATCCATGAAGTGCTGATACCACGCGCTGTTTGCACTGGCCTCAGACGAACTCCAATAGATGGTGCTGTAAAAATCACCAACAAGTTCTAATTTCAGGTTTGTGTACATCAAATTTAATTCATCTTTGGAGGGTAAAAACCAGTCACTATAGCCGCCCAAGTTAAGATTTGCACATATATCAGCGGCTGTACCGGCTGTTGCACATCCATTTTCAATGTCAATGGTATTCTGCTCACCTGTGCCCACTGCAGTGCCATCTGCACCTGTGATTAATGTCCCATAACAACCCCATTGAGTGTCTTCGATCTGATCACTAGGGGCGGCTTCCAGATACTGCCAACCGTCTGTCAAATAATTTGGATTGATATAGAATATCAATCCACCAGCAGGACCTATATCCCGAAGTGAATAGGTAGTTAGAGAAGTCCACTTGGCATAGAGTGTCACATTGGATGCACCTAAAATAAAGGTCGATCCTACCGCTCGACCTGTACCATTTCCGTCGGCCTGGGTATTCCAACCGTCAAAGGTGTAATCGGTTCTGACCAGTGTACCCGTGTTGTCCAGCACCGTCACAGTTGCTCCGTATTCGTAAGGACTCGATGAGTCTACCGGGACTGTTCCACCTGTATTGCCATTGCCATTATAGATTACGGTGTAGGTGTTGATGGTCCACTTGGCATAGAGTGTTACATCGGCTGTCACCGTATCAGTTGTGAAGTCCCAGACATTTGTACACCCGGATTCTTTATACCAACCGCCAAAGGTATAGCCTGTCCTTGTGGGTTCCGTCGGTTCTGTCGCCTTCCCGCCGTGATCTACCGTCTGAGAAACTACTGCAGTGCCACCTTTAGAATCAAAGGTTACGGTGTAGGTGTTGATGGTCCACTTGGCATAGAGTGTCACATTAGATGCACCTAAAATAAAGGTCGATCCTACCGCTCGATCCGTACCGCTGCCATCAGCTTGGGTGTTCCAACCGACAAAGGTGTAGCCGGTTTTGACCAGGTTTCCCTTGTCGAGTACCGTCACTTCTTCTCCAGATGCGTGTGGGTTGTTTGAGTCTATCGGAGCTGTTCCACTCGTGTTGCCATTACCATTATAGGTTACTATAAGGTTCCACACCGTGATGGTGCCGGTTGTATCATCAGTTACTGTAGCATGATCTGCAGTGATGGCCCCTGTTCCTTCTCCTGTCGGCGTAAAGGTGGTAAAAGTTCCAGATACCGGACTTAATTTGCTATCACATACGCCAGTTCCTGTCCAGTTGACCGATTGATCATTTTTGTAATTACCGTAAGCATCATAGCCGGCTGCATAGACGATAAAGGTCTCATCAGCGGTCATACTGTGGGTGGTGACCTCACTGCCTGCACCGCCTGCAGTATCTTCAACCTTTACATAGTTTAAGGAGCCTGCTGAGACGTCTACATCTAGGTCATTACTATCAGAGGTAGCAATTGACCCTTCAGTTGCCTTTACGTGTGCTGTCTCTGCCTTATATAATTTCATAGTAGAAGTTCCAACACCATCGGTAAAGGTAATAACCGTATCGGAAGCAAAATTAATATCTGCACTGCTCTTATTAGAACAGGTCGGTGAAGTAACAGGACCGGAAGAAGAGCTGGCACCTGAGAAAGTCAGGGTCTTATCTCCACTGTATCCTGCTGCTACATTATCATACTGGTCATAGGCAGTTATGGTAATAGTGTTTGAACTACCTGCTGTCATGGAAGCAGTACCGGTAACTTTAAAGTAATCGGCAACTGCCGGATTGACGGTAATTGTAGAGCTTCCAACGGAAACTGTTCCGTCTGTCAAGGTTATGTTCTGTAAGCCGGCAGTCTTTAAGATAAACCCTTCGCCGGAGAAGGTATGAACACCATTATCTCCTGCGGTAAAGGTATACTTACTTCCCAAAGTGTAAGGTAATGCGGCAGAACCGTCAATGGAGGTGAAATAGACCTCACCGGTATAGTCAGTCTTTACATTGTTATCAGCATCATAAGCGGTAACCACAACATCAGAAGCAAAGGTGACTCCGGCTATTACTGTAGCCGGATAACCGGTTATGTTGAAATGGTGAAGTGGTCCTATTGCAACAGTTACAGTTACTACCCAGTCCTGGGTAGAACTATCTTCGGCTGTTACGGTGTAGGTTACAGGAGAAGTAAAGTCATTGGCAGTTGTGCCACTTACCTGTTCAGTGCTTCCTATCTTGGCAGCAGCAGATGCAGAAAGCTCAAAAGTCGCCACCAGGGCAGTTAGGTTTGTTCCGTAAGGAACAGTTAAGGCTACAGTATGGGCACCGAAATCAACAGTACCGATAACATCAGAACTAAGGGCAGCATTGGCAACTTCCTCAAACTTGTAAGAATTTATCTCTTTAGCAGAGCTTAAGGCCGGTGGAGCTGGTGCTGGTGGAGAAAGGAAATCCTCTACTGCCTGCTCAATAACTGCTGATTCAGTGGGGTCTCCTCCGGCTTCTATTATACTGGTTACATTACTCAAAACATCATCAAAGTTCGGGTCAGCTGCAATATCGGCTAAATTGATATCAGCTAGATCAGCTCCCGCATCCATCATCGCTAGAGCGATAAGGGCGACTGCCGTGGTGTTACAATCAGCTGTCCCCAGGTCATACTCTATTCCCACTTCCACCTGAGGGGTGATTTGCAGTATTACTACTCCATCCTTTACCACCTGGAGTAGATAGGGACCACCGGCAGGTACAAAGACCTGGTAGTAGCCGTTGGCATCGGTTACGGTAGTGGCTATAATAGCACCGGTCACCGGG
>Ga0255384_10101_pt1 | contig 14588 bp, 12 predicted proteins | sample ANMaggSeSYBR01F7_FD_182106 | JGI IMG/M metagenome (GOLD analysis project Ga0255384, IMG submission 182106) | Sediment cell enrichment communities from methane seep in Santa Monica Basin, California, United Staets - ANME aggregate JGI... | ecosystem: Environmental > Aquatic > Marine > Cold seeps >... | reverse complement strand
ATTAAAAGGTATTTCCTATAAATAGAAGAAGAGAGGGCTACAAATGAATTTTGGAATATCAACTATGCCGCTTGAAGATTATCAGTTAAAATCGAAATTACCTCTACTCAAAGAGGCAGGGATTAAATATATTGAAGTAAAACCTAAAGAAGGACATTTCAATTACCAAGACCCCAAATATCTAGATGAAATGTCTAGGGAATTTAAAAAAAATGGAATAAAAGTGATATCAATGCATATGCCTATCCACGGAGCAGATATTTCTCTGATTGAGGAATATGACCGGATATGGTCTGTTCGTGAAGTGGAAAAAACAGCCCTTGCCTTACTAAGATTGGGAGGAGGGATTTTAGTGGTTCATCCGGGAAGTGAAATTGAAGATGAGAAAACGAGGAGAACGCGTCGAGAAAAGAGTGAGCAAAGCTTAGAAGAAATATTAAAATTTTGTGAACATTGGGGGATTAAAATTGCTTTAGAGAATACTTTACCCGGAAAAACCGGTGACAGTATATCCGAGATTCTGGAGATAGTAAAAAAATTTAATTCTAAAAATTTAGGAATTTGTCTGGATACCGGACATTGCAACATAACTTCTTCTCTTTATAATCATAGTGGAGTTGTGGAGTGCTTGCCGGAAATAAAAGATTATTTATGCCATTTACATATCCATGATAATTTGGCAAAGAGCGATGACCATTATCTCCCTTTTGAAGGCAATATAGATTGGAGAAGGTTTGTAATGGGTTTAAAAGAAATTAATTACCAAGGGGTGTTTATGTTTGAATTAAGAAGAAAAACAAACAATGAAGAAATGCTCCGAACTATTAAAGAATTGTATTATAATTTAATTGTATAGGAATTTCCTTGTTTCGTAAATCCTAATTATAGTATAGCAATAAAACGAAAAATGAAAAGCGCAAAACGTAAAAGCATAGCTTAAAATTAAAAATTTAAATATATTGTTTTATTATTAGCAAAAACCCTTTCCTGCAATATCTTGGTTGCTCTTAATCTATCCCGACGGTGGATAATAGTTACTTCTCGAACAAATTTAGTTAAATATAAAGCTTCCTCAATTGCCGTATCCCCTCCACCAACTACTACTATCTTTTGGTCCTTAAAAAATGGAGCATCACAGGTAGCACAATAAGAAACTCCTCTCCCCCTTAACTCTTCTTCTCCGGGGACTTCCAATTTGCTCGCTTCTGCGCCGGAAGCCAGAATAATAGTTAGAGTTCTATATTTTTTATTGTTAATTTTTACTATTTTTACTTTATCTTCCTTGCCTTCTTTTATTCTAACTTTTGCTGCTTCTCCGTATTCTATTTTTAAGCCAAATCGGACAGCCTGCTCCTCCATTTTTTGCATTAATTCAGGCCCCGCAATACCATGGGGAAAGCCAGGATAATTTTCAATAATTTCAGTAAGGATTGCCTGCCCTCCAGGCATTGCTTTTTCAATTAATAAAGTGCCCATTCTGGCTCGACTAAGATAGATACCTGCAGTTAAGCCGGCGGGGCCACCTCCGATTATTATGGCATCATAGATTTTCTCTTCTTTCATCTCTTCCTTACTACTTGTTTTTGATTTAATTAATACTACTGACATTTAAGAGTCACCTCCCCATTGGTTAAATAGTTACTTAGTTAACTGGTTAATTAGTTTGATATTAGCTCATCAACCAGGTAACAATGTATACTCTCTACGCTATTTGCTCTTTCTCTTCACGATATACGATATACGATATACGAAATACGATATACGAATTTATTTTTGTTTTATCTTTATCTCAACATCTCCCTTAGTAAAACCTTTCAGGGGAGACAAAAGTCCGGTAATAGTATTCTTTACAATTCCAGCTATAAAGGAATTCATCGGGACTACCTTCCCATCTACTTTTACTAAGGTTGAAGGTTCTAAAGAAGGACAATCGCCGGGAGTCTTATTCCCTTTAACAATCTCCCGAGCTAAGCCATAACAATCTTGATATCCACATTCCCCGCAATTTAAGTTGGGTAATTTAAATGATTTACTAATGACTATTTCTGCTATTTTTTTTACATCCTCATCATTTAAAATATTAAAATCGCAAAGCTTCGGGTTTAACTCCTTAGAAACAAAACCAGCCGTACAAAGCTGTAGTCCATCAAACAATTCAGTTTTTTCACTTTCTTCTCTTAAGCAAACGATTTTGGGAAAAGCTTTTTCCCTTTTAAAGCCTTCTATTAAGATAATATCAACATCAAAATATTTTATAATTTCTTCCAAATTCTTTTTATTCTTTAGAAAAAGTACTGATTCTTTAGGGGTAATTGCCGCTACCTTAGTGAGAACTTCTTTGTATTTTGAAGTATCTGAATTGTCCAGATCAAGATCTTGGTTAATATGTTTTATCACTGCTACTTTATAACCTTTTTTCGTTAATTCATCGGATAGTTTTAGCGTCAAAGTAGTTTTACCGCTTTTCTTATATCCTGTTATACCGATAACCCTCATAATTATTACCTCTTTTTATTAATTATTTTACCACATTCACCATCATCCAGGCAGAGATCAGAAAAAGGAATATAGCATAAATTTTTTTCAATAAAATTCTATCTACTTTTATAGATATCCGAGAGCCGACTTGAGCCCCGGCAAAAACTACTAAAGCTAGAATTAAAGCCATTTTAGGTTCAAAATGTCCGGCAAAAAAATGTCCCCAAAAACCGAATAAAGCAGTTATTCCTACCATAAAACATGAGGTCCCTACTGCAATCTTCATAGGGATTCCCAGCAATAAAACCATTAAAGGTACTTTGATTATTCCCCCTCCTATACCTAATAAACCAGCCATTAAACCAGCCAGAGCAGTAATCGGAAGTCCAAGTAAAAGATTAACTGAATACTCTTCTTCTCCAAACTTTCTCTGCCAGTAACCCCATTTCCTCTTATTATTGAATTTATCTTGAATTTCTTTAATAGGTTTTATCATAAAATATCCGGAAACAATCAGAACCAAAATAAATAATATTTTTAATTCCTTAATTTGAACAAAGGAAGAATAATATCCACCCATAAGGGACATAATAGCGGTTAAGGGTTCGATTATTAGAGCTAACTTCCAATCTATCAACTGAACTCGATAGTATACTGAAGAAGCAGAAACAGAGAGAGCCATTATTATAAAAATACTAATTGCCGCAGCTTGATAAAAAGGAAAACCAAAGGCTAATAAAATGGGGACATAAAGTACTCCACCACCTATGCCGATCATGGAACTTATACCTGCAACAATAAAAAATGCCAGGTACATAAAGATTGACTCTATCATATTATTCCCTATACTTCAAAATGAATATTTTATAACTTTTAATATTTTCTCTGTATTTATTCCGAGGATGGTTATTTATTTTAAAAGCGCATTATGTACATTAATATAGCAAAGGATAATTTAAATATCAAGGATTATATTTTAGACTTTGCCTAATAGACTCAATAATTAATTTTGGTATAGTAAAAAAGGAATACTCTATTTTCCCAATTTAACCAAACATTAATTATAAAATCAATATTAAAAACAGAATGAGAAAGTGATGAAGAAAAGAGAGAGAAAAGGATAATATTCTAAACTAGAGAACCGTTCCCTGTCAGATTTTTATTATCTTCAAAAATATCTCCACCAGTTGAGGGTCAAACTGAGTACCGGCACATCTTTCGATCTCTTTTAAAGCTTCAGTTTTACTTATGGGACCTTTATAAGGGCGACGGGACTGCATCACATCATAGGCATCGATAATAGAAATGATACGGGAAAGAAGAGGAATCTTTTCTCCTTTCAGACCAACCGGATAACCATTACCATCCCAGTGTTCATGGTGATAGAGGATCTCCTGGGCGATGGGGGCAAAATCTGGGATGTTCTTAGCCATACGATATCCTATGCGGGAGTGTTCTCTCATCTTCTCCCATTCGGAAGGGGTTAGGATATAGGTTTTAAAGAGGATACTATCCGGGATACCGATCTTACCGATATCGTGAAGTAAGGCTAAAAGTTTTAAGTTTCCTAATTGGTACTCGGTAAGCCCCACTCTTTTGCCTAAAGACAAAGCTAATTCCTGAAGTCTCTGGGCATGATTAGAGGTATGGGGGTCCCGTTCAGCAAGAACAATACGGAAGGCTTCCAAGAAATGCTTTTCTCTGCTTTTACCATTAAAAAGCTTATCCTGATACATCTTCTTATCTGCTTCTTTTAAGAGAGTATTTGTATCTTTATATTCTCCCTCCTGAGTGGCATGACCTAAAGAGGCGTTTAATCTTAAGTAGATGGGTTTAATCTTATCTTGCTGGCAAACCTTCTTGATCCTCTTACAGAAGCTATGGGCCTCTTCGGAGGTGGTGGAAGGCAGAATGATGGCAAACTCATCTCCTCCGATACGGGCCAGGATGTCCCCTTGGCGGGAGACGGAAATAAGCACCTGGGAGAAATGTTGTAAAAGTCGGTCTCCTTCAGAATGACCGAAGGTATCATTTATAATTTTCAGCCCATTGACATCGAGCATTACTATACTTAGAGGGTAGTAACGGGGAAAGTTATACCTTTCCAGTTCTTCCTCAAAGTAGGCCCGATTGTAAAGACCGGTTAAGGAGTCATGAAAGCTTAGGTGCTTAATTCTTTCTTCGGTGCTTTTACGTTCTATAGCACTAGCTGCCTGTGAAGAGATAAATTCCATAAGCTTGATATCTTTCTTGGAATAGAGATCGGGATGGGTATAGCTCTGTACGACCATAGCTCCGATTACCTTATTTTTTATCTTTAGGGGAACTCCCAACCAAATACTCTGTGGAGTGGTGCTACCCTCAGGAGATAATATTCCTTGATTTATCATCTCCTCATATTGACTATTATCATTAAGCAGGGGTTTACCTGTTTTTATAACATAAGTAGTAAGAGTATCAGTAGTGCTAAGCTTCATAATAGGGAAATCATTATCTTTCTCATCTTGATGATAGGGAAAATAAATATTGTCTTCTTTTCCATCCACCAAGGCGATATAAAAGTTGGTGGTATCGATAATGGTACCCAGTTCTTTGTGGACAGTTTTATAAAGTTGGTCAAGGGATATCGGAGAATTGGCAGCTTTAGAGATATTGTACAGAACTTGTTGGAGTAGTTCATTTAGTTTGCGTTCGCTAATGTCCATATATGTCCCTATCTCCCTTTTAGCTTGTCCATCTATTTCCAGCGGTGTAGCAGATATAGATACAGGGAATAAGGTTCCATCTTTTTTCTTTCTAATGGTTTCGTAATTAAGATATCCTTCTAATCCTTTTATACTTAATTTTTTACCTTCTTCCATCTTATCAGAAGCATGAATCATACCATCATCAATGTTCCTACCTATAATTTCTTTCAGAGCATAGCCAAAAAGTTCACAAAAACGAAGGTTTGCATCTAATATTATTCCCTTCTCATCCAGATAGATTAAAGCTTCAGGGTTGTTTTTAAACAAACTGGCGAATTCCTGCTGGCTTTTACGTAATTCTTCCCTGGTTTTTTTGCGATCGGTGATGTCCACAAAGATTCCTTCTACTCCTGCAAAATTTCCTTCTTTATCATAATAGTAATGACTGGTATCAGAAATAACCAGGGGTGAATCATCTTTCTTTTTTAAAATTTGTTCAAAATCTTTAAGATTCCCTTTATTCTTTTCTAATTCTTTAAGATACTTTTTTCTTTCTTTTGGAGCAAAGTAAAAATGCTGGGAGATATTTTTTCCCAAGATATCCTCGGAAGAATTGTAGCCAAATAATTTAGCTCCTTCCGGATTTATCATTATAAGATTTCCTTCTCTATCTGTACGATAATAAGCTCCAGGCATATTCTCAAAAAGATTGCGATATTTTTCCTCACTCTTTTTTAATCTATTCAACATATTTTTACGTTCAGAGTTATCAATATATATTACTAACATCCCCTTTAATTGACCATCAATGATGATATTAGAACCAGATATGGAGACAGGGAATAAAGTTCCATCCTTCTTTTTCCTGATAGTTTCAGATTTAAAATACCCTTTAGACCTAGCTATACTGCCCAGCTTTTTCCCTTCTTCCATTTTATCAGGGGTATGTATCATTCCGTCATCAAGATTTCTACCTTTAATCTCCTCTAGGGCATAGCCAAAAAGCTCAGTAAATCGGGGGTTTATACCTAAAATATTACTTTTTTCATCTGTATAAACCAAAGCCTCAGGACTGCTCTTAAACAAACTGGCAAATTCTTGTCGGCTTTTATACAAAGCTTCTCCGATTTGTTTACTTTTGGTAATATCTCTGGTGATAAAAAGCAGCTGGTTTCCTACAATATTTCCAGTGCTTTGAACATAGCGCCAACTTCCTTTTTTGTCTTTAAAACGAAATTCTATTCTTCTATTAGTCGGCAATTCTTTGCCGGTAAAAAACTTTTTTAACTTAGCGCTAACATAATTTTTTAATATTGGTAGTAATTTCTTTTTATCATCGGGATGGATAAATTCAAAAGGAGATTTACCGAGCAATTCTTCGGGCTCGTAGCCAGTATTTATTTTAATCGAGGGATTAATGTAGATAATTACTGGATTCAAAGTAAAGGTAGTCAAAGTAACTACATCGGTGGTATTTTTAACTATTAAATTGTATAGTTCTTCAGATTTTATCGTTTTATTCATCAATTGCTCTTCATCTTTATCTCTATCTCCCATTTGGTTCATCTCCTAAAACAATAAATAATAATTTATGTTCCACAGGACATGCAATACCATTGTGTTCCTACTCTAAGACCTTATTAATGTTGTATGTTGAACGATTAAATATCCCAAAAGAATAAAAGTTGGTAGTTTGGCAGTCATAATATAAAATATTTTAGACCCATAACTTTGCGCCCTGTCCTTTCGGAAAGTTTGCCTTTTTCAACTTTTTTAGATATTTATTTAAATTAATCATAAATAAATCAATAATATACCCGAACAATTAATTCAAATATATTTCTCAAAATAACTTTCATATGTTATCATATAAACCTTAAGAATTACAAATTTTTAAAATCTAGGGTATTTCATGCCTTCTTCCTACTTTCTTATTTATAATTAATCTCAAACCAAGCATAGGAATAATTTTCTTCAAAGCCTGCCCAGAATAAAATATTTTCAAGACTATTTAAACCTTCTAATATAGCATCTAACGATTCTTTTCTCTTTGCCCCTTCGGTCTCTTCTGCTCCTTCCGGTATCTCTGGTATTGACATTTGCATAAATCTTCCTACAATTTCACTCACAGAATTCATATCTATATACAATAGAGAAAAAACCTTAGGAAAAGAAAGCATATATTTTATGGCTTCCAGCTTATCCAAAGTGGTCATATCTCCTTTTTGAGCATCTATAATATTCGCTATACCGCTGGATAGGACAAATCTATCCCCTACAATTCCATATCCCAGGGGGAACATTGGGTTAGGTAGACTTTTGTAATTTATTCCCTCATATTGATTGTCTACTAATGTACCACCCATCATAGGAGCAAAGTTTTCTAATGCAGGATAAAGATTCTGAATAAGTTTTCCTTCTGAAGAATATCCGACTATTATTCCCGCTTTAGGGAAAATTGCGGAAGTATCAAAAAACCCTAAGCTAAATTCTTTTGCCGGCCAGGAATAAATAGTTTTTTCGATGTCAACTCCACTTTTTTCTTGAACTTGTTTAACATTTTTTTCTAAATCAAGTTGAAGATCCTCACTTATGTAATCTTCCTTAATCTCTTCCCAGGTAAGGGGTAATATACCACCAAGATAGAAGAATGTATTTTTAGGAAACATAGAGAGTGACTGTAGATTACTTATATCTGTTTCTTTAAGTAAACCTACATATTTTTCCGCTATTTGAGCAATCATATAGGTTTTAAACTGTTTTTCCTGATAACCGCCTACTCCACTTATAGTACCCATATCCTCTAAAGAATCCCGAGAATCCTTTAAAGTTTTAATTAATTCTTCTTCCTCAACTACTTCAACTAATTCATCTAGTACTTGATGGAGTTTTTGGCCAAATAAACAGAAGAAAAAACTTGAAGGTTCTACTTTCTTGCTGGTTTTCACTTTTTGTTCTTTGTATTCTAAATTTTCAAGAAGGGAATTACTCTCTCCCTGAAATACTTCTATAGCTTTTTTAACCGGTGATAAATTTCCTCCAATAACCAAGGTACCCCCTAAAAAAGCGTAAGAAATGGACTTTAGGGGTTCTAAATCTGCCTCTTTAGGAAGAATTATACTTATTATATCAATACCTTTATAACTTGATACTTCTTCTTCTAAATCCTTTTTTACCTCAATAGCTCCCACAAATTTAGTAAAAGCATGACTATCAGAAGGAGATAAAGCAAGTAACACTTCAGGGACTCCTCCTACAGAAACACCCAAACAAGAGAGAATTGCACCACCGGAGAATATGTTCTCTAAAAATAACGGGTCCAAGACGTCAAATCCCAATTCCTCTTTTATCTCTTCTCTGGTCATTCTGTAATCTTGTAATTCGCTGCTTCCTTTCCCTCCAGGTGAAAAACCTGCTAAATCTAATTCAGATAAACTTTCTATTAATTCTGTATCTTTTAGTTCCAAAACTCCGATAACTTTTTCTGGAATTACCTCTAATAAAGGATTTCCATAGGCAAAATTAAATAAAAAAACAAGCAATAAGAATACAGTTACAATTAGGCCAATAACTTTAAATTTACTACACATAATCATTTCTCCTTTTTAATTTATTTTATTAGATTATATTCCTACCTTTATATTAAATTCTTTAAGTAAAGATACCTTTAAATGTATTAGTGTACTATATACATAATACACTAAAATATTCTTTTGTCAAGGGTTTTTTAAAAAATATTAAAATTTTTTTAATAATTTTTCTGTCCCCCATCTTATTTCTTTTTTTCCTGTCGGTCAAAAAAAGTAAAAGATTATTTAGTTATGATACCATAAAGGAAATAGATCCCTGTTGCCTGTTTTCGTGAGAATACAGAACAAGCGGAAGAAAAATCTTGACAAAAATGTAAATTTGTTTAAAATATACAGTTAGAAGTTTAAAAGAGGAGCTTAATTATGCCAACATATGAATACAAATGTAAAAAATGTGGGAATACTTTTGAAAAATTCCAATCCATTACAGCAGATCCCCTTGAAAAATGTAAAAACTGTGATGGAGAAGTCTACAGATTAATAAGCAAAAATGGGAACTTCATATTAAAAGGCAGTGGATATTACAGTACAGATAATCGAAATAGTAGTTATAAATCGGAAAAGAAAAGATTAGCCAGTTCCTCAATAAAAGGGCAAGAAAAGAAAGAAATTTCCAAAAAGCCTGACTCCAAGATCAAAGAAAAGAAAAATAAAGAAACTTCAGTAAAATAATCTTTTCCACCAGTTTAACTTTACCCTCTTCATTTTTTTCTTTAATTCTAAAATAGCATTTTGAGCAGCTATTTCACCTTCTCGGACACATTGTTCAGGTTTAGAAAAATCAGACCAATGAAAACGTCCCACTTTAGGGGTAATTACTACATCAGCAAAAGATAACTGTAATTTTCTTAATTCAGCAGAGGTAATTGAATCAGAGCGGAAAAAAATATCTACAGCATTATTAAATTCAACCCTCTTTTTAATAGTTTGACTCACATTTACTCCGATAACAAAATTTGCCCCTAACGACTGAGCTGCTTCTATTGGAACTATATCAACTATCCCTCCGTCAACTAAGATTTTCTTTTCTAATATTACCGGGGGAAACATTCCCGGAATTGAAGCGCTCGCCAAAAGCGCGTCAAACAACTTTCCTCTCCTTATAATTACTTTTTCTCCTTTTACTAAATCTGCAGCCACTACAGCGAAGGGAATCTGAGTGTCCTCGAAGGTTTTATTATTCACTAATTCCTCAATAACCTTTCTTAGCCCTTCACCATCATTTATATATTTCTTCCTAAGTTCAAGGTTGAGAATATATCCTTTTTTTAAGAAATCAGACATTCTTTTTAAAAAGAAGGGTTTATCTTTTCTTTCTTTTTCGCTAAAAGATAAGTCTATATTAAATTCACTAATTTTAGAATATTTCTCGGTAATTTTTTCTATAGCAGAAATATCTTTTTTTAGGGCATATACTGCTCCTATGATGGCTCCCATTGAGGTACCGGTAATTAAATCAATAGGAATATTTTCCTTTTCCAAAACTTTTAATACTCCTATATGGGCGAGACCTCGGGCTCCACCCCCTCCTAAGGCTAATCCTACTTTTAATTTTTCTTTTACCACTACTTCTAACTCCAATCCATATCTACTAAGCCATTTGATTCCCGCTGTGCTTTACTCCTATTAAGTGAGCATCCAATAAGTAAGGCTTACGCTCACACCGACTTTCGTGAGTGTAAACTACGGGTGGTACAGAAATTATAAAAAGAATTTACTATCTGATTTCAACACCTAAAACATCCTTCATCTGTCTTAAAGCAAAATTATGAGCCTCTTGATCGAAAGAAGCCACAGCGTCTTTTAAAACTGCAACTTTATAATCTAACATTCTGGCACTAACAGCGGTGTATAAAACACAGATATTAGTACATACTCCCACCAACTCTAATTCTGTAATTCCTTCTTCTCTTAAAGAAATATCTAAATCGGTCTGAAAAAATCCGCTGTATCTTCTTTTGTGAATTATAAAATCATCTTTTGATGGTATTAATTCTTCGATTATATTTGCTCCCTCCGTTCCGGAAAGGCAATGTGGAGGAAAAAGATTAAATTCTTTATCATTCGGTCGATGATAATCACAGATATAAAATACAGGGTTTTTTTCTTTCCTGAATTTCTCTAATTCCTTTTGAATAGGTGAAATAATTTTTCCTCCACTATCTCCTATATATAATTTTCCATTTTCTCTGATAAAATCATTGAGCATATCAACTATTAATAAAGCTTTTTTAATCAATTAAAAATCAACCTCTCGTGGTTTCTTTCTTTCTAATATCTTTTTAGTAAATTTGTTCAAATCTATAATATATCTTTCTACAGTTCCTTCTCCTATCTTCTCCACCTCATCAAAAGCATTTACCTGAAAGATTAATCGATTTTGAAAAATATCAATTAAAGTCGCATCGGCAGTGATCGTCATACCTAGAGGAGAAGCAGCTAAATGAGTAATCGATATTTTGCTAGCTACTGAAATATAACCTTCCGGAAGATTATTTTTCACTGCATTTATGGCAGCTAAATCCATTAAAGAAACTAACATGGGAGTGGCAAAGGCAGGTGGCATAGGTTTGGCAAATCTCTCTGCTGAATTTTCTTCGTTCACCGTTGTTTGAGCTATTCCTTTTAAACCTTTTTCAAGATTGAATTCTATCATTTTTTTTCTTCCCCTTTCTGATTATTTCGTTACTTAGTTACTTAGCTATCTGGTTAATTGGTTAAATAGGTTTCAAATTGCGAGTTTCGAGTTACAAGTTACAAATCAGACCAGTTGATTAAACTAAAAAGTTAAAGCTAAAAGCGAAAAACCATAATTCAAAACTCAAAACTTTTTCTCTCAATATTAAATTTTAAGTTCTGTTTTTACTTCTTTACCTTTTCATTTTTACTATATAACATGCGAGATAGGAAAGATGAAAATCAATATATAAAACAACATGCTTAAATTTTAAGCTATGGGTTTAAGTTTTGCGCTTTTCGTTTTTCGCTTTATTACTTTTCATTAACGCCTAAATAAAAAAGCGATGGTAAGTAATAACCCCACACCCTATCAGGTTATTGAAATTTTACCTGAATTTTTTTCCAATATTACTTATCCGGCTGAAGAACTATTTTAATAGAATTTTTTTTCTTTGCTCGATTGAAACCTTCTTTCCAGTTACTCAAGGGAAGTACATCACTAACTAATTCTTTTAAATTTACCTTCCCCTCGTTTACCAGATTTATTGCCTTAGTCCAGGAAGAAGGTTTCTGAGTACGAGAACCAATAATACTCAGCTCTTTGTCAAATAAGATCTGATCAAATCTAAGTTGAATCGGTTGGTGGATAATTCCTTCCTGAATATATCTACCTCCTTTCCTTATAAGATTTAATCCATATTCCACTGCTTCAACAGAACCGGAACATTCGAAAACCACATCAACACCATACCCTACTGTTAATTTCGACAAATAGCTTTTAACATCCTTCTTTTTTATATTAAAAATTCGATTAATTCCAATTTTTTTTGCAGTAGATAATCTCTTTTCATCGCCTTCGATTCCACAGATAACTACTCTTGCTCCTAAAGATTTAGCAATTTGAGCAGTTAATAACCCAAGTGGTCCCGGTCCTAATACCAAAACTGTTTCATGAGATAACAAATTAGCTTGTTCTATTACTGCATGGATAGCGCAAGATAAAGGTTCGAAAAGAGAAGCAGAATTAAAATCAATATGAGGAGGAATTTGGTGGATGCTTTCTTTTCTTATCGCAAAATATTCAGCAAAAGCACCGTTAACAGCGGATCCTAACCCTTTACGATGAACACATAAATTATAATCTTTTCCCTGGCAAAATTTACATTGACCACAGATATAGGCAGTAGTTTCAGTGGTAACCCTATCTCCTACTTTTATATTTTTTACTTCTTCGCCTACTTCTACCACAACTCCGGCAGTTTCGTGTCCTAATACTACCGGAGGTTTTAAGGCTGAATAACCATAAAGATCAGTTCCGCAGATTCCCGTAGCCTCCACTTTAACTTTTACTTCATTCGGTTTAGGAATAGGTTCGGGAATTTCTCTTAATTCTATGTCATTTTCACCTTTTCCGTATTTAACTAAAGCCTTCATCTCTTCTTTTTACTCCATTTACAAGATCACTAATCTTGATTATCTTTTATTAGTTAGATGGTTAGCTCATTACGGACAGACACAAGGTCTGCCCCTACTTGTACCTTACGACACGACTTTATCTTTGTTCTTTTCTTCACTATCCGCTATACGCTCTACGCTCTATGTTATTCGTTAGCAATTCGGGCGTATGCAATACGCCCCTACATCTTTTTATTTTCATCTTACTCGATACTCAATGCGAATTTGGCATTTTCCCTCTGTTCTCTTAACTAGCTAACCACGTAACTAATTAACGAAATACGATATACGACATACAATATACCTCTTTAGGGAATCACCGCTATTTTAATGCCTTTATGAGCCAACATCATCTCTATTACAGTAGATACTTCGCTAAGAGGAAGCTCGTCAGTAATCATCGAATCGATGTCGATCGCCTTATTACAAATTAAATTTAAAGCTCTTTTGACATGTCCGGGTGTATGATGAAAAACTCCCTTTATGTTTATTTGAGAATAATGAATTAAACTGGTATCAATAGAAACTTTCGTTCCTCTTTTACATCCCCCAAAGAGATTTACCGTTCCTCCCTTTCTTACCATCAATATAGTCTGTTCCCAAACCTCTGGTAACCCGACTGCTTCAATGGCTACATCTGCCCCTCTATTATCTTCAGTAAATTTTTTCACTTCTTCAACAGGATTCTGTACTTTAGCGACATTTATTGCTTTATAAGCCCCCAACTTCATGGCTAATTTTAATCTCTTCTCAACTGTATCGGTTATAATAACTCTTGATCCCTTTAATTTAACTACTTGTAAGAACATTAAACCTATCGGACCTGCTCCGTTTATAACCACCGTGTTACCTAATTTAATTTTCGATTCTTCAACTCCATGAACTACACAAGAAAGGGGTTCTAAGAATGCTGCTTCTTTATAGCTTACTGTTTCGGGAAATAACAATAAATTTTGGGAAACAATTATTCCGGGAATCTTTATATACTCTGCAAAAGCACCGCTTAATTGAATAAATAAACTATCACACAGACTATGTTCGCCATTTTTGCAGTAAAAACAGGAATTACAAGGGGCAGAATTAGCGGCTACTACTCTCATTCCCGGTTTAAATTTTTTAACCTTACTGCCTACTTCTACTATATCGCCGGCAAATTCATGTCCAAAAACAAAAGGAGGATTAAATAAATGATGCCCTCTTAAGTAGGTTTTACGATCTGTCCCGCAGGTAAGTGCGGCTTTCACTTTTACTAAAACTTCGTCGGGACCGATATCGGGAATATCAATTTCTTCTAACCTTACCTGACCAGGCGCATAAAATACAGCTGCCTTCATGGTATTATTTTTGAAATTTAAATTTTTATTTTTCATATTTTATAATATTACAACTCTCCTCTCGTCTTCCTTTAACTTTAATGGCTAAAAACAATATTAATTAAATTAGCAAATCCTAAATCTTGTGTGATTTGGTAATTAAAATATTTCTCTTTAAAATTATATTTATGGTATAGGTATAAATAAATATTTGAATGGGCTCTGCCACTATTCGCGGAGGTATTAAGACTTTCCAGGGAAGTCCGAATAAAATATTTAAAAAATACGGTATCAAAATAATAGAAGTTATCACTTGCCCCATGGTAATAGCTATACCCAAATCAAAAATATTAGGTTCATCTTTTTTCATTAAAATCAATATAATT
>Ga0255384_10100_pt1 | contig 14671 bp, 10 predicted proteins | sample ANMaggSeSYBR01F7_FD_182106 | JGI IMG/M metagenome (GOLD analysis project Ga0255384, IMG submission 182106) | Sediment cell enrichment communities from methane seep in Santa Monica Basin, California, United Staets - ANME aggregate JGI... | ecosystem: Environmental > Aquatic > Marine > Cold seeps >... | reverse complement strand
TCCTATCTATAACTATTGCCACTAAAATTAGCGTTCCTTGGGCTGCATATACCAAGTTAACGCTTACTCCCAAAAGATTCAAAGAATTAGAAAACATGCCCAATAGAAGAGCTCCTCCAAACATTCCAAAAGCAGTGCCCTTCCCTCCTTCAAAACTTGCTCCACCTAAAATAGCGCCGGCGAAAGATAACATTATCATTCCTTGACCCATTGAATTAGAAATGGAATCTTGTTTACCTGCAGCTAAAATTCCTGCTACCGCAGCCAACATACCAGCAAGAATATATATTGATATAATAATTTTCTTTATATCTATACCAGAAACAAAGCTGGCTCTGGCATTCCCACCAGTAGACATGACACGCCTTCCATAGGGCGTAAAGTGTAATAAAAAATGAAAAATTGCAAAAATAACAATTACTATGGGAATGGCTACTGGAATATCCCAAAATATTCTACCTCCACCGGGAAAAGTGAAAGCTCTACCAACTATTTTCGTTAGAGGATATATAGAAAAGGGCAATAAAAATAATGCTAAGCCTCTTAGTATAATCATCATTGAAAGTGTTTGTAAAAACTCATCTACTTGAATTTTTGCTATAAAAATACCATTAATATAACCTGCTAATCCACCTACTATTAAAGTCAAAATTATTAAAAGTATAGGATTCATACTTCCAGCCAACCATTTAGTCATAATAATCGTAGCTAATCCCGGAGCAAACACAAGGGTGGATTCAAGCGAAAGATCTAATTTACCTACCATTATAGTTAACCCTAACCCTAACACAAGCATACTCAGAATAGCAGAATGATAAAAGATATTAACAATATTAGCATAAGAGGCAAAATAAGGAGTAAATAAAGCATTTAACAAAAAAAATATCACTACAATTACCCAAATTATATTATCTAGTAAAAATAATTCTATTTGTACTTTCTTAGACATAATTACCTTTCCTTTCATTAATCTATTTTCAAGATAAATAACATTTATAAAAATTTATTATAATAACTGCTAATTAAAAAATTACTTTTCTACAAGTCTGCTAAGTTCATGTAAAATATTTTTATTCCTTTTTATCTCCCTCCCTGAATAGCTAAATATATTTCCTTTTCCTTAAATTCATCTTTAGAAAATTCACCAATTATTTCACCCTTATATAAAATTAATATACGGTTGCAAATTAATAATAAATCTTCTAATCCGGGGGATGTCATAATAACTGATGATAACTTGCTTAATTTGTCTTTAATTAATCTTAAAATATTATCTTTTGCTTCGATATCAATGCCCTTAGTCGGCTCATCTAATAAATATACTTTGGGTTCAACTGCAAATATTTTACCCACAACAACCTTTTGTTTATTCCCGCCACTTAATTGGTTAATCCTTTGTTCATGGGAAACAGTTTTGATTTCCAACAGATTAACAAGATCTGTAACTAACTTATCTTCCTTTTTCCTATTAATTGCAATTATATTGGTTATCTTTTGTAATACATTTATAGTTATATTTTCCTTAATTGTTAAGCTGCTAACCAAGCCTTCTCTGTCTCTATCTTCGGTCAAATAAACTATACGGTTTTCAAATGCTTGAGATGGTTGCGTAAATCTCTTTTTCTGATTTCCTATTTCTATACATCCTTCATCTGCCGGATCTATTCCAGCGATACCCTTCAATATCTCAGTGCGACCACTTCCTCTTAGCCCGGCAATACCTAAAATTTCTCCTTCTTCTAGATCAAAGCTTATATTTTTATACAACAGATACTTTGTTAATTTTTTTACTGAAAATACTATTTTCTGTACTTTTTTGTTATTCCCTCTCGCATTTTCTTCTTTTTTAAAATCCTCAAAATGAAAACTTTTCCCTACTATTAAACTTGAGAGCTCATGCTTATTTAATTTACTACAATCTTCGGTACAAATTAATTCGCCATCCCTAATAACTGAAACCTCGTCACAAACTTTTAATATCTCATCCATTCGATGAGATATAAAAATAATTGTTTTACCTTCTTTTTTCCTTTCCTCAATAATTTCATATAGCTGTCTTTCATCATCCTGAGAAAGAGAAGTAGAGACCTCGTCCATTATTATTATATCTGCACTCTCAATATAACAAGCCTTAAGTATTAATAAAATTTGTCGTTCGCTTATAGAAAAATCTCCTGCTTTTTTCTTAACATCTACATTGATAAAACCTGCCCTTTTCATAATTTTTTCTGCTTCAAAATATAGCTTCTTCCAATCAATTATTTTTCCGCGACAAATATATTCTGGAAGAAAGAGGTTTTCAGCTATTGTACAATTAGGTATAATTTCGGGTTCCTGTGTAACAATAGATATCTTTTTATTTTTTGCTTCTATCCTAGAAAGGGCATTATATTTTTTGTCTCCTATAAATATTTCTCCTCTAGTGGGTACTATAATACCAGCAATTATTCCAATTAATGTAGACTTTCCTGCCCCATTTTTACCTATTATCCCATGGACTTTTCCTTTTTCAATATCCATATTTATATTTTTTAATGCAATTGTTCCGGGATATATCTTTGATATATTTTTTAGTCGTAAGGCAATATTATCATCTCTATTCGATTTTTTGTTTAAGTTCTTCTCCATCATAATACATGAATCTCCCTCGTTTAATTCTCAAACATTGTATGACTTTTTAAACAAAATATCACTTACTTATTTAATCTTATTTCAATAGATTGCTCATGAGCGAATAATCCTTCCATTTTTGCCATATTGCAAGCCGCATCACTAAGAGCAATCGCGCCTTCTTTATTCATTTTTTGATAAGAAGACACTCTTATAAACTCACCAACCCAAAGTCCATTACTGTAACGCGCAGTTTTCATAGTTGGCAAAATGTGATTTGGTCCAGATACATAATCACCAAAAGTATGAGGACTATAATGACCTATAAAAAGAGAACCAAAGTTAACTAATTTATTAACTACTTTATCATTACAAGATGTTTGGACTTCTAAGTGTTCAGGAGCATAATTATTAGTAAACTCAATCGCCTCTTCAAGGTTATCTGCAAAAATAATTTGCCCGTTATTTTCCCATGATTTCAAACTGACTTTAGAATTCACTAATGCACTAGCTTCTTTCTTTATTTTCCCAAGTACTTCATCTGCTAATTTTCTACTTGTAGTTACAAGAGCAGTCCTGGCGGCGGGATCATGTTCACATAGAGCTAATAAATCTCTAACTACGTAATCTGGTGATGCAGATTCATCGGCAATTATCAATAGTTCGCTTGGGCCAGACAAACTATCAACTCCAACATCCCCCATTACCTGCCTTTTTGCTTCATTTACAAATTTATTCCCTGGGCCTACAATAAAATCCACAGGTTTTATAGTTTCTGTGCCATAGACACAGGCGGCTATGGCCTGAGCCCCTCCAACACAATAAATTTCATCAGCACCGGCAATATCCAAAGCTACTAATATAGCTGGATCTATTGAAAGAAATTGTTTTGATGGGGGTGAACAAGCTATAACTCTTTTTACTCCTGCTGTCTTAGCAACAAGAACTGACATAATAGCTGTAGAAGGTAAGGGATAGCGTCCACCAGGAATATAGCATGCACACGAATTCATAGGCATAAGTTTATGTCCTAAAATAACACCAGATGTATCCTCAAATTCTAATGGTTTTAAACAAGCAAGCTGCCTCTTAGCAAACGATTCTATCCGTTCAGCTGCAAAATGTAAGGTTTTTATTGTTGTCTCGTCTACTAAATCATATGCTTTTTTCGTTTCTTCTTCGGAAATTTTTAACTCATCTACTTTTACTCCGTCAAACTGTTCTGTCATCTCAATTATTGCATCATCACCTTTAGATTTAACTCTCGCAATGATTTCAGCTACATTTTTCCTAATTTTATCTTTATCTTCTTTTGAACTCTTAACTACATCTTTCAAAATAATCATTCCTAACTTCCTCCTATTGTTTTAATATTTAAGAACTTTAATTAAATAGATATATTTTATAGTATTAATATTACCACTCACTTAATTTACCTTTTTAATAAACATTTCTTCTCAAGAGAAACGTTCCAAGATAGCATTTCTATGTGCCGGAAAGCCTTCATAGTCAGCAAGTTTTACCATCGCATCTTTTTGGAACTCCAAACCTTCTTTAGAAAAATATTCATAGCTTACAACTTTATAAAAATCTGCTGTTTTCAAACCACCTGCGACAATTGCTTTGCGTCCTGTTGGAAGGACATGATTTGGACCAGAACCAAAACAACCTGTACTAATCGGAGTGTAATGGCCAAGATATAAACCTCCAGCATTTTTAATTTTTTGCATATCGTGCATTGGATTCTTAGTCATTATTTCAAGATGTTCAACAGCATAATCATTTGCAAATCTTATCGACTCTTCTAATGAATCCGTAATAACAATAGCGCCATATTTTTTTAAAGATTCTATCACGAATTTTTTCCTATAGTCACTTAACCTTTCTATATGCCTACCAATTTTATTTTCAACTGCATATGCTAATTCTTCAACATGTGTAACCAGAACACCTGTCGAATCAAAACCATGTTCGGCTTGAATGCAAACATCTGCCGCTGCCCATTCAGGGTTGGCACTTTCATCTGCAATGATAAGGCCTTCACCGGGCCCAGCTAAAGTTCCAATTTCTACTTGATCTTGAAGAATTTTAAATGCAGCCAACACCCACTTACTTCCTGGCCCTGTAATTTTACGGACTTTTTGTATAGTTTGAGTGCCATAAGTCATTGCAGCAATAGCCTGGCTTCCTCCAACCCTGTAAATAGTATCTGCACCGCATACATCGCATGCAACCAAAGTCCCGGCAGGTACCGTTCCATCTGGAGCAGATGGTGTGCAGACAATAACTTCTGGAACACCTGCCACTTTTGCAGGCAGCACTGACATCATTACCGCAGAAGGGAACCAACCTCTTCCTCCTGGCACATAACAACCTACTCGATCTAAGGGAATAATGGTTTGCCCAGCTACTAATCCGGGAGTAATTTCCATACCCCACATTTTATTGGGCATTTGGGCTGAATGAAATTTTTTAACATTATCTGCTAAAAATTTAATCGCCTCGATAGTTTTTTTATCAACTTTATTATAAGCTTCTTTTATTTCTTCTGGAGTAACTTGTATTTTATCTTTATAAATAGTGACATTTTCAAACTTTTTTGTATATTCTACTAATGCACTATCGCCTTGCTCTTTTACGTTATCAATAATTTTTCCTACATCCTCTAAAATAGAATCAGTTTCAGTTTCACTTCTTTTCATGATTCTATTATAATCTTCCTTAGGCATTTCTTTTAATTTATATACTTTGATATACAATTTAATTCCCCCTTATATAATTTCTTTGATTTTTCGAATATTATAAGATATCACTCAGCACCTTCCTGTAAAGTACTCTCTCTTCTTTATATTTATTGCCTACTTATTTTTTAGTCCCTTTATAAATTACTTCATTTAATAAATTCTAACCTTATTTTACAAAATTATTCGGGCATCAATAATTAAATAAACTAACATGGTTCAATTGACAGGCTATAGTAATGTTTTATTTTTTAATCAAATATTTATTGTGTTTTTTTCTACTCAATATCTTTAAACAATCTATTATTTAAGCTAAGATACTAATTTAATCTTAGAAATCAAATTTAATATTAATTTTCAATGCATAATTGCTCCACCAGAAATATTTATTGATTGACCAGTCATATAATCAGTATCTGAAGAAACTAAGAATAGTACAACTTTCGCTACATCTTCTGGTTCCTCCAGCCTTCCTAATGGAATTTTTTTAGCGTAAAATTTTCGAATTTCCTCGGGAGTAGTTCCTTTCAATTTTGCTTCAGGCACAATTAAAGATTCTTGCATAGGTGTGTTTACATAACCTGGACACACTGCATTAACATTTATTTTATGTGGTGCAAGTTCTAATGCTAAACTTCGAGTAAAACCAATTACACCATGTTTTGATGCACAATAATGTGCTGTCAGTGCTTCACCCTCTTTCCCATTAAGAGATGCAATATTAACAATCTTTCCTCCGTTATTTTGTTTTATTAATATTTTTGATACAGCTTTAGAACATAAAAATGTTCCTTTTAAATTCGTATCAACTATTTTATCCCATTCTTCTTCGGGCATATCTACCACTTTTTTTAAAGATATTGCACCTGCAACATTTACCAATATGTCAATTTTAAAAAATTTAACCAATGTACTATCAACAACATTCTCTATTTCATTATATTTTCTAACATCCATTTTAAAGGATAAAATATTTTTCTCATATTTCTTTTTTATTTCATCAGCTGTTTTTTCTAAATTTATCTTATTATAATCTGTTAGTACTACTTTCATACCTTTACTTACAAATAATTCAGAAATTGATTTTCCTATTCCTGATGCAGCTCCAGTTACAATAGCTACTTTACCTTGAAAATCCATTATATTACTCCTTTCATTATTATTTCTTTCTATACTCAATGACATAAACTTATCCAAAAGTTACTAAATATTATAGCTTCTTTTTAGAATAAATCATATTATTATTGTAGATATATAAATTATTACTATACCTTTAAAAATAACTTAATTAAGGCTCATCCGAATAAGATTGTATTTTCAGAATTTTAAATATATATCTTTATTTCATAGCAAATTAAATCTAAATATGAAGCAAAAGGTATAAAAAGTTTTACCAATGTTTAATATTCAATTATGGTCAAGTTTTTGTTTTTTATAATAATTCGGATGAGCCTTAATTATTAATCAATTATTTCCCTATTTCGTTAATAAATTTTCCCATAACCTAGGATCATCTGGCGATACTTCCCATGGAATTAATGCGCCCTTAATCTTCATGAATCCTCCTTCACAATATGGATTGGTCACCACTTTTGCGGGAGACCATACAGCACCCTCTTCAACTACATTATCGCCTATTTGAGGAATCTTCTTCCCACTGTTAAGGTCATATAAATATTGAACTGAGAGTTCCGCAACTTCCATTGCTGGAGGAGCGACTATTGCTGATATTTTGCCCTCTCTGATGAATTGTAAGCCTTCTGGTCCTGCCCATACACCGGTTATAGAAAACTTACTAGGATCATAATCTTGCTTCTCTATTGCCGAAATAACACCTGGTGACATTATATCTGGCGTATGAATATAAAAAGCTACAACCTCGTCTCCAAAACGCATAAGTAAATCGGTAGTTCTATTAAATGAATCTTCATTGTTCCATTTTCCTTCTCCTTGAACAACTTCAAGTTGGGGATAATTTGTAATAACTGAATTTAATCCTTCGGTAAAATCATGCGTCGCGTGATCAACAAGAGCACCTGTAATTTCTATAATAACTCCCTTAGGTACCTCACCACCATGTTTCTTTTTTAAATCCTTAATTAAAGCTTCTGCTGCTTGGTGCGCCGTCTCTTTATAATCAACCGCAATGAATAGCTCAATTCTACCACCAACCGGACATGTATCTATGGCCATAATTGGAATATCATTTTCATTCATGTTTTTAATCCCAGGTATAATTGCCTTTTGATCTACTGCTCCACCAAAAATAAAGCCATCTATACCCATAGTAATAAAAGTATCCATCAAATTTAACTGTCTTATGCTATCATTCTGGGCATCTTTTACAATTAATTTAACTCCTAACTCGTTTGCTTTATTTTGTGCGCCTAAAATCATGGCTCGAGAAAAAGGAGCAGAAGCCTCACGCATAATCATACCAAAAGTTAATTGTTCTGCTCCGTATGCAAAGGTTGTAAGCACGGTACATAATAATAAAATTAAAAATATTTTTTTAAAAATTTTCATTTTTCCCTCCTTGAAAAAATTATTAATTTTAAAAATAATTTTCTATAAAATAAGAATCACCTCCTATGTGATACATTCTTATTTTTATAACGCTTGTGAGCTCCAAAAATAAGAAAATTTATGGTTGAACAATTTGTTGATTTTTTCTTCACCTCCTAAATTTTTTTATTACTAATTGTAGCTAATTTGTTTAGTTATTTTTAAAATCTTAAATTTGTTTTTCATTAAATGTCTTTCAAAATTATTTATTTTTCTAAAAAAAGTATTCCTCTTAAAAGTACTTTATTGATATCCTTCCGTATTAACCAAAAATACATTTTATAAAAATATTAAATTATAATTTATTTGTTTAAAGCTATTTAAGATTTCATTATCTCGAATTTTTTCAACATTTCTGACCTAGTTTATGCAACATTTTTTTTAAATTATCAAAAAATTGAAGGGTGCCCTCCTCTAAAGTACCTTCTTTTGGTGTAAATTCTGGCTCTAGAGAGATGACTCCTTGATAATTATCTTTAATCAATTCCTTTAATAAATCTAGAGTGCTCATAATTCCTTGTCCTGCCGGAACACAATCAAAGATATTCATTCTTTTGTTCATTATAAAATCTTTTAAATGAATATGTATAATATTATTTTTTATATATTGATACTCTAAGGGGAAAGGGTTTTCGCCCATTGCATAAAATGAATTAGCTGGATCCCAAAGAATTTTTAAATTATTGGAACCAATTCTTTCGATAAGTTTATGTATTAGATATCCGGTACTCATATTGCAAAAAGGACAACATTCAATTGCTAAAGTTATATTCTCATTTTCTGCAATTTGAATAGGTTCTTGATATTTCTCAATTAATTTATCCCAAATTTCATCATTAAGTATCACTTCTGTCTTAAAGCTAAAGACCCTTAAAATATTAACATTTAAGATATGCGCTATTTTTATGGTTCGTTTCAACCTTTCTAAATGCTCCGTATAACTTCCCCATCCAGATAATAAATCATACGTACGATCATCCTTTTTTATCCACAGTGGTAAACCTAAAAAGTTCCACCCGGCTAGACAAGACACCTTAAGTTCGTATTTATCAATCAAGTCTTTTAGTTTAGAGATTTCATTAGTCGATAAATCTCCTATTTCTTTCCCCCATAAATTGGTTAATTCAATATATTTTAAATCCATTTTTTTTATAACACCTAAAGCATATTCTAAATCCTCGCTTATTTCATTTGTAATAATACCAATCTTTAATGAATTTTTTTTCATAATATCCCTCCAAATTGAATTCATTTGTGCCTTGTATATTTTATTAACCCGAAGGACAAAATACCTCGGGTATTTACTAACTTTTAAAAACTTTATTATTTTATGCTTATATCCTTTAGTATTTCCTTTTGAAGTATTTCCTTTCTAAATTTTGTTTTATATTGATCTATGACTATAGCAATAAAAATTAGAAATCCTTTGGTTGCATAGACTAGAAATACGCTAAGTCCTACGAGAGTTAATACATTATCAACAACACCAAGAAATAATGTCCCACCCAGTATACCCATTATTGTTCCTTTACCTCCCGATAAACTAACTCCTCCTAAAACAGCACCAGCAAATGTTAATAAAACCCAATTTGTACCCATTGCATTTGTTACAGCATCCTGCCTTCCGGCAACTAAAAGTCCCGACATAGCCGCTAGTGTACCACTCAAAACAAAAGCAGATACAATAATTCTTTCTGTATCAACTCCTGCAATAAAACTTGCCTCTCTATTGCCACCTGTAGCAATAAAAATTCGTCCATATCGTGTTCTTTTAAATATAAACCTAAATAAGAAAAATATAATAAACATAACAAATATAGCTGTTGGTATATTCATAACAAGCTTTGAACCACCTAAAAATACAAAAATTTCAGGAAGATTTGAAATTGAAAATGGTATTAAAAATAATACAAGTCCTCTTAAAATAATTAACATCGATAAAGTCTGCAAGAATGGATTAATTTTTATCTTTGCGATACAGACTCCATTAAATAAACCAATACCTGCTCCCACTAAAAGTGTAGCAATAATTGAAAAAATTGGATGTATCCCTGGAAACCATTTCGTTGCTATTAATACTCCTATGCCTGGTGCAAAAGCAAGTGTTGATTCAATGGATAAATCAAAATGCCCGCTCATCAGAGCTAAGCTTTCTGCTAAAACAAGTATGCCTAAAAAAGAAGAATGATAAAGTATATTCATAATATTTTTATAATTAAAAAAATACGGTACAAATATGGCACAAATGAGAATAAAAACTCCTAAGATAAGCCAGATCATATTATCCAAACAAAATATTTTTATTTTTAAATTTCTATCCATTTGATTACTCCTTATATTAATGTTTACTGCCTTGCATAGAAAAATATATATCTTTCTCGTTATATTCTTCTGGAATAAAAGTATTAATAATTTTTCCATTGAAAAGTACTAATATCCGATCACAAATCAACATAAGATCTTCTATTTCTGGAGAAGTAATTAATATCCCTCCTAATTTACTTAAATCTTCTTTAATTATTCTTAGAATGCTCTTTTTAGCACCAATATCTAGACCTTTTGTTGGTTCATCTAATAAGTAAATTATTGGTTTGGCAGCCAATATTCTTCCGAGCACAACTTTTTGCTTATTTCCTCCACTTAAATCATTTGTTTCTTGTTCTGGAGAGGCAACGACAATGTCTATTTTTTTTATTAATTGTTCTGTTAATAGTTCTTCTTTTTTTAAATTGATTAATTTAGCTTTTTTATTACGCGCTAATAAAGATAAATTCAAATTTTTTCTTACACTTAAAATAGTTATTAACCCTTCTTTATCCCTATTTTCAGGTAAATATATTATCCCTTTAATAAGTGCATGTGAAGGATTTTTTATATGCATTTTTTCATTCCCAATTTTTAATTCTCCACTATGTGGCTGATAAACTCCACAAATCGTTTTTAATATTTCCGTCCGTCCACTTCCTATGAGACCTGCTATTCCAATAATTTCTCCTTTATAAAGTTCAAAACTAATATTTTTAAAATAGCCATCTAATCTTAAATTGTTAACTGTTAGTATTTTTTGTTTAAAATTTTTTTTATTTTTATTGCTAGTAAATTTATTTAAATAATTTTTATTATTCTTCTCGTTCCCAACAATAAGAGAAGAAATCGATTCTTTATCTAAGGATAAAACACTTTTAGTCGCAACATTTTTCCCGTCTCTAAAAATTGTAACTTGATCACAGATTTCTAATATTTCATCTGCCCTATGAGAAATATAAATTATAGATTTCCCTTCAGATTTATGCTTTTTTATAATTTCAAATAAATAGATTTGATCTTTTTTTGAAAAAGAAGTTGAAACTTCATCCAATACTACAATTTGGCTATTTTCCAAAAAAAAAGCTTTAATCATTAAAACAATTTGCTGTTGGCTAATAGAAAGGTCACTCATTCGCGATTCAAGGCTTATGTTGAAATTTATAGTGTCTTTTAATTTTTTTGCTTCATAATTTATTTTATTCCAATTAATCAATCCGTTTCTCGATACCATAAAATTAGGATAAAATAAATTTTCTGCTATAGAATAATCTGGTATTACTTGGGGAGTTTGGGTAACAATTGATATCCCTTCTTTCTTAGCCTTATTAGTTGACAAACTTTTGTATTTCCTTTTTTTAACATATATATTACCTTCAGTCGGAGCAATAATGCCTGAAATTATATTTACTAAAGTACTTTTACCAGCACCATTTTTGCCAATAATTCCGTGTATTTCTCCTTTTTTAATAACAAGATTTACTCTATGCAAAGCTACAGTTCCTGGATATATTTTTGTTATGTTTTCTAACCTCAAGATAGTATTATTTTTATCAGCTTTGAATTCTCTTCTTAAATCATTCATAAATTTATCCTCATTTTTGTATAAGTACTGTTAAAAATAATTTACTAATTTTCTCTTAACCTCTGTATTCTCAAATATTTTATAAAAATTGGCTTGCCTTGCTTTACTTTTTTCCCTTTAGTAAATTTACTTAAAAGGAACCAAATTAAATTATTCAAAATCTTGTAAATATATAAGATAACCACAATTTTGAAATTTTATCTTAAATAATTTTCATATTATTATTCCTTTTACTATTTTATAACCTGCATAAAAAGTAGCGATATTTTTATCTAATTTGCGAGGAATACGTTTTTCTAACATATTACACTCTTTATCGAATAAATAGATAAAAGAGAGAGCACACTCCAGGCAGAAAACCATTACCGAAACACCCGGATATTCTATCGCCTTCATTATTGCATCTGTTGCTTTTTCGCTCTGATAGGGGTCAATTACCCGAATATTTTTCTTACCTGCCTTTATAACCCGGAAAAGATATTGGAAATATTTTCAGAACGATTAAACGCCTTGATTTTTTCAACAATATTTTCTGCTTTTTCTTTACCGATAACTGGCTCAGACAGTAATATAAATTTATCTTCAATATCCTTTAAACTATATGGATTGTGCGCATTACCTTTTACTCGCTCTACAATTTTTTCATACTTCTGTTTGCCTGTACTAATTTTTACTTTTCCTAAGACTTTCTCCTGCTCCTCAAGTATTTTTTGCAGTTCTATATCTTCTAAAACTTGTATCTTGCTCGCAATGTCTTGATAACTGTCCATTTTAAGATACTTCTCAAAATTAAGATACCAATCAGGTCCAGGCTTTTTAGTCATGATATACATAGCTGTTAAATATTTTACACTTGAAGCAGTATCGACAGATGTTCTGGGAGGATAATAAATAAAGTTTTTGGCAAGGTTAGTCGGCGCATAAATTTCTATCTTCTGCACATCATTAATATCCAAATTATTCTCTTCCATTATTAGTCTGGTAGCTTCAATACATGGTTGATTAAAATAACAGCTCGGGATAGTTTTATAGGTTATTGCATCAATGATATACTTTTCCCCAAAATTCTTAAAAAGTGCTTTTGGATGATAATTATCTGATCCGGTAATTTTATAATATTTTGTATCTTCCTCTAATAATAAATGAGTGCCTTTAAATTCAGTTTGCGCAAAGAGACATGCCATAACTGCGGCAAAATTTGCATGTCCCGGCATATCACGATGCCAAGAAGCAGACCTTTCTCTAAATCCCCACATAGGCATAGTAACAGGCAATGGTGCTAATGTGCCGGCAATTCCCAGTGCATTAATTGCTTCTTCTTCATTAAATTTGAGTAATTTAATACAACCAACCGCCGCTCCTAAAGAATAATGTGTCGAAAAACTATATACTTCGGGTCTCCTTGGTTCAATAGCGAGTGCATATCTTCCAACCATCTCATATCCTAATATTATAGCAACAAATATATCTTCCAGGCTTGCATTTATCTTTTCTCCCAACGCCAACACTGCAGGAATAACCGCTTCACCCGGATGAGAAATAATAATAGACTCGGGTTGATAATTGTCGCTTAAATCTGGCCCTACACAACATTGTCCTGTAATATATGCTGCAACAGGAGCTGGTAATTTTTTCCCATAACCAATAACCGTTGCTTCTTCGGTGCCTCCTAATTCAGCAAGCACTTTAATAGCAGTTCTACCAATTGGAGATTGTACGCCTGCAATCATGCAGGCCATGGTGTCTAATATGGCTTTTTTGGTCTCTTCGATTGTTTTTTTAGAAAAATCTTTAAAATTAGTATTAAGAACTTGTTTAATATATTTCTGTGTTATATTTTTCATATAGATTTTTCTCCTTTAAAAAATGTAATATTAAGAATTTTTCATTATTCAAATCAATGTACTTCAAAACATCTCAAAATAATTCTTCTGATTTATAGTTCTTAAAAAATTATTACTTTTTATTGATATTAGCTTATAAATAAAGGGTAGCTATATAGATAATAATTTTATAAAATCAGAAATTGAAGTAAACTCATCTAGTTTAAGAACAGCTTCCATAATCTCATCTATTCTATTTTGTTTCCTAATTGATGAAAGATTATTCCTAAATTTTTCTTTAAAATCCTCTAGGGTAAAGGGCTTGCAAGGATGTCCTTTAGCGTATTTCTGATTGTTTTTGTATTCTGCTCCATCGTTCATTAATATTTTAACTCTCGGACTTAGGATATTTTTTTCAACTCTTAATCTTTCGATTTCCAAATCAGGTATTAAACTAACTTTTTGAGCAATATTTTTAATAGCCTGATTAGATAATTTGTTTTTTTCATACCATAACGAAGAGGGAATTTCTTTTTTAATAACCATTGCTACAGCATAAGGTAAGCTAAATTGAGCATCAATCATTGAGCCGGGCTCATATTCTGCAAAAAATTTTGCAAGAGAGGGAGGTAGATATATTTCTATTCTTTTAATATTTTGAGTTTTAATATTTCTCTCTTTTAAAAGGTAACCAATGGCATCAAGGGTGGACTGCATAAACCTACATGTTGGGTAAGGCTTGAAACTTAAATTCTCTATTTCATATTTTTCCCCAAAATTCTTTACAATTTCTCTTTCCTTATAATTTTCTGAACCACATAACAAATAATACTTATCTTCTTTATCAAGCCCTCTCCGACTACCAATAAATCCGTTTTTAGCTAATAATGCACTCATAACTCCTGTTGAAACAACAAATCCAACGCCATCTTTGACCCAGGAAATAGGTCTTTTTTCTAAACTCCACATCATATTTGTATTTGCTACCGGCAGCATTATCAGTAGGCGAAAAAATAAATTGCTCAGGAAAAGAATTAATAAAA
>Ga0255384_10099_pt1 | contig 14765 bp, 26 predicted proteins | sample ANMaggSeSYBR01F7_FD_182106 | JGI IMG/M metagenome (GOLD analysis project Ga0255384, IMG submission 182106) | Sediment cell enrichment communities from methane seep in Santa Monica Basin, California, United Staets - ANME aggregate JGI... | ecosystem: Environmental > Aquatic > Marine > Cold seeps >... | reverse complement strand
ACTCACGCGCTTTGATTTAATAATAAGACCTGTATCAGCAACCCCTAACCTAGTTAAAATACCATTTTTAAAGATAATCTCTTTTGGTATATGAGACTCTTTGGCTTTGGCAACATAATTTGAAAAGTAAGCCATTAACTCTTTCGCTTGCTTTTCATTTGTTTGCATAATCAAGTTTGAAACCTCCGCTAAACAATGAGAGGTAACCCACAATACGTTATAGCCGTCGATAGATTCCACTAATAGATCGAAGTCTTCAGGCACAAAGTTATTTGTCCTCTTATGCTTGGATATTAAATCTTTGTTACAAAGACCAACTATTAACAATAACAAGAGATTCGTATCGATTAAAACACTACTCATTTTTTATCTCACGCATCTTAATTGATTTTACTTCTCCACTTTTATTATCAATTCGAACGATCTTATATTGCCTTTTCGGAATTTGTGGTTGAAATCCTGTCACTAGTCCTGCTTTTGGATAATCCCAAGGACGAGAAAAACCAATTGTTACTTCCCATGTATTATCGTCCTCATTCAGTATTACTTCCTCTAAACCAATACTTTCAAGATTCTCAGTAAAAAAAACGTCTGCGATATAGTTTATAGCTTTTCTAGCCGCATCTTTTACGTTCATGAAATACCTCCAATAATGTATGTGTCTAACGATTCTGGTATATCTGAAGTTTTGCGATGGCAAAAATTTGAGCGAATGAAGTGAGCCAGATATACCATATTATACGCACCCGATAGGGTCGGAGCGACCCAGAGGGAGCGAAGAGTCGTGAGCAAAAGTCCAGTCTTAAATTTTTGTGTCTTTGTAATATCAGCTCTCTCGCTCCAATTTGTCAATTACTTGTTGTTCGGATATAAATTTAATCTGAATCTCATAATAGTTCAGTTTGAGATTTTCATGCGCTAGTACTGCATATTTTAGTTTCGGGTCGAAGTCATGGACAATAATGATTCCTCTAGCATCATACCCCTCTGAAAGATTTTCTCGCACCCAACCAATGTATCTCGAAATCTGTCCCACAACAGAATCACTTTCGCGACCTTTTTTTAGTTCAATTATAACGAAATCATCATTGTTCTTACATAATAAATCAATTGTTCCCACATCTGTTGAGTATTGTCTACCGTTCCGCCCTTGTTCGTCAATATATAGTTCAAGCCCTTCTTCTATCAAATTTAGATTGTTAATAAGAAAATCCTCTAGGTCACGCTCCATCTGAATGCTAATCTCTGTAGGAACCTCTTTTTCTTCCACTATTTCTTCTTCGGGGGCAACTTCAGGTATTTCCTCTGTCCTTTCTGCTGTTTCTACAATCGAGATTTCTATTGGTATCCGACCGTCGATTTCACTCGCGGTAGGATTATATCGTATATGTATTGTATCTCCAAAATGTACATTTTCTCCTTCATACCAAGATTTTAATATACCCCAAATTTGGTTCTCCCCTCTCTTGCTGGCTTTATATCTTCCGCTTTCTGTAATTATCCACAATGGTGTTCTATCTTCTGGGAATTTATTTCCGTATCGATTTCCTTTGTTGTCCGTAAGGTTTAGGTAGTAAGTTCTTTCTTCATTTTTCCCTACTGTTCTATCAAATTCAATCATTTTAATCACTCCGATTTCTACTCTGTGGTATGTCTTTATGAATTCTTATGCTCATTATAACTATTTTTATCAATTCTACAAATAATATTTTATATATAGGTAAGTCCGGAGGTCCTTTCCCCGATCAGGTCGAGGACAGGCTTGTACCGGGGAGGATCCTTTTTTAGTTGTATGAAATAAGGAGTATTTCCAAGGAAATCAAAGGAAAATGCACTTGTATATATGTAGGTCAAAAAGGACGCTCTAAACTTGATAAAAAAGGTCAAGTATGATAAAATATAGTATATATCGCTTAGTTTTGCTCGATATATAATTCATAAAAAGGAGGTGAAAAAAATGGCAACAGTAATAACTGTTCCCCGCGATTCAAGCCTGCAGTTTAGACTGGTAGTAGGTACCAATCCGGAAACCGGAGCACCTATCATCAACAGCAAGACCTTTACTAAGATTAAATCAGCTGCCTTAGACCAAGATGTCTATGATACAGCTACCGTTTTAGAAGGTCTGCAGAAGTACACTGTAGATGAGATCAGACTTGAAAAAGAATCTCAACTTACTGAATAATCGTTAGTAATTGTAAGCCATAAACAAAAGAAGGAGGTGAAAAAATAATGGCAACCGAATTAGGAGAAATAACTAGTTACAAGAGACTGTATATGCAGTTTAGAGATAGTGCAGCTAAAACCATAAATCTAACTTTAAATAATCCTAAAAACTTAGATGATGGAGATTACGCTGATTTTGCGGCACAAGATGCAGCTATTGAAGGAGTTATGGATACGATTATCACTAAGAACATCTTTCATAATAACGGTAATGACTTAGTGGCTAAAGTAAATGCTCGGATACTTGATTACAAGTCTACTGATGTTATGGATGTGTAATCCTATCCTCGACCAGATCGGGGAATAAATAAATAAATATAATAATCTTCCTTGGAGGGCTCCGCGGACCTTCCCGGGGAGAGAGAAAGGAGTAATAAATGTTAGAAGTATTTATCACTAAATATTTATTAGATTTCGCTCTTGTTTTTCTGGTTGGCTTGCTCTCTAAATTTATGATAGGCAAGTTTGGCCAGGATAGGGCAGATAAAATAAAAGAGGCTATACTTTCCGCTATGCTCTGGGCAGAAGAAGAGCTGGGGATAGGGAATGGTGAGGAAAAATGGAAAATAGCCTGGGTAAAATTAATTGAAATATTAAGGAAACAGAAAGTTACATTAAAAGATGGCGAGATTTCCTATGTAAAGGATCTTATGAAAGCTACTGTCCCGGAGGTGAACGAAATTATATATAAGGCTATGCCGGATGTAGTGAGAAACGGTAGGACCTTAAGATATAAATAAATTATGAGTATAATTAATGACATAGAATTAACTGAATATTTCTCTCTGCGTGAGTTTGAGTGTCCCTGCTGCAGGCGGGTTATGTTGTCTCCGGATCTTTTCGCCAGGTTAAATCATTTAAGGATGGTCATAAATAGGCCGATATATGTAAATTCCGGTTACCGGTGTAAAGAGGAAAATCATAAGGTAGGGGGAGTTTCCGGCTCTTATCATCTCCAGGGTATGGCGGTAGATATCCATGTAAAGGATTTTCTACTTTTCGATCTTCTTCTTTTTGCCCAGGAAATAGGGTTTAATGGTATTGGGTATTATGAAAAGAGAAATTTCCTGCACCTGGATATCAGACCCGGACAAAAGAGGCTCTGGAAAGGGAGTAAATTAATTGGATATTGAATATGTGCTTAAATTAATAGCAAACAACGGCTTTCCCCTGGTGCTTTCTGTATATTTAGTATGGAAATTAGAGTACTTTATTACCGAAATAGTAAAGAATCAAAAGGAATTTTCCCATAATGTTACTGCTGAAATCAAGGAAATCAAACAGACAATCAATGAATTGCGGGTTGATTTTGCTAAAAATCAATGAAACCGTTGATGTATAAGGTTTTTAGCGTTTTTTAAAAAAGCTTCTATTTTGGCGTATACGAGGCATATTTGTTGCTACATAGGGAATCATACCAGCCACTTTAAAACAAGGGCTTAAAACGCGTTTAAATCGATACTTTTTTTCGTGGTTCCTTATAATTCCCGTTATTAGTCTTCTTTTCTCTTTTACTCTCTCTTTATCTCCTGTTTGCTCCATATTTATACACATTATCGAGTTATTTTGGGTATAATCTGTTAAGAACCAATAAATATTTTCTTTAGTGGATTTTGAAAGGCAAAATAATTTGACATTGTTATATCATAGTTATATTATAAGCAGTAGTAAGTAATAAGTAATAATTATTAATGGAGGTATGACCATGGGTAGCCAGTTGATTGCCTCTGAAGAAGTTCTTCCTACTGAAATAATAAATCATTGGGACCAGGAAAAAGCCTGGAGTATTTTTAAATTTTTAGATGTTAATGAGGAAACCAGAAAAGATTATCAATATCGAATAGGCCATTTTCTTAATTTTATTAGTGATAAGGGTTTGAACCAGAACAGTTTCCTGGAATATAAGAAGTATTTAAAACTCCGGACCGATTACACGGTTGCAACAAAAAACAAGTATTTGATTACCGCTAAAATCTTCTTAAAAGAATTGAACCGGAGAAGATTGCTGCCGGTTGATATTACCCAAAATATAAAATCATTCAGCCAGTCCAAAAAACATAAAAAAGAAGGCCTAACTAATCAAGAAATCGAAAAATTAACCTTTGCCTTAAAAGAACTTCCCAACAGCCTTCACAATACCCGGATAAAAGCAATTATTGGTCTGCTGGCATTGCAAGGATTAAGACAAGTAGAGATAACCCGGTTAGATGTAAAAGATATTGACCTTATAAGAAAGACAGCTTTAATCGAGGGTAAGGGCAGAGATGACAAGGAAATCATTTATCTTCATCCGGAAACAGCAAGACATATCAAGCGTTATTTAAAAGCAAATAATCTCAAAGATGGCGCCCTGTTTGTCAGTAATAGTAATAACAGCAGAAATGTCAGAATTACTACCAGGGGATTAAGGTTGATCATAAAGAAAGTTTTGAAAGATCTTAAGATTGAAAAGAGCGTTCACGGATTCAGACACTATTTCACCACTGCCCTGCTTAAAAATTACCAGGGGAACCTTTTGAGAGTTGCCCAGTATACCAGGCATAGAAGCTTGGAGATGTTGCAAGTTTATAATGACAATATTGAGATGGAAAATGATTTGCCGAAATATTATAAGACCTTTAAGGGAGTAAAATTTTAAGAAGAATATATGGGATTATATTGTTATGTCAAAAAAACTTAAAAACATAATGAAATTAAAAAATATAGGAGAAAGGGATAAAAAACTTTTAGAATACTTAGCAAGCTTGGGAGGAACTATATATAGAATGTCCTCTTCAAAAGAAAGAATTATTGAAGATGTTGTTAGCAAAATAATAGAGCTTGAAAGATCACAAAGAGAAGAAAAATTATGGATAATAGCCTTACTATCTGCAATTGCTTCAATATTAAGTGCATTGGCTGCTTGGTTTGCTGTCAATAAATAAAAAATATGCTTGTAGAATTTTCTTTCTACTTCCTATAACTCTAATTACAGGAAGTAGGATTTGCATAATTTTTAACACTCCGTAAATTTAAATAATATTGAAAAATATTTAAGAAAAAGTGATAATCTTAAAAGCAGGTGAAAAAAATGAACAAAAAAACTATTGAAAAAAATAATGTTTTAACCATAGGAGAATTAGCAGAGGTTTGCGGGATAAGACTAACTACACTTAAATATTATACTGAGCTTGGAATTTTGCCTTTTAGCCAGGAAGGAAAAAGATTAACCCGGAAATATAAAGAAGGAAAGGCATTAGAACGCCTTGAAAAGATTAAAGAATTGAAAGAAAAAAGATTAACTATAAAAGAGATAATTGATCATTTTAATAATTCTACGAAAGAAAGATAAAACATATAAATATTTAACGCATAGAAAATATGTATTTTTATACAATAATCATCATTTTTCTTTAGAAAACAAGTTTTTTATTTTCAAACACATATTAACAGGAAGGATCAGTAAATGATAACAAAACATAAAATAATCATAGGTGACTCAAGAAAAATGTCTGAAATAGATGACAATTCAGTTCATTTAATTGTAACGTCCCCACCATACTGGCAATTAAAGGATTACGGTTCAGAAGATCAAATAGGATTTAATAGTTCTTATGAAGATTATATCAATCATCTTAATTTGGCATGGAAAGAATGTTACCGGGTTTTACATCCCGGGTGCAGAGCGATAATAAATATTGGAGATCAGTTTGCTCGCTCTGTATATTATGGGAGATACAAAGTTATCCCCATCAGAACAGAAATTATAAAATTCAATGAAACTATTGGATTTGACTATATGGGTTCAATTATATGGCAAAAAAGAACTACCATGAATACCACCGGCGGAGCAAGTGTAATGGGATCCTACCCTTTTCCAAGAAATGGAATAGTTGAAATTGACTATGAGTTTATCCTTATATTTAAAAAACCCGGACAATCCTACAAAGTAACTAAAGAAATAAAAGAAGCCTCGAAATTAACAAATGACGAGTGGAAAGAATATTTTTCCGGACATTGGTATTTTAATGGACAAAGACAGGACAAACACCTTGCTATGTTTCCTGAGGAACTTCCTAAAAGAGCAATTAAAATGTTTACCTTTGTTGGGGATATTGTATTAGACCCCTTTTTAGGAAGCGGAACAACCTCTCTATCGGCAAAAAATCTTAACAGAAATTCAATAGGCTATGAAATAAATAAAGACTTTTTACCGGTTATTAAGGACAAAATAAGATTTAATAAACCAGCATTATTTGATAATTTAAACGTAGATATAATTAAACAAAATTTACCAAAAATTGATTGGGCTCAAGAAATTAAAAAGCTTCCTTATATTTTTAAAGACCCCTTAAAGTTCGATAAAAAGGTAGACCCAAGAAAACTAAAATTCGGATCAAAAATTGATAAAACATCTTCCGAAAAAGTAAATTATTATTCTATAAAAAATGTCCTCAGCCCCGAGAAATTATTTCTTAATAATGGTATTATGATCAAATTAATTGGAGTAAAGGAGAATCCGGAGAAAAAATCTGAAGCAATCGAGTTTCTAAGAAAAAAGACAAAAGGACAGAGGCTAACCATGAAATACGATAAGGTAAAATATGATAGCAATAATACCCTTATGTGTTACCTCTATCTTGAAAATAAAACGTTTATCAACGCTCACCTTATAAAACAAGGTTCGGTTGACGTGGATTTATCTATGGAATATAAATATAAATCAAAATTTTTAAAATATATAAGGGGGGAATAATGGCAAAAGAATGGATAAAGGGCGAAGAAGGTAAAAATCTTAAATTTAAAAGAGAAACCTTATTAAACTATGGCATGAACCATTGGGGATTAAATAAAGCCTACAGTGTAGATGGAACTTCTGAGTTGATACGAAAATGTTCACCAAAATCATTCGTAGAATGGGATGATTATTATTTTAAAAACGCGAAACAAAAGAAAAAAAACGGAATTAAGATAACAAGGGAATACATTTCGGGGCTCGGAAGAAAATTGTATATTAAATTGTCTGAAGTAGTTCAGAATGAATTAGGATCAATCACAGAGGAGGAATGTATTGATTATGCATATAACCTTGTTTTAAACAGAACTTACGAGGGCTATATGGGAGAAATTCAAACTATTTATGGCCAACTGGAAAAAATAATAGGTGTTAAAATTCAACCGGCACCAGGCATTTGGGACAGAACCTTTAACGTAGATTTTTATATTCAGGTAAACGAGAAATATATCGGACTTCAAATTAAACCGTTATCTTTTGGGACAACATTCGATCAATATAAATGGGATGAAATACAAGAGATTACTCATAAAAAATTTACAAAAAAGTTCGGAGGAAAGGTTTTCTATGTTTTCTCAATTAAAAAAGGAAACAAAAAAGTAATAGATAATTTTGATGTAATAACCGACATACAACAAGAAATCAAAAGATTGACGTAAAATTAAAATAAAATATAAAGAGGAAAAATAATTATTTTATGCAAATAATCGCTTTAATTAATCAAAAAGGCGGAGTTGGCAAGACAACTTGCGCTATTAATATAAGAGCGGGCTTAGATAAATTTAATAACGGTCCCCTCTTCTCTTAACTTGTCCGGGTCTGGCGGGTTTTTCCTTAATAATAAATCTATTAAAGGTGTTTACTATGAAAAAAACTAAAACTTATATGGATAAGTTAATGAAAAATAAAGAATTTCGCGAGAAACTTAATAAGGAATACCAAAATCTTTGTGTTGCGGAAAATATTGCTGAAATTCGCCATCAAGCTAATCTAGCACAAGATGGTCCGGTTAATCGATGTAAAAATAATAAACCACTTTAAATATTTGTCTATATATAATTTTTTTACATCCCCTGCCCTTTCCTGCCCTATTCAGTATAAAAATGCTTAGTGCTCTGTATCTTTTGGTGGACATGGATCATTTCCTGGAGAAATTGTGTCCTTGCTTCTGAATTTTCTATCTCTACCAGCAGTAGTAAGCTCTCCGCCACCCTAATTCCAACTTATTTCCTCAAATTGCTTTTGCAATTTCTTTCCCTGTACTTCATCAATTGATTTAACAAAACTAATTTTCCCTAATAAACTACGCTTAAATTTTTTTAGACTATCATTTGTTTGGGAAGCCGGTCCTTGAGTTAAGCAGGAATGTAGTAACGATCTAAGATTTTTTCTATATTCTTTCGTAACCTTTGGTTTGGTACTATTAACAGAAAGCTTTGTTACTACTTGAGGTTCATTATTTCTCATTAATTTAATACTTTTCTCTTCGTTTATTTTAAAACCCTCTTGAGTAACTATTTTATAAAACAAATTTTTTAATTTACTAACTCTCAAAGATCCTGAAAAAGTAATATCATCCACCCAGAAAGAACATTTTAAATCATGTTGATCAGATAATTTCTGAAATCTAATGGCCATGGGAATCAAAACGATATTTGCCAAAACAGAACTTGTAGGGAAACCAAGCGGAAGCCGACCATTACATGTAGTTAATTTTACCAACAAATTAACAACCTCATTAGTAAAACCGATTTCAGTTAAAGCTCTGTGTATTCCTTTGCAACTAATAGAAGGAAAGAAATCCTTTATGTCCAAAGTAGCTACTGCTCTTTGTCCGCAATGCGGTTTGGCATTTTTATATATTGACATTTTTTTTCTACCGCCATTGATAGCAGAATGGATATCAATCTTTTGAAGTACTTTTTTATGAAGAGCCTTAAGAATGCACTTAAGTTTTCCATTGGGACTTACAAGAGTTCTTCTTTTATTTCCAGCAGTAATTTTCTTATAATAGATATATTTTTTTATATTACTACTTACTTCATTTAATATTTCAGTAGTAACTCCTATTTTCATAGCCAATTGTTCTATTGATGTAATATCAAGCTTTTGGTTCATTCTTAGCCTGCAACTTTAGAAACTCATCTATGAGTTTCCTAGCCTTAACAAAAATTGTTTTTTGTTTTCCAGTCAAAGATTTTTCATCATATGCTTTTATAAAAAAATAGCCTAAGGGAATCCCTAAATAGTTAGCAAGTGCCTTTGTAAGTTCCATGCTTGGTTCTCTTTTGTCATTTTCAATACTAGACAAATATGAATTAGAGATACCAAGCTTTGATGCTAGGTCCTTTTGCTTAATACGTTTACTTTTGCGAATATTTTTAATAATTGTTCCAATTTTCATATATATAAAATCTGTATCTCCAGATATTGCATGCAAGATAGTGGTATATTGAAAAAACTGATTATAAATCTAATTAACCTAACGAACATCATTGCGAGCTTTTTTTGAACATTTACTTCATCTAGTAATAAGTTGCATTCTGGTTTTCTTTTCAATACTCGAAGTTCATTTAGATCATTTTCAAGTTCATCCAACAATACCACAATTAGATGGTTATTGTGTGGCGTGGCCTTTAATGAAATTACTATCTTAAAGGCTCGTTCCAACACTTCAACCGCTCTTTGATTGTAGTAAAGTTTCTGATTCATTTACGACTCACCTCCTTTCTTTTCTCAATTTTTTTATAACCCATCCAAATAGAAGTAGTTAAAAACTACTTCTATTATCTTGAAAAACAACATATTTTATTATCGTTGTCTTTGTTCAGCATTAGTAACCCTTTACTTCAACTTTTAAATAAAATTTTACATGCTAACCTTTTCTCCAATTCTATAGACAACCAAAGAAAAAGAGTTCTTTAAGCTGAAAAGTGTTTAAAACGCCTTTAGAAATAAACAAAGGTAAACACTCGGAGATAAAAAATAATTAAGCAGTCAATGGCCAAATTATTCAATACCGGGAAGGAGTATGAGTTTTAAGTATACTACCAATAGAGCGATATTTAATTGAGAATGTGCTTGGTTAGACGAATCGTCTAACCATAGATATTATACAGCAAATTAGAAATATGTCAAGATTTTTTTTAACTCTCAGTTAAACTTTTCTGCACTAGATTGAATTGATCCTTATGGTTCCAATATATTATTTATTCAGATTTTTACTCATCTGCCAACAAAATATTGGCATATATTATATTTTAATTTATAATATGAGTAATATGCCCGCAGCGCTCCTTAACAATGCGCGTCCTAGCGGTTTTTTTTCTTTATAAATAGATTTATTAAGGGTGTCTATTATGATAAAATCTAAAACTTATATGGATAAGTTAATGGAAAATAAAGAATTTCGCGAGAGATTTGATAAAGAATACCAAAATTTATGTGTTGCGGAAAAGATCGCTGAAATCCGCCATCAAGCAAAATTAACACAAGATGAACCGGTTAATCGAACGAAAAATAATAAAACATTTAAATATTGACAATATACAATTTTTTACGTCCCCTGCCCTTTCCTGCATTACTCATCAACCTTTAATAGTGTCTCAAGTTTTTTAAATATTTCCAGGACCACAGTCTCAGGTAATTTATCACAGAATTCAGCATTTCTAATTTTCCAGTCAAGGCTTTTTACCTGGTCTGATAAAACAACACCTGTTACCTTTAATCCGGAAGGGATTATAACTTCAAAAGGGTACCCTTTCACCTGATTGGTTATCGGACACAATAAAGCCAGGCCAACTTTACCATTATAAGATTTTGGCGACAGAACTATTGCGGGACGTCTTCCGGATTGTTCATGGCCGGCTTGAGGCTGCATATCTATCCAAACCACATCACCTCTATGTGGAATAAAATTACCCGCCATCACCAGATTTCTTTTCCAACCGGTGCTCCGGTGCCGATTTCTCCGTGAAGATTGTTTTTGGAGATGCCTTTTAAAAGTTTTTCGAGCGAATATTCTTTTTCGCTAATTGGCGTAATAATAATACTTCCTTTATCGATAGATATATCAACCGTTTTATTTATTTTTAAATTTGCATTATTTGCAAATAATTTAGGGATCCGTAATGCTAGACTGTTCCCCCATTTTTTAATCGTAGTTTGCATATATAACACCTTCTTTTTAGATTAAAAATAAACTATAGAATGTATCTACAATGAGTATACATCATCCGTTTTTAAATTTCAAGCAAAGTGCACCGCTTCATCCAGAAGAATAAATAAATAGAGCTATACCGTTGACTCAAGAATATTTACCTTATTACGACTCATCATTTTCTCCGCCAAGCCCTGGTGCAAATATCGGTCCAAATATAGGAATGTGCTGATTCCAAAAGCCTCCGATAAGCTCCTCCATGCAAAGGTTATAAAAATTACTTGGGTTTTTATATTTTTCCGGCCTTAAATTTTTTAAATCATCTTTATTTACTTTAAAAATAGGTTGGTGTGCAGCTCTGTTTCTTAATTTTCTAAACCAGTTAAATACTTTATATAGATTGTCATCTATTATACCTAACTCATTTAAAAGTAATAATTTTGTTGAATGAGGGTATGATCTTCCATCATTAGTTACTTTTTTACTATTTTTAAGATGGTGATCAATAAGCGCATTTATTAATAATTCTATAAAGCCATGAGTAACCAATACAAGCAAACGGTTATTATTCTTAACCATAGTTATTTCTCTGGTGATTTTAATCATGGGAGCGTCGTCTAGGCGTTTTTGAAAAAGATCTCGACCATTATTTATTTTATTTTTTTCTCTTTTCTTTCTTACATCCATTATTTTAACCTCCTGTCCTGCCAGTTTTAATATTTGTATTTTAGGAAATACAGATTATTACCAATAACGAAATATATTTATAAAATAATATCTAATAAAAGCTTTTAATATTTATTATTATATGCTAATATATTATAAAAGTAAATAATGTTTTGAAATGTAGGAAGATATATGCAAATAATAGCTTATAGAGGTAAAAAAAATGAATGAACAAGAAAAAAAACATAACTATAATCCTATAGAAGTTTTAGGATCTTTTGTTGAGGGAATAATTAATGAAGAGGATAGAGCTACTGTTATTTTAGTGGCAGCAAAATTAGATCTTATTCTATATCAAATCCTTCAGAAACACCTTATACCTGTGCCTGGTAGTAAAGATGAACTTCTTGAGAATGACGGTCCATTGAGTACTTTTAGTGCAAAAATAAATATGGCATATAGATTGGGTTTAATAGATAATTCATTTTCGCGCTCGCTACATTTAATTCGCAAAATAAGAAATAACTTTGCTCATGAAGTAGAAGGATGTACGCTGGATTCTGGTGCACATCGAGACAGAGTAAGAGAATTAATAGCGCCGGCTAAAGACTTAGAATTCTTCAAAAAAAATTGCGATACGCTTAAAGAAAACAATAAGTTTTCGCTAATTTCTATACAATTTCGTGCTATGGTTGCGCTTATATGTCTCGATTTAGAAAATCTTTATTCAAGTTGTAATATATTATCAGGAAAAAATGCATTAGATCTACTACATGCAACAAAAGAGAAACCATTAAAAATAATAACCGAAACCAAAATATAATTTTTTAAAACTTTATTTATATAAAAAGTATATAAAACAATATTAGCTAAATTAATTAATTTATAGAGGAATTTCTTAATATGCAAATAATAGCTTTAATCAATCAAAAAGGCGGAGTGGGCAAGACAACTTGCGCAATTAACATAGGAGCGGGCTTAAATAAGCTTAGGAAGCGCGTATTGCTGATAGATTTAGATCCGCAAGCACATTTAACCTACAGCTTAGGTATCCCTGCTCACGAGCTTGAGAATACAGTTTATGAGCTTTTAAAAGGGACCGTAACTTTAAAAGAAACAATTATCGAAAGGAATGGTCTTAGCCTGGTCCCCTCCTCGCTTAATTTGTCCGGGGCCGAGATAGAATTTTCAGGGTTGGCCGGCAGGGAATTTTTACTTAAAGAAACCGTAGAGGGGTTGAAAAATTTTGATTATGTTTTTATAGACTGCCCTCCCAGCTTGAGCCTTTTAACGTTAAATGCTCTTACCACTGCTCAAAAAGTTTACATCCCTTTACAAACAGAGTTTTTGGCTTTGCAAGGCATGACGAAACTTTTAGAAACTATCACCATAGTTAAAAAAAGATTAAATAAAAATATCGAGATTGCCGGAATTATAGCTATGAGGTTTGATAATAGAAAAAATCTTAACCGAGAAGTTGTAGAAAAAATAAAAGAATATTTTGGCGATAAATTATTTAATACTTTAATTAGAGATAACATATCTTTGGCCGAAGCCCCAAGTTTTGGTAAAACTATTTTTGAATATAAATCTAATAGCTACGGAGCTAAAGATTATTTAGACCTTTGTAAGGAAATTATAAAAAGAGGTTAAATAAATGGCAAAAAAAGAACGGTTAGGTAGTGATCCTTTTAAAGAATCTTCTTTAAATTGGATTCAGGATACCAGGGAAGAAAAAAAAGATTCTAAAGAGACAAAAAAACAAAAACCTACAACGTTAAAGCGTCAAAACGTTAAAGCGTCAAAACGTTATGACGTCAAAACGTCAAAGAGTTTAAGCGTTAAAGCGTCAAAACAGAATAAAGTTAAAAAATCAGATCCCAAAAAAAGACATACCATTTATTTGTCATCCAAACAATCAAAGAAATTAAAAGTTTATGCTGCCGGAAACGATATGAAATTGAGTGAAGTTATTGAAAAACTGATAAATGAAAAAATATGACGTTTTAGCGTTATGACGTTATAACGTTTAAACGTCATAGTGCTTTAGCGTTAAAACGTTTTAACGTCAAGAAAAAATTTAGTGTTTGCATATATTTTAATAGACAGGAGGAAAGAAAATGCCTTTAGAAGTTAGTGGAATCAAATTATATAGCGTGGATGAAGTTGCAGAAATGTTAAAAAGTACCAAACCTACCATAAGAGCTTATTTTAGAGAAGGTAAATTAATGGGCCGTAAAATTTCCGGTAAATGGCATATCACTGAAGATAATCTTAAAAAATATCTTAGTGGGGATTATTATGTTGAATCCACTAATAAATAATTACTTTTTAGTGTTTTATCCTATATTTTTTAAATTTTAAAATAATGCTCTAAAAAATCATGTGAAATAACCTAAATATTTTTAAGAATTATATATTTAAATAATGTTAGGGGAAATAAAATGAAACATTGTTTTATGTTAATGCCGTTTCAAGATAATGATGCAGAAGCTATATACAAGCTTTGTACCAAGCCTACTATTTCAAAATTAGGACTTGATATTAGAAGGTCAGATGAACTTTTCACTCCAAATCCAATACTAGAAGATATTCTTGAATATATTAATAAATCTTCAATTGTAATTGCAGACGTATCAGGACTTAATCCTAATGTTTTATATGAACTTGGAATATCTCATACCATCAAAAAAGAACAAACAATTATTATTACACATGAAAATTATGATAAACTTCCTTTTGATATAAAACCATTCAGATCAATAAAATACAAAAATACAGTTCCTGGAGGGAAAAAGTATAAAAAAGAATTAAAGGAAACTATAAAATATATACTTCGAGATTATAAAACTATTTACAAAGACGAATTTGAATTATTAATAAAAACTTTGGAACATACCAATAAAAAATATATATTTTATTATTTAATAGCTTTAAAAA
>Ga0255384_10098_pt1 | contig 14944 bp, 12 predicted proteins | sample ANMaggSeSYBR01F7_FD_182106 | JGI IMG/M metagenome (GOLD analysis project Ga0255384, IMG submission 182106) | Sediment cell enrichment communities from methane seep in Santa Monica Basin, California, United Staets - ANME aggregate JGI... | ecosystem: Environmental > Aquatic > Marine > Cold seeps >... | reverse complement strand
TTCAAAGCCCTTTTTCAGGAACTTCAACCTTGGGCTTGCGAAACTTTATGACGGTGTCAGACATGACAGCGGTGACCCTATCAAGTTCGCAGATGAGGTTATCGAACATTACAAAAAGCTTGGTATCGACCCTATGAAAAAAGTGCTCGTTTTCAGTGATTCCCTTCATGTGAGTGATGCTGTAAAACTGAAAGAATATTGTAGTGGAAGAATAAATTGCAGTTTCGGTATTGGCACAACACTGACGAACAATTCGGACTTCTTCAGTTACAATCCCCCTCTGAACATGGTCATCAAACTGCACAAGATCGATGGCATACCAGTAGTGAAACTTAGCGATTCAGTGGAAAAAGCTACCGGAGATAAGGATGCTTTGAGGGTAGCTAATTATATATTTGGCAGAAAAGGACTGGATGATTAATTATTATTTTTGAATTTTGTACTCTCATCTTCGGCTCGACTCATCCACTAAATATATTCATTTGTTGCTCCGTTAATGTCATATACAGCAAACACGATTATCAGAATTATATCCCATGCAATCAAATGCTTTTTTTAAGGTAAACAGACAAGAAAAAGCTACTCAGTTGCCAATGCAGCGAAAACGCGATTTCTTATGGAGTAAAAAGATGATCGAATCTTATCTAAAACACGAAGAAGAGAGGAAAGCCCAAGGAATTCCCACACTTCCTCTGAATCCGGAACAGACTTCTGAACTTTGTGAGTTATTACAAAATCCTCCTGCAGACCGGGAAGAGTTCCTGCTCCACCTGTTCAGGGAACGAATCTCCCCTGGTGTAGACCCCGCTGCAAAGGTCAAAGCAGATTTCCTTGGTGATATACTGGCAGAAGATGTATCCTCACCTCTTATAGACAAAAAAGAAGCGATCAGGATCCTGGGAACAATGATCGGTGGCTATAATGTCAAATATCTTATCGAAGCACTAGGGGATGCCGAGGTAGCAGATGAGGCTACCTGTGCACTCTCAGGCATAACCCTCGTCTACGATGCTTTTGAAGACATACTGGAGTTGTCAAAGACAAATGGCGCTGCCGGAAAAGTTATTGAGAGCTGGGCGAACGCTGAGTGGTTCACAAGCAGACCAGGGATCCCTGAGACCATAACTGTCAGGGTATTCAAGGTTGATGGTGAGATCAACACCGACGACTTCTCCCCTGCCAGTGCTGCATGGAGTCGCCCCGACATACCCCTTCATGCACTGGAAATGGGCAATACCCGCTTCTCGGGAGGCATTGAGGAAATGGCAAAATGGCGTGAGGAAGGAAACGAAGTTGCCTTTGTCGCTGATGTGGTAGGAACCGGATCTTCCCGCAAATCCGCCTGCAACAGTGTGCTCTGGCACATCGGCAAGGACATACCATATGTCCCAAATAAACGCCGTGGCTGTGTGATCATCGGCACTGCTATAGCTCCGATCTTCTTTAACACAGCCGAGGACTCAGGCGCTCTTCCTCTGCAAATGGACATCAGCAAGCTCAGGCACGGCGATATCATCACCATCAATACCGTAAAGGGCGAAGTAACAGATGAAGAAGGCAATGTACTCTCCACTTTTGACCTCAAACCCAACACCCTTCCGGACGAATACCGCGCAGGCGGTCGTATTCCGCTCATAATTGGTAGGTCACTGACCACACGGACCCGCGAGGTACTGGGTCTGCCTGAGACAGACATTTTCGTTAAACCCGATAATCCGGTTCCAGAACCCGGACAGGCTTACTCCCTGGCACAGAAGATAGTTGGTCGGGCATGCGGTGTAGATGGAGTTCTGCCTGGAACTGCCTGTGAGCCGATGATGACCACTGTCGGTTCCCAGGACACCACTGGCCCCATGACCGCTGACGAACTCACAGAACTTGCCTGCCTCAAGTTCCAGGCTCCCATGTTCATGCAGTCATTCTGTCACACTGCAGCCTACCCCAAGCCTGCGGACGTGAAGATGCAAAAGAAATTGCCAGATTTTGTTTCAGAGCGTGCTGGGGTCTCCCTGCATCCAGGGGACGGAGTGATACACAGCTGGCTTAACCGCCTGCTGGTTCCGGACACCGTGGGTACTGGTGGCGACTCCCATACCAGGTTCCCGATAGGCATATCATTCCCGGCAGGTTCCGGGCTGGTAGCCTTTGCAGGAGCTCTGGGTTTCATGCCTCTGGATATGCCCGAATCCGTTCTGGTACGTTTCAGTGGAAAGCTTAGCCCTGGCATCACACTGCGTGATGTGGTCAACGCCATACCATACTATGCTATCAAGCAGGGTCTTATGACCGTGCCAAAGAAGAACAAGATCAATATCTTCAACGGACGAATCCTGGAAATTGAAGGACTGCCCGATCTCACAGCCGAACAGGCATTCGAGCTGACGGACTCTGCTGCAGAGCGCTCAGCTGCAGCCGGATGCATCCAGCTTAGTGAGAAGTCAGTATCTACTTTCCTTCGCTCCAACCTGGCATTGATGAAAAAGATGATCGAGAACGAGTACAACGATGCACAGACCATCCAAAAGCGCATAGAAGCTGTTGAGGAGTGGCTGGAAGATCCGAAACTACTAAAAGCAGATCCGAATGCAGATTACGCCGCCGTCATAGAGATAGATCTTGCAGATATAAAGGAGCCGATCCTTGCATGCCCAAATGATCCTGATGATGTCAAGCTGCTTTCCGAGGTTGCAGGCACAACTATTCAGGACGTCTTTATAGGTTCATGCATGACAAACATCGGACACTTCCGCGCCGCAGCCGAGATCTGGCGAGACCAGAAGTTCAACCCTGATGTCCGTACCTGGATATGCCCTCCTACCCGGATGGACCAGGCAAAGCTCAGAGAAGAGTCAGTTTTCTCCATATACAGTCAGGTTGGTGCCCGCATCGAGATAGCAGGATGCTCACTGTGTATGGGGAATCAGGCTCGTGTACCGGATGCCTCCACAGTGTATTCCACCAGCACCCGTAACTTCGACAACCGTGTGGGTGACGGAGCCCAGGTCTACCTTGGCTCAGCGGAACTTGGAGCGATTATCTCCAACCTTGGCAGGATACCCACAGTAGATGAGTACATGGAAGTTTACATGGAGAAGATCGAGCCAAAACAGGATGAGATCTACAAGTATCTTCAATTCGATGAAATGGAAGGCTACCTGTAATACAAACTACAAAATCACCTGTGGAGCACTATTAAATGTGTAACTTTAAAGTGCATTTAAAAATAATGGGCACACAACGCCCATTCTCCACATTTTTATCTATCGCCTTTAAAGGTTCAGGAAAAGTGAAAGTTTCAACAATAAAGAAAGGATCAAGGAAAGATCTTACTCTCCCATAATGGTATGTCTTAAGAACTTATGTAGAATACCACCGTTGTTACAGTACTCTACTTCGATGCCGGATGTAAGTTTGACATCCACATTGAAACTTTTCTCATTGCCATCAGCATCACTTGCGATGACCTTGAGCTCGCCCCCTGGCTGGATATCGTCAATTCCAATGATGGAATAACTTTCTTCACCGGTAAGACCAAAGGTCTCAGCACTTTCCCCCGGTTTGAACTGGAGGGGAACAACGCCCATTCCTACAAGGTTGCTGCGGTGTATCCTCTCGTATGATTCAGCAACTACAACCTTTACTCCGAGAAGCTGAGTGCCCTTTGCAGCCCAGTCACGTGAACTTCCAGTACCATATTCCTTTCCTGCGATGACCACGAGCGGTACGTTGTCTTCCATGTACTGCATTGCAACATCGTAGATGAAAGCCTCCTTTCCATCTGGCATGTGCATGGTCCATGGGCCTTCTTTACCTGGAACGAGCTTGTTCTTGAGGCGAACATTCCCGAATGTTCCACGCATCATGACCTCATGGTTTCCCCTCCTTGAACCATAGGAGTTGAAATCCTTGGCAGTAACCCCTTTCGACAGGAGATATTTACCTGCAGGATATTCAGCAGGGATAGCTCCTGCCGGAGAGATGTGGTCGGTGGTGATACTGTCTGCAACGAACACGAGTGCACGTGCACTTTTAATGTCTGACATCTCATCGATGTCCAGCGGGAAGTCCTGGAAGAATGGTGGCTCCTGAATGTATGTGGAATCCTTGTCCCATTTGTATAGCAGTCCCTTTGGTGCATCCATCTTCTGCCAGAGTTCGTTTCCTTCAAAGACATTTGAGTAGGTCTTCTCGAACATTTCCGGTTTGACGTACTTTGTAGTAAATTCAACGATCTCTTCATCTGTCGGCCAGATTTCGTTCAGATAGACCGGCTCACCATTAGGATCGCATCCCAACGGTTCATTTGTCAGATCAATATCCACGGTACCTGCAAGTGCGAATGCCACGACAAGCATTGGGGATGCGAGATAGTTGGCTTTGACCTGTGGGCTTATCCTGCCCTCAAAATTCCTGTTACCACTCAGTACTGCTGCTGCGGTCAGGTCCTTAGTTTCGATCTCATCGACGATGGACTGCTTGAGCGGACCACTGTTACCTATGCAGGTCATACATCCATATCCTACAAGGTGGAATCCAAGTGCTTCAAGGTATGGCATGAGTCCGGCAGTTGCAAGATAATCGGTAACAGCACGAGAACCCGGTGCAAGACTGGTCTTAACGAACGGTTTTACCTTGATACCCCTTTCAACAGCCTTCTTTGCAAGCAGACCTGCACCGATAAGAACTGAAGGATTGGATGTGTTGGTACAGGATGTGATGGAAGCGATCACTACAGAACCGTGGCTCAATGGAGGGAACTCATCCTCACATTTGATCTTTCCGATACCACTGTGTTCATGGTGTGTCTTCTCGACAACAGCATACCCTCCATCCTCAAGCCAGTTCGTGAATTCGGACTCCTCGGCATCTTTCAGTTCAAAGGTTTTCTTAATGGTCTGGTGGAAGCTCTCTGACATCTTGCTGAGTGGAATACGGTCCTGTGGTCTCTTCGGACCTGCAAGGGATGGTTCCACTGTGCCCATATCAAGCTCGAGTGTTGAAGTGTATTCAGGATCTGGTTTATCAGCAGAAGCAAAGAGGGCCTGCTGAACAAGGTATTCCTTTACCATTTCCACATGTTCTTCTGAGCGCCCTGTCATACGCATATAGTCCAATGTATTATCATCAACAGGACAGAATCCCATGGTTGCACCGTATTCAGGTGCCATGTTAGCGAGGATGGCCCTGTCAGGAAGTGCAAGATCGCGATATCCGGGTCCGTAGAACTCTACGAACTTTCCTACGACGCCATGATCCCTGAGCATTTGTGTAACAGTAAGTACAAGGTCGGTTGCTGTAACTCCTTCCTGCAGTTTGCCGGTAAGTTTGAACCCGACAACCTCAGGGATTGTTATGTAATATGGCTGACCGAGCATTACCGCTTCAGCCTCAATTCCACCGACACCCCAGCCAAGTACACCGAGTCCGTTTATCATTGTCGTATGAGAGTCAGTACCGACAAGTGTGTCAGGGTATGCGACAGTCTCGCCATCTATATCTTTGAAATGCACAAGAGGTGCGAGGTGTTCGAGATTTACCTGGTGGATGATTCCGCTTGCAGGCGGAACCACTCTAAAGTTATCAAAGGCATTCTGTGCCCAGTGGAGCAGTTCATACCTTTCCCTGTTCCTCTGGAATTCAAGCTTTTCGTTGCAGGAGATGGCCTTAGATGAACCGTAGCAGTCTGTCTGTACAGAGTGGTCAATAACAAGGTCTGCCGGGATTACAGGGTTGATATTCTTTGGTTCACCCCCAAGTCTCTCCATTGCTGATCTGATCGCTGCAATATCGACAACCGCAGGAACGCCTGTAAAGTCCTGTAGAAGCACCCTTGATGGAATGTACGGAACATCTGTCTGTGGCACATCATTTGGTTTCCATGATGCAAGGTTCTTCACATCTTCTTCTGTCACAGCCTTACCGTCAACATTCCTTAAAATGTCCTCGAGCAGTACCCTGATGGAATATGGCAAAGAAGAAAGGTTGCATAAACCCATCTCTTCAAGTTTGCTCAGACGATAGATAGTTAGTTCCTTTTCTTTAAAAATGAAAGTATCTTTTGCTCCAAAAGCATCTGATTTTCCACTCATAATTTACACCCATGATCGATCATAATTTTGATCTAATGAATTTCGCACGCGGTCGTATCAACCTGTTATCTGAATATTGCTCAAGACAGTGTGCTATCCAGCCTGAGATCCTCCCTATTGCAAAAACCGCAGTTGCAAGTTTTGGAGGAATATCCAGATATTTGTATACGATACCCGAGTAAAAATCCACATTCGGGTAGATGGGTTTACCTTTATTTTGTACGAATTCCCTGTAGGCAATGGTCTCGATCTTTTCTGCAATATCGAACCAGAGCATATCATGCTGTTCTTCTGCAATCTGTTTTGCCAATTTTTTATAGACTTTTGCACGCGGGTCATAGGTTTTGTAAACACGATGGCCAAATCCCATCAGCTTCTCATGGTTTTGTACCTTTGCCATTACAAAGGCCTCAACTTCATCAACAGTGCCTATTTCGTCCACCATTTCCATTACTTCCATGCGAGCACCCCCATGAAGAGGTCCTTTTAATGCACACAGACCGCCTATGACAGAAGAATGGATGTCAGAAAGGGTGGAACTGATCGTCCTTGCAGTAAATGTGGATGGATTGAGCTCATGATCAGCACTTAATATGAAATCAGTTTCAAGGATACGGGCTTCAATATCTGTAGGCCTCGTCCCCCTAAGCATATAAAGGAAATTTGCCCCATGACTAAGCTCGAGGTCAGGCTCGATCTCTTCAAGTCCGTTTTTAACCCTTGAAAATGAAGCAACTACTGTAGGAAAACGTGCTATCATTTTCATGCCCTTTCTAAGGTTCGCTTCCGGGGAATTATCATTAAGATCAGGGTCGCAATGTGACATGTAGGATATGGTTGTTCGTAAAGCGTCCATTGCTTCAATGTTGTAATTACAGAATCTCATCACTTTGAAAGCACTGTTTGTTAGTTTTCGTAGCTCCTTAAGGTTATCTGAGAACTCATCCAGTTCTTTCTCATCAGGCATATTTCCCTTTATCAGCATGTAAGAGACCTGCTCATAGGATAATTTTGAAAGCTCAGCGATATCAAAGCCACGATATTCCAATATTCCCTTTTCCCCATCGATAAATGATATCCCGCTCTCAAGAGCAATTACATTCTCGAGTCCTTTTGCAAATTTATCTTCCATTGAATACCCCCACGATATTTAAGTAAAGTAAGTCTGATACAATTCTATTAATGAGTTTGTGTCCCAGATACTTTTAAGTCTTATAAAAAATACATATTTATGATGGTCAGATAATGTACGAATCTGGTCACCAAGAGCAACAGGTGGGGAAACATGGGGAAATGGTATTGTTCTGTATGTAATGTTTACCATTACGATGATGAAGTCGGTGATCCTGAAATGGGAATAAAAGCAGGTACAATGCCTGATGATTTTCCTTCTGACTGGAAATGTCCGGTTTGTGGTGCTACTAAGGATAAACTTAAACCTTTAGTGGAAATGGAAGCAGAAACTACAAATTCAACATATCAAAGGGAGCATAAAATAAAGATCATTATCGAGAAGGGTGCAGATAATCCTTTACTAAAACCTGAACTGGCTCAGGATTACGGAAAGCCCCTTGGTCTTGCAGGTATCGGTTCAGGCATATCCTATCTCAACAATTTCAAGGCTCTTGAAAAAGTCAAACTTCGAACACGTCTTATTTGTGACCATCAAAAGCCAGTAATGGAGAAGAATTTTTTCGGTGTCAAATTAAGTCTTCCTCTTTTTGCATCCCCCACAGGCGGATTGAGCTATTTTGAGAACATAGAAGAAGAGGATTTTATGACCTCAGTTCTTACCGGATGCAAAGCTGCCGGCACTGTTGGGTTTACAGGAGATACAGCAAAGGATTTTCAGGTCCATCCCGGCATTACTGCACTGAATAGTGTCGGAGGACATGGTGTCAACATTTTCAAACCACGCTCACAGGATACTCTTATTGAGCTTATCCACGAATCCGAAAGATCAAAGGCTATAGCCGTTGGTGTGGATATTGACGGCGCCGGATCGGTTAATTTCACCCTTGCCGGAAAACCGGTGGTCAGGAAAACCATCGATGATCTTAAGGAACTAAAACGCTCCACCAACCTTCCTTTCATGGTCAAAGGGATAATGTGCGAAGGGGATGCACTGGCAGCACTGGAAACGGGTGCAGATATAATAGGCATCTCAAACCATGGCGGACGTGTCCTTGATTCTACCCCCGGAGTTGCTGATGTTCTCCCCAATATAGTGAAAGCCATCAGGAACAGTAAAAAGGGCAAAAAGGTAGTGATAACTGCCGATGGTGGGGTAAGGACCGGTTTTGATGTTGTGAAGATGCTTGCCCTGGGTGCTAATCATGTATTGACAGGGCGTCCAATAGTACGTGAGGCTGTCCCCCATGGTGCTGAAGGGGTTAGAAGCTTAATCGATTATATGAGGTCAGATATTGAAAAAGCAATGATAATGACCTCCTGCAATACTCTTGAAGATATCAACGGCGATATTCTCTATGATATCTGAATTAATGATAAAATCTAAAAAATGGGAAAAGTGGACCTAAAGTTTCTCTTTTGCTATATTCAATTAATGCAACTCTGATAGTGATCAGCGAAATCCTTACTGAATCGATATTTCGGGTTCTTTTTTTGTTTTTTATTAATATTCCTTTATTTACCCAAACCTTAAATCGATTAACTGTCATATTAAATTTGGGAGTGATCAATTTATGCCAGCTATTGCACATTTTGACTTGCCTGCAGACGATATTGACAGGGCAAAAGAGTTCTATACCGAGCTGTTCGATTGGAAATTTGAAAAAGTACCGGGACCTATGGACTACTATTTCATAGAGACAGAATCCCTCGATGGTGAGAAAGGGGTTGGCGGAGGAATGGGGCTTCGTGGAAGTCCTGAACAGAGAATAACCAATTTCATCGAAGTTGCATCGGTTGAAGACTATTGCACTCGCGTTGAAGAGCTCGGAGGAACAGTTCTACAGCCAAAGATGCCTGTTCCAGGTTGGGGCCATCTTGCAGTTTGTACGGATACCGAAGAGAACACCTTCGGATTATGGGAAGTTGATGAGAACGCAGCATAAGAGAAGTTTCTGATCGAAACTATCTTACTATCAAAAGGGGGAAAATATGAACACAGACCTTGTGATAAAAGTAGGCGGTGCTGCAGGTCAGGGTTTACAGACCATAGGCGTAGTACTTGCAAAGACCTTCAAAAAAAGTGGTTTCAACGTTTTTACTACTCAGTTCTATCTTTCAAGAGTAAGGGGTGGACACAATACTTATCAGGTGCGCATATGCAATGAGCCGATAAGGGCAATGACCGAGAAGGTCGATATTTTGATAGCTCTTGATGAGGCATCCATCAACGAGCACCTGAGCGAGATATCTGATGGTGTTGTAATAGTTGACACCGATGTCATCAAGATAGAACAGATGAATGATTCTTTCTTCCATGTTCCAATGCTGAAGATCGCAAAGGATGTTTGCGGGAACAAGATCTATTCCAACACCGTTGCGATTGGTGCTGCACTGGGCCTTATGTGCTTCGATCTTAAGTATCTCGAACGTGTATTGACTGCCACCTTCCGGAAAAAAGGTGATGAGATCGTTGAGAATAATATAAAAGCAGCACGTGCAGGTTATGATCACGCCAAAAAGAACTTCCCTTCAGCATGTAAGTTTGATGTAAAGGAACCTTCGGACAAGGACGGAAGAATGCTCATTGCAGGTAATGATGCAGTTGCCCTTGGTGCTCTTGCAGCAGGTGTTCAATTCCTGGCAGCTTATCCCATGACACCTTCGACTGGTGTTATGACCTATATAGCTGCAAAGGCCGATGATTTCAATGTCGTTGTCGAACAGGCGGAAGATGAGATCGCTGCTTTGAACATGGTCCTTGGTGCATCCTATGCAGGTGTGAGAGCTATGACCACCACGTCAGGCGGAGGTTTCTGCCTCATGGCCGAAGCACTGGGCCTTGCAGGGATAACCGAAACGCCTGCGGTGATATTCCTGTCACAGAGACCCGGACCTGCCACAGGTCTGCCTACAATGACCGAACAGGGTGATCTCCAGTTCGTTCTGACAGCCGCTCAGGGTGAGTTCCCAAGATGTATACTGGCACCAGGAACACCTGATGATTGTTTTTATCTGACAGCAAAAGCATTCAATATCGCTGAAAAGTTCCAGATCCCGGTTTTTGTAATGAGTGATCAGTACCTTGCAGATTCTCTTTTCACCTGTGAGAAGTTCGACACTTCAAAGATAGAGATAGACAGGCATCTGCTTTCTGATGATGAACTTAAAGACAAGAATGAGTACAACAGATATGAATTAACACCCACCGGCATATCTCCAAGGGCTATTCCAGGCCAGGCAGGATTCACAGTTGTCGTTGACAGTGATGAACATAATGAGACCGGTCATCTTGACCAGACGATCGATAACCGTATACTGATGAACGAGAAGAGAATGAAGAAACTAAAGCTTCTGGAGAAGGAAATGGAAGCTCCAAAGCTTTATGGTTATAAGAAAGCTGACATCACTCTGATCGGCTGGGGTTCTACATACGGCCCACTTCTGGAAGTTGTGGACATCCTCACAAGCGAGGGTCATGCGGTCGATCACTTGCATTTTACCCATGTATACCCTTTGCCAGTAGATGCAATAAAAGATATTCTGGGTGATGCTGGAAAGCTAGTTTGCGTGGAGAACAATGCAACAGGACAGTTTGCGAGGCTCTTCGAGTGTGAGACCGGATTACGAATTGATGAGAATGTATTGAGGTCTGACGGGAAACCCTACACTCCCGAACACATAATACGAGCTCTTGAACAGAAGAAGGTGATCTGAGATGGTAAGCGTGGAAGATTTTGGTGAGTACGAGACCGAATGGTGTCCCGGTTGCGGTAATTTCATGATATTAAAAGCTATCAAGCGTGCTCTTGCAGAGCTTGGGAAAGAACCACATGAGGTTTTGCTGACGTCAGGTATCGGGCAATCAAGCAAACTCCCGCATTATCTTAAATGCAACGTTTTCAATGGCCTTCATGGACGGTCCTTACCTCCTGCCATTGGAGCGAAGGTAGCGAACCATGAATTGACAGTTCTTGCTGTGACCGGTGACGGGGATTGTTATGGAGAAGGGGGGAACCACTTCGTTCACAACATACGGAGAAATCCGGATATTACTCTCATTGTACATGATAATCAGATCTATGGTCTGACCAAGGGTCAAGCATCTCCCACCAGTGAGTTGGGCATGAAGACAAAGATCCAGAACCATGGGGTCTTCAATACACCTTTAAACCCCCTATCACTCGCAATCTCCCTTGATTGCTCTTTCGTGAGCAGAGGATTTGCAGGGGATGTGGAACATCTTACGGAGCTTATCAAAAAAGCGATACAGCACAAAGGTCTTTCCTTAGTGGATGTTCTACAGCCATGTGTTTCCTTTAATAAACTGAACACTTTCAAATGGTATTCGGAAAGGGTCTATAGAATGGAAGAGAAGGACCATTCACCCAAAGATCGTGTTAAAGCGTTTGAAAAATCCCTCGAATGGGGCGAAAAGATACCCTTGGGTGTTTTTTATGTAAATGATAAACCAACTTTCGAGGATCATCTGGACGTTCTTTCCTCAGGACCTCTTGTAAAGAACAAGGCCGATCCTGAAAAAGTCGATGAGCTACTGGATAGTTTCATCTGACTTCTTTATTTTTTTGAGATCCCGGGATTTATACAAATGAAGATAGGTTGTTGTAGTTCGATATGAACCAGACACCGAAGATCATGAGGAAAACACTGCAAAAATATAGTATCCTTCTGTGTGTCCTTTCTGAGAAGAGGTCTTTTCCTTTAGCTGTCGATGATGCAACAGTTAGAAGGAAACTGAAGTCTGCAAGCCAGTGACCGATGATGAACGCAACTATGGCCAGTATACCAAAGAGATATTCTTGCAATATAATGGCACTTCCGGCAGTGAGCCACCATAAAATAAATGCAGGATTTAGAGCTGTGGTAAGGATGCCCGCAGACACCGGACCTACTGAGCCTTTGAACTTTTTGGCAGATTCAGCGATATTGACATTTGAAACGCTTTTAGCACTTTTTAGAATAACAAGCCCAAAAAGGATCATTACAATACCACCCAATATTGACATGTAGGCAATGGTTGAGTCAGTTATGAAAGAAGAAGCTCCTGCAATGACCAATAGGATAACTGTCAGTTCTACCATTGAATGCCCAAGAAATACAAATGGACCTGTACGCCATCCCTTTTCGAGTGATATGCCAACAGTGGCGAACATCATTGGACCAGGAATTAGTGCAGCTGAGATCCCTATCGTAAATCCCAGTGCCAGAGCTTTGAGAAGTTCTATCATAACATCACCCTAAATAAAATAAATTATATAATATGACGATAAATATAATATATGCACTATGTATAATGCATGCCATATTAAGCTGTTGTCATCATTTTATAATGCTTTATGTTCGCATCTGCTTTATCTCCAATAATACCTTGTACAGACCAGCACTTACTGGTATGGTCCATACGAGCGGCCAAAACCCATCACTGGAATTTGAGAATAGCATAAATGCAGATACGCTGAATACAGCCAGCAACTGCGTTGCTTTTATCCTCTGTCCATCAAGTCTTTCTCCTGTCCTGTCGCCGATACTAATGATAGGAGCTTTGTTAGTGAACAGCGATAAAGCAAGTAGGATCATAACAGTGAAGGCAACTATTTTCAACAGGGATATGTCCATGACCACATCAGTAATTTCGTGTATGAGAGCAAGACCAGAATAGAGGAGCAATAGTACTGCAGGTATGAGGTGAATTCTGTATGGCGGGGATAACTTTCCATCAAGGAAAAAACCGAATGCTGTGATCATCCCAAATACCCAGCTTAACTGATATGTAAGGAAAGCTCCAATGGAAAGAATGGCTAATGAGTCGATAATACCAGCCTTTGTACCTGTCGATCTGTTTACCAGTCTTAGTAACAATAAGAACCAAATTAAAGGAAAGATGGGGTGTAACCCGAAGATTATCACATGCGTCAGGGTAAATATGACCGGAATGAAAGCTACCGACTCATGGTCAGGATCCATTTCCCTTGCAATCGCCCAGAGCAGGAATATTGTAATCCCTGCTTTTATGCCATAGACAAATGAGGTAGAAATTTCTTTGGTTATGATGAGATAGAATACAAGAGCTGAAATTGTTACAAGAGTTGCTAACTGGATTATCAGGCGATTATTTGGATATTCCAGGTCCAGTTTTCTACCAAGTGTAGTGATCTCATATTTATTCACATTATATATTGCCAGTTTTTGAATTATAAGGCTTCTGAATGTTACATCCTTTTTAATTCTCTACTGGCATCATTTTATATAGTATAGGCTTCAAAAAAGAGCTTCTATGGCAATGTCTAAAAAGGATATAGCAAGGAAAAGTGGCAAGAAAAAAGAGAAAATGGAAGGACTTGAAGCAAAGGCATCCTCAGGCGATGCTGCTGCAAAGAAGAAACTTGCAAAACTAAAGAAGAAGTGATTCTCTTTTTTTCAGAATTATTGAGTAGATGGCATATTAGATTTATCTTACTGCCATCCTCTTTTTCTGATATTCATCTCTGTTTTAAACATATGTTATCGTTTTACTTTACATCTTATACTATATTCAGTACCGAATTGCACGTTTTTTCTTTTAAGTGCCCTTAAGTTTCATCTTTATCCGATGTTCTGGTAAATGTCAGAGCATTAATGCAAAAATAGATGGATGTGGATCGAAATGAGAATGTTAGAAGAGTTTTTCCCGGAATTTACGGAAAAGCTGGATGAGATCGATAATTTGTATGCTGAAAATCGAACGATAGATGAGAAAACATACCAGTTCATCTGTTTTGCCCTTTCCATCAAAGCAAGGTCAAAACCATGTGTCCTTAAGCACTTTAAAGGCGCACTGGAGGCAGGAGCTACAGTCAAAGAATTATCCTACATATTTGCTCTTGTGATGAGAGAAGCAGCAGGTGCGGATGACTGTTGGACACATGATGTCCTAGGAGACTGGAAAGAGATTCTGAAAGGAAATATTTCCTGTAGCTGCTGTGGTGATGAAGATTGAGGGTCATATAACCCTCGCATTTCATTATTTCTTGATCTGTTTGTTGTGTCTCATTTTCTGTAGGTATTTTTCCAGTTCTATCAAAAAGAAGATGGAACTTGCAATTATTATTATCATAACCCAATCAATAAGCCTGATAGGACTTGTTCTCATAATCATGTTCATTGTAGGGTTGTAAGTAATGAACATCTGCAAACCAATCACGATAGAGATCCCAAGAAGCATATACCTATTTGAGAACATCTGACCGAAAACATTCTCATGGATCGATTTGCAATTGAAAAGGTAGAATATCTCGAAAAATACGATAGTATTCAACGCTATTGTCTGTGAAGTACTGACATCCACACCATTATTGATATTGAAAATGTATAGCAGGAAAGTAGCAGTGACCACTAGTAATGCAACGGTCACTATCCTTCTTTTGATAACTGGAAGAAGCAGTGGCTCTTTTTGTGGCCTTGGTGGTCTATTGAGAAGTCTCTTCTCCATCGGTTCGACCGTCATAGGAACTCCAAGCCCCAATGCTGTTACGGTATTTATCCACAGAATGTGTAACGGTAATAGTGGCGGAGCCGCGAATCCCAGTAGAACCGCAACTAAGATAGCCAATCCTTCCGCAGCGTTCGTGGGCAATGTCCATAAGATCACCTTTTGTATCTTGTTGTAGACATCCCTTCCTTCTTCTACTGCATTCACAATGGATGAAAAATTATCATCAGCAAGG
>Ga0255384_10097_pt1 | contig 14990 bp, 10 predicted proteins | sample ANMaggSeSYBR01F7_FD_182106 | JGI IMG/M metagenome (GOLD analysis project Ga0255384, IMG submission 182106) | Sediment cell enrichment communities from methane seep in Santa Monica Basin, California, United Staets - ANME aggregate JGI... | ecosystem: Environmental > Aquatic > Marine > Cold seeps >... | reverse complement strand
CTTTTCCGGCGGCACTGCACGCGGGTTGTTCGTGTAACGTGTGAATATCACCTCGTCGAATCGTCCCGTCAACCGCTTCAACATGCCGCGAAGATCCTTTTCCTGTGTGGCGGCGAACAGCAGTAGCCGGCGGCTGACGGAAAAACTCTCGTCGAGCACCTCCAACAGCGCATCGATCGAGGCCGAATTATGTGCGCTGTCCAGCACAATCGCCGGCCGACGCCCAAGCACTTCCACCCGGGCTGGAGCGCTCGCCGTGGCAATGCCCGTCCTTATGGCACTTTCGGGAATCGTCCAGCCTTGACGCTGCAATTCGGCCGCCACGGCCAGGGCAACCGCCGCGTTGGCCGCCTGATGACGGCCTGGCATCCCGAGCGAAAGATCGCTGGATGCAAAGCCGCGACCATTGGTCGCTGAACGCTCGGCGACGAGTCGACAATCCGGATCAACCGCGACCATTGGTCGCGGCTTTGCAGTGTAACGAAAATCGAGTTTTCCGGTGTCCGGCTCGCGTTCCAAGTGACGAGGCGACCGATAGTCGAATTGAAAGTCCACGCCCAACTCGACCAACCGGCACCCCAACCGCCGGCACACCTCGCGGACGACCTCTCGCGGCTCGTCTTGTGTTATTCCGCTTACGACCGGCACGCCCGGTTTTATAATGCCTGCCTTTTCCCGGGCGATCAACGCCTGGGTCTCGCCCAACTGCTTTGTGTGATCCAGACTGATGTTTGTGATGACCGCAACGCACGGCGAGCAGACGTTTGTCGAATCGAGCCGGCCGCCCAGCCCGACCTCAAGCACTGCGGCGTCGACCTTGCACCTGGCAAAGTGCACCAGTGCCATGGCGGTGGTCAGCTCGAAGTAGGTAGGGCCGATTTCATCCGGTCCGGCGGTAGATGCCAGGCGGTCCATTGCCTCTGCGGCCGGGCGAATCAACTCGACCAGCTCAATCAACTCCTCCGACCGACAGTGCCGCCCATCGACGGCCATCCGCTCTTCGATTCGCTCCAGGTGCGGCGAGGAGAACACCCCGGTGCGGTATCCGGCCGCCGAGAGCACGGCGGCGAGCATCGCGGCGGTCGAGCCTTTCCCCTTCGTGCCGGCGATGTGTACGATAGGCATATCCCGCTGCGGGTTGCCCAGCCGGTCGAGAAGTTCTCGCATCCTATCGAGCTTGAATTCTCGCTTACGATACGGCACGGCGGTTGCGCGTTCGTAGTCGATCCGCCCGAAGAGGAATCGCATCGCGTTTTCCCGTTTGGCTTCGGTTCGGTTTGTCGAGAGGTTTGTGGACATGGTCTATTTTTGTAACATTTTAGCCATTTGAAGTGTGTTTTTACTTTCTGTTTATAGCCCCGGCCGGTAGGCCTGGGACGCTCTGCCAACTAAATGGCGTTGCATTTTGGTAATTCTGAACGTCCCGGGCCTACCGGCCAGGGCTATAAACGTTGAATTCACGTGCGCCACATTTCAGGCGGCTGAAGTATTACCAAAACCACTGAATTTTACCGCAAACCGAATCGTTTGTCGTGGTGTGCCTTGCAATACCCCCCCGTCTATCCTATAAATGGGGAATCCACATTATTGGAGGTCATCCATGCAATCGGACGTCGTAATTGAGACCCGAAATCTCACCAAGGTTTACCGTGATTTTTGGGGTCGGCAGAAGGTGCGGGCACTGAAGGCACTCGACTTGGAGGTCCGCCGCGGCGAGGTCTTCGGGTTGCTGGGGCCGAACGGCTCGGGCAAGACCACCACGGTGAAGTTGCTGCTGGGGCTGCTGTTTCCCACCAGCGGCCAAGCGTTGGTCTTCGGACGCGACGCCACCGACGTTACCAAAAACGAGCGGATCGGCTACCTGCCCGAGGAGTCGTACCTGTACCGCTTCTTGAACGCCGAAGAAACGCTCGACTTTTACGGCCGGCTGTTCAACATGCCCCGGGCAGTCCGCCGCCAGAGGGCATTCGACCTGATCGACCTGGTCGGTTTGGGTTGGGCAAGAAAACGGCAACTCAAGGAATACTCCAAGGGCATGGTCCGACGAATCGGCCTGGCACAAGCGTTAATAAACGACCCGGAATTGATATTGCTCGACGAGCCGACAACCGGCCTGGACCCCATCGGTACGCGTGAGATGAAGGACCTGATACTGCGGCTACGCGACGAAGGCAAGACGGTGCTCATGTGCAGCCACCTGCTGGCCGACGTTCAGGATGTTTGCGATAGGATCGCCATCTTGCACCAGGGTGAGCTAAAGGAATTGGGCCGGGTAGACAACCTGCTTAAGATGAAAGAGATAACCGAGGTCCGTGCTACAGTGCTTGACCAAAGCGCCATGAATGAAGTCCGTCGGGTAGTCGAAAAGCACAACGGAGAGGTCCTCTCGATGGGCAACCCGACCACCACGCTTGAAGAGTTGTTCCTGAAGATCATCCGCCAGAGCGAGGAACACCCGGGCCGCCGTGTGCGTGGGAGCAAGAACGTTTAGCCGCTTGCGGCTTAGCAGTAATGTCCACGATGCCCCCCGACTGCGTCGGGGGGGCTTTTGGATACTGACCCACTAACCACTATCCACTATCCACTACCCACTAATCAATGGTCCTAGAACACGCCGAAACACTGCCGCTGGAGATTTGGTTTCCGCTGGCGCTGCTTAAGTGGCTGCTGGTCCTCGGCGGTGTGTCTGTGGCCGTGCTGATGGTCGGTTGGCTGAGCGTTTCTATACATCACGGTCCGGTGGCGGGCATTCGGATCGTCGGCCGGTTGTTGGCCGCAATGGTCGGCGACATGTCGCATATCTCGCCGCGTCGCGTTTGGGCACTTAGTTGGCTGGCCGTACGCGAGTCGATCCGCCGCCGTGTGATGGTGGTATTTGCCGTGTTTATTGTCATTCTGCTGTTTGCCGGCTGGTTCCTCGACCCCGGCAGCACGAACCCTACCCGGCTGTACCTGAGTTTCGTGCTTACCGCCACCAGTTACCTTGTATTGCTGCTGGCGTTGTTTTTAAGCTCGCTGAGCCTGCCCGCCGACATCAAGAGCAAGACGCTGCACACGGTGGTTACCAAGCCGGTACGTCCGAACGAGATTCTGTTGGGACGTATCTGCGGATTCACGATGGTCGGCACCTTTCTGCTGGTGACGATGGCAGCAATCAGCTACGTGTTCGTGGTCCGAGGCCTCTCGCACACGCACGAACTGACCGACGCCGATCTGCACGCAGTTCAGTACCGTGCCCAGAGTCAACCGGCGGTGCGCGAGGGACTGACCAGCCGCGTACACCGGCATCGGCACCTGGCAACAATTGAACCGGCCGGCCAGGGCCGTATCGCCATGGAGCAGAACCACTGGCACGACCTTGAGATCGAAAAGTCGGATGGGAAAACTACTTACAAGCTCAGTCGGCCACGCGGAATGCTCGTTGCCCGGGTGCCGGTTTACGGCACGCTGCGGTTCAAGGACCGCGACGGCAAGGATTCGCAAAAGGGCGTGAACGTGGGCGACGAGTGGGCGTATCGCAGCTATATCGAGGGCGGCACGTTGGCCACGGCCGTCTGGACGTTTGACGGCATAACCAAGAAGCGTTTCCCAGAGTCGCTGTTTCCAAAGGGTCTGCCGGTGGAGATGACCATCGAGGTGTTCCGCACGTATAAGGGCGACACCGACGACCCGGAGCACATACCCGGCATCCCGGGCAGCCTGTCTGTCCGCAACCCGGCAACCGGCGAGATGGTCGAGGCGGTGATCTTCACTGCCCGTGAGTTCACAACCGACGTGGTGTACATCCCACGACGATTACAGACGCCGGACGGCAAGGTGCTCGATCTGTTCGACGATTTGGTCTCGGACGGGAAGATGGAGATTTGGCTTCGGTGCGTACAGCCGGCACAGTATTTCGGCGCGGCCCAGGCCGACGTGTATCTACGCGCCCGCGACGCCTCGTTTACGCTGAACTTCATCAAGGGCTACTTCGGCATCTGGTTGCAGATGGTGCTGATCATCGGGATCGGCGTACTGTTCAGCACGTTTCTGAGCGGTCCGGTGGCCATAATTGCAACCTCCGGCGCGTTGATCGGCGGGGTGTTCAGCGGGTTTATGATGCGGCTGGCACACGGCGAGGTCATCGGCGGCGGGCCGATCGAAGCGTTTATACGTATCATCCTGCAACAAAACCTCGTCTCCGATATGGAGCCGGGCATGAGGACAACCGTCGCACAGATGCTCGACGTGGTGTTGGGATACGGTCTGTACGTAGCGGCCTCGATCCTGCCGGCATTTGGAGAATTTGGCTTTTCAGACTACGTGGCCTACGGTTTCGATATCTCCGGGGCCGTGATACTGAAGAACACGTGCCGTGCGGTGGCGTACCTGGTGCCGCTGTTTGTGGCAGCATACCTCTTTTTGAAGACACGCGAGGTAGCCAAGTGAGTCCTAAAAAACGTTCGTTTTGGCGGAAGATCGCTTACCTGGCAGTCATTGCCGTGTTGTTGGGCCTGCTCAGTTGGCTCGGCCGGCCGAGCACCACCGGCACGGACCGGCACCAAGGCAGTCCCGGCGGCGTGTTGGCGCAACTACGAGAAAAAGAGCAGCTCAGCCAGACCGGCTTGGGCCAGATCGATCCGGCCGGCGAAACCATCAAGCTGGCTACGCTGGGGCTGCGCGGCATTGCGGCCAACATACTCTGGGAGAAGGCCAACCGCTACAAGATGAAAAAGGACTGGACCAACCTGTCCGCCACGCTGGAGCAAATTACCCGGCTGCAACCGAACTTCATCTCAGTTTGGCGGTTCCAGGCGTGGAACCTTGCCTACAACGTCTCGGCCGAGTTCGACGACTTCCGCGAGCGATACCGTTGGGTGATCCGGGGGATCGATTTTCTCAAGGGCGGAATCAAGTACAACCAGCGCGAGCCGCGACTGCTCTGGGACGTCGGCTGGTTCATCTCGCAAAAGATCGGCCGCAGCGACGAGCGCAAGCAGTTCCGCCGGCTGTTCAAGGCCGACGACGACTTCCACGGCGACCGGCCCGTCGCATTGCGCGACAACTGGCTTGTCGGCAAAGAGTGGTTCGAGAGGGCCGAAGAATTGGTCGATTCGCTCGGAGTAACGATGAAGGGGATGAGTCCGCTGATCTTCCGCTCCGACGCACCCATGTGCCAGATGAACTACGCCGAGGCGCTGGAAACCGACGGCACGTTCGGCGAGGTTGCCCGAGGTGCATGGATCGGTGCCGCAAAGGAGTGGGACCGCTACGGCTCGGTCGACATACCCACCTCATACGGCGTGAACATCCGGTTGAGCGAACAGGAACGTTTCGAGAAAATCGCCAAGGAACTGGTCGAGAAACTAGAGGCCTTGCAGCCGGGGTTGCGAGAGAAAATCATTCAGGAAAAACGGGCGAAGCTGACCGATGCTCAGCGAGAAGCGCTCGCAACACCGCTGAAAGATAGAGCCGAGGATCAACACAAACTGGCCGCCGAGGCCACCGAAGCTTTGAAAGTTACAAACGAGCTGCTCGCCAGGAGAATTACCGGACCGAAACGCAAGGAAGCACTCGAACTGGCCAAGGAGGCCACCGAGGCACAGCAGCGGGCAGACGTAATCCGCCGATACCGCCAGGTTGTAAACTACACGTACTGGGGCGATCGTGCGAAAATCGAGCAGGAAAACGATACCCTCTCAGCCAGAAAACTCATCTATCAGGGAGATCAGGCGCTGGCCGAGGCCGATCTGACTGCCGCACGCGACTTCTACGACCGTGGGCTGGCAACGTGGCGCAAGGTGCTCGACCGGTTCCCCGTGCTGATCGAAGACAACACCTTCGGTTCCGACATGATCGAAGTGATCGGCCGCTACCGCCGGATACTCGACCAACTCGACGATCCGTTCCCGAAGAATTTTATTCTTCAGGACGTGATCGACCGACACGGGGCTAGTGGATAGTGGGTAAGTGGGTAGTGGGTAGTTCAAAAGCCCCCCGACTGCGTCGGGGGGCAGTACATTACTGCGAAGCCGTAAACGACTTTCCAATCATGGCACCACACACTACCCACTACCCACTATCCACTACCCACTAACTAACCATGAGCCATTCCGACTACACCCGCGAGGACTTCGGCCGCAGTCCGCTGATGTTCTACTACGAGGTGACCACTGCCTGCGACTTGGTGTGTAAGCACTGCCGTGCGTCGGCACAGGAGTGCGCCGACCCGGACGAGCTTTCGCATGATCGGTCGCTTGCCTTGATCGACCAGGTGGCTACATTCCCCCGTCCGCCGATGATGGTCTTAACCGGCGGCGATCCGTTGAAGCGTTCCGAGTTGTTCGAGTTGATCCGCCATGCGGTCGGCCGTAGATTGCAGCTTGCTTTGACGCCGTCGGCCACGCCGCTTGCCACTGGCGATGCGTTTCGACGTATACGCCGGGCCGGTGTGCGACGGCTGGGGATTAGTATGGACGGTGCAGATGCCGCGACTCACGACGCAATGCGCGGCTTCGACGGCAGTTTCCAGCGCACGCTCAAAATGCTCGAATACGCCCGGCAGTTGGAAATGGACGTGCAGGTAAATACCTGCGTCACCCGTCGCAACGTCCACCAAATCGACGCCATCGCGGAGTTGCTCACATCACAGGGTATTGCCATGTGGGCGGTATTCTTTCTCGTGCCGGTCGGACGCGGTACAGAGGAACAGCGGATTACCCCGGAGGAATACGAAACCGTATTCGCACGGCTGTGGCACCATGCAAACCATCGGCCGTACGCGGTCAAGACGACCGAAGCGCCGCACTACCGACGCTACGTTTTGCAGCAAGGCGGCGATCCGTTGGCCGGACCGGTCAACGCAGCACCTCGGCATAAACATCGTGCGCCGCTGGGCGTCGGCGACGGCAAGGGCATTATGTTCGTCAGCCACACCGGCGAAATCTATCCGGCCGGGTTCCTGCCGCTGCTGTGCGGCCGGTTCCCGGAAGATTCGGTCGTCGAGGTTTATCAGAACCACGAAACGTTTCGTGCACTGCGCGATCCCGACCGATTCAAGGGCCGATGCGGCATCTGCGAATACCGACACATCTGCGGCGGCAGCCGGGCCAGGGCGTATGCCGTAACCGGCGACCCATTGGAAACGGAGCCGGACTGCGTTTACGTGCCGCGATCACACAGTAGTGTTTAGTGTTATTTCAATCTCAGTGTAGCGCCCTTCTGCGAAGCAACGAACCCGGTTACTATGCTGGTGAGTTCGTGATTCTGTAATAAGGGAATGTCTCAAGCAGAAGATACGCAGACAAACTGTCACTCGTGAGCCCACTGCTCGGCTTTTGCCTTCAGCGGACGGTAGATGTGCTCGACCATGGTGGCGATAGCGCCGGTGTCTGACCGGTCCTGGACAACGCGGGCATAACTTTTCAGCATCGAGCGGGAAATTTCCAACGCGCGGCGCATAGCCTCGGCCGCCTCGGCATGTTTGCGCTTGGCCAATTCGGCCTTGCCGTCCCTTTCCGCTATCGTTGCCTCGGCCTTCAGGGTCGTCGCCCGTCGGGTCGCCTCGATGCAATCAAAGTAACCGATCCCGAACTCCAAGCGGCCGATCCAGAAATCGACAAACGGCTCGCCCGCCGGGCGGGTATTTTTACGGGCGCGACGCACGGCGGCCAACGCTCGCCGGTAGCCCTCGCGGGCATCCACGTAATCCGAGGGCATGTGGCCGGCGCGCATGTGGCGGCTAATCATCCCCGGCGTGGCAAAGCCTATCCCCAAGCACTTCAACTCCAGCAGGACCGTGGTTTTTTCCAACTCGCGGAATGCCTCCGACATGTCGGAGACGCACTGCTTGCCGCAAACATTTTCCACCAGGTCGGCATACACGCTCTGGGGCGTTGCCTCGGCGTCCCAAGACGCGCGGGCAAGGTAGGCCACGCAGGGGTCGTGATCGCTGACGATCCAGTAGCGGGTTGAAAAACCGGCCCAATCGTGCTCGCCGAGCGCGACGTTCAGCTTGTGCAGCGAGCCGGTGACCAGCATCGGCAGGAGGCCGACGTTGTCGTCGTGCAGCGTGTAGATTAACGTGGCTGGGATTTTTTTGCCGCCCAACGCGTCCAGCGTCTCCCGGCGTTTGAGAATCCGCGAGGAGGTGTAGTCCACAAAATTAAGCGTCTCCGAACCGGGCGGAAGAATGCGGTCGAGTAGAGGATACAGTTCCTCGGCAAACGCGTAATAGACCAGCTTTATGTCAGGGCGCTTCGTGTTGCGGAATACATCGCCCTCGCGAATCAAGCGGTCGAGAAAGTAGAGCGTGGTCAGGTCGGCTTTGACTTCGGAGACGGCCCTGTCGGCGCCGCCGGGGTAATTCTTTCGCCGGCCGGCCTCGCTGAGTATTTCTTCGAGCGTCCATCCTTTTTTCGGTTCTTGCGATTTTGACAGCCCGTACTTGGCGTCGAGAGCCTGCCAGGCCTGCCGGTACTCTCCCGACCACTTGCGTTGCTCGGTTACCCCCAATTGCAAATAGTCGGCCTCGGGATACGTGTTCACACTGGTCTGAAGCACGGCTTTGGCCAGTTTCACGAGTCCTGGGTCGTCCATCGGTGTATCGGGGCCAGGCACCATCGTATACTTGCTCAGGCCGCTCATCGGCCGGGCACCGGTGAATGAATCCTTAAACTCGTGGGGGAAGGCAGTGACGGTGGCCGTCAGTACCGATTCCATGCCGCGCTGGTGGGCGTGGCCCATCAGGTTGTGGAGCAATTGTTCGCCGGCGGCCGAGAACTCTGCGTACGACGCGCCTAGCGGCAGATCCGGGTTCCAAAACTCCTTGGCGTCGCCAAAAAGCTGTCGGCCCGGCATGTCGTCGGTAATCGGATAGTGCCACTTGAACCAAAGCCACGCCTCGCCACGAGCTACCCCGTCCACCTCCAAGTGGAGGAAAGGCTGCCACACCCAGGTGGAGACCAAGATTCGGTTGAACTTCAGCTTGGCCAACTGATCCAGTACGGGCCGGTAGTCGGCCATGCCCCACGATTCCGGTCCGCTGGGTAAATCGTTGACCACGCGCCACTGCCGCACGCGGAACTCCGGTTCCATAACAACCGGCTCGTCGGGCAATTGCAGCTTGCCGGGCGATTCAGGCAAAACGTCGCCGTGAAGCAAATATCTTACGCCCCACCGCTCGACCAACTCGTAAACCGCCCATAATGTCGCCCGCGGACTGCCGCCGCCCACGACAACCGCCAGCTTCCCTTCAACGCGACAGGGAATGATCGCCAAACCCTGATCGGAAAGCTCGGGCCAAGCCCCGGGCGGGAGATACTTGCCCACCGCCGGGTTGCTCTTGGGACTGCCGACGAGAAAAACCATCTCGGCATCGGCCGAATTATCCTCGTCCGGCCGCGTCTGGATGCCGTAGAGCTTTTTCAGGTAGCCACAAAGTTCTTCGGCGGCGTACTGCTCCAGGTTGGGAGCCTTTGGGCCGACCTGAACGGCAACACCAGGCTGCTTCTCCTCGTCTGTTCCGGCCCACGCTGAAACGGATGTTAGTCCAACGATGGCAAAAAGCCCGACCAGCAGGAGTATCTTCCCGGCTGCTTGGGGCCGCATCAAGCGTTTCATATTTCGCATAATTCACCTCTTTTCCTGTTTGAGATATTTTTTTGGTAACCGTTCATGAAGCTCGCTTTGGTTCATACAGCCATGATATGGGAAACACACGCCACTGCACTCTGGACCCACCAGGCCCGGCGGGCGGACTCACCGGATACCTGACGAAGATCTTGTCCTCGGACAAAAAGACGCTGCTGTAATGGTAAAACCTGAAGCCATCGGGGATCTCGCCCATCGGGTTGTCGCGACCGCTGGGACCACGAACCATCGGCTGCAGCGGTGGCGGCTCCACCCAGTCATGCTCTTCCAATCCCGGGCTAAGCTCCAATGTCTTCACGTTCTCCCAGGTCTCGCCGTCGTCCTTCGAGATAGCGATGCACAAACGACCTCGCCGATAGCCCTTGCGGATCTCCTCGGCTGACATCATGTTCCACACCATTACCAGATCACCCGTGCCGGGAAGGCGTTTCAGCGCGCACGGCGAGTTGGACATGGCGATGTCAGTCGGCTGAACCTTTAACCAGTGGGCACCCCCGTCTTCGCTGTAGCTCTTCAAAATCCGCCCACAGGCAGAACGCATGAAACAGAGGATACGCCCGTCTTTTAGTTCTACGATCACGGGCTCTTCACACGTCCAATGGCCCAGGTGCCCATCCTTGATGTAGCCCATCATGAATCCCCTGTCACCGTTGACGCTGCAATTCCACGTCTTGCCCTCATCATCGCTATAGCAGACAAAGCTGCCCGACATCTCCGGATGGTGCGTATGGGTTTCCAGGAGAACGAGTTTCCCTTTCCACCATACGTACCCTCCGCGCTCCTTGCGGTCGTAATCGGGATGCTTGCCGTACATTCCCAGGTAGTAAGGAATCAGGATCCGGCCCTTATGCGGCCCGGATTGGAGTTGGATTGCAACGTCGTTAAGCTTACCACCGAGTCGGAACGGGTTGATCCGGCCGCCCTGCTCCCAGGTCTTGCCGCCGTCGCCGGAGATCGCAGAGTGGTTTTTCTGCACCCTGAATAGTTTGCCTGACAACAGGCGCAGGTAACGGGGACGCTCGTCTTTCACGCCGGCGAAAGGTAATTCCCCGGCCGGCAAGTCATCATCCGACACGGCGTCTTGCCGACACACCAGAAGTAGTACCGCAACAGAAAAGACGATCCGTCCGGCTGAAAGACCACAACAATTCTTCGCTTGCATAACAGGGTTCCTTTCGTGATTGACCGTCGCAGGTTACTCGGAACTGAGCGTGAACTCAAACCGGTTCGGCCCGTCGCCTTGCACCTGGGCGGTCAGTTTGCTTTGTTGGTTGTAACGTGTCGGGAGGTACTGCACAATTTCGTCGACCTTTCGGCCCAGCATCGCATCCATCACCTTTCTTCCGGTTTTTCGCGTGGCGCTGATCTCCACGCGAAACGTGCCGACAAACGTGCCGCCCTTGGTCGAGATGGAAAAATGCCCCTGGGTGATCTTGCCACCTGCAGTAGGGCCACCCGTGTCCGGCTGCGGCAAGAACGTGATGTAGCCTTCGGCCAGTGGCACCCCGTCGAGCGTCACGGTGCCTTCCAAGGCGCGTCGGTCGCCCGACGAACCACATCCGGCCAGCAAGAGCAGGCAAATACCACCCACATTCCACACTCCCGGCCAGTTACCAATCTTTCGCATCATGAACCTTACTCCTTACTGTGCCGAAATGACCTCGCCGCCGGCGACGGTGCTCAGCGATTGCCAGACGGACGAATCGATAGAGTCGCTAAAGAAGACGACGTGGCCATCGGCAAACACGGCGTTCACTCCACCCGGATGGTGGCTGCGGGCCGCCGCGTAATTATTGCAACGTTCAGGTTGGGGATTGCAAGGCAAGTTTGCCTCAGGCCTGTCTACGCACCATACGTCGCGTATGGCATCGCCGGCGCTGGAGTTGGGCGTGAGGAAGTGAGTGTACGCGGCCGTACCTATCCATATATGTGCCCACAGGCCACGTATGTCGCCTAGGCTGTCGCTAACGTATTCGTCATCCTGCCCGGCAAGAACCTCGCTGACCATGATTGTATTGGACGTTCCGTCGGTGATCCTGGCAAGATTGCGACCGCGCACGCCCCCTTGCAAGCGAAAAACGCCGTCTGTTTGCAACTGGCCCCCGTCGTAGTCCTGGGATCGATTGGCGTGCAGGTCGCAATTTTCGATGTTAGGGACCAGCGTCTCACTACCAAAGCAAGCCGCGCAGTTGGACCGCCCAAACCGCGCCCCCCACAGCCGGCCCTCCGCGTTGTCGCTCGGGCAAATATAGGCCGGGATATGCGCCTGCGTCACGGACAGGTTCACCGGATCGTAGATGCGCTTTGTGAAATCGTATCCCTCTTGGAGGTTGTCATGCTCGATAAACGGCTGAATCAACAAAAACATCGAATATTCTGCTAAGTGTCCGTCCTCATCAAAGACCGCCCCCGCCGGTAGGCTCCCGAATTGGTTCTCAAAACCGAGCGTTGCCAGGCCGATCTGCTTCAGGTTGTTCATGCACTGCATCCGCCGGGCCGCCTCCCGGGCAGCCTGTACCGCGGGCAACAGCAGCGCAATCAATATGCCGATGATGGCGATTACCACCAAAAGCTCAACCAGCGTAAAGCCGATCCGATGCCGATATACAATCATTGCCACCTCCACGTAGTGCCGGCGTCCCGCCTGCTGTAGTGAGGGCATCCTTGCCCTCGCACAATTGGGGGCGCGACGCCCTCATCGACAGCCGCCGAGACGGCGACGTTACACACAAAGCCACGATCGGTGGTCGCACGGCAAAACGCTGCCGCTAACCCCTCTAATCCACAATCCACAATCATTTCCTCCGCCGCCAGGCGTAGCACAAAAGCGCCAGCAGACCGGCGCCCAGCAACACCAGCGTGCTCGGCTCGGGAACAAGATGATGGCCGGTTTCCATGCTCACCACGGAGTACTGCTGATCCGTCGTGTCTGAGCCAGCGCCAGCCCGGCCAAAGAGGAACTGGAGACCACCGTTGGGCTCGAGTTGGGAACGCAACCTGGTGATGATGAACTTCCCGTCCACGTAGAACGACGCTTCGTCGTCGGCCAGGCCGGCGCCCTTAGGGTCAAAGAGTATCTGGTAAGTGTGGAAACCGTCCGTGGGATCGACCGTGCCCAACTTGACGAAGTCCTCATTGTTATCCTGGTAGTACGCTCCCTTGGCACGACCCCCTGTGCCGTCAAACAGGCCTATCTCAAAGCGATTGTCAGGATCCTTGAGGCGCACGTGCGCCTCGTAATCGCTGTTGGCGGCAACCAGCTTCGCCCCGATGGTCAGCGTCCATCCGCTGGGATCGGTAAAATCGCTCTCGACGACGGGATACGTGTAGTACCCGATATTGGTAGCTACCATCTTCCAGTTTGCCGGCGGGCCGGCGTCTGCAGAACCTCCGGGCGATGAGGTCGCGGTGAATCCCTCAGTCGTCGGGTCCGTGTCGCCGGAGTGTTCAAAAATCATCTCCGCCCGAACCTCACTCACACAGCAGACCACTGTCAAAACCGCGGCTACGACAACCGCCAGAATTCTCTTGTGTTGTGACATTGTGCAACCTCCATTTCAGATGTTGTAGTTAAACAAAACAAAAACAAACAAACTCCACACAAACGCAACGAGTTATTCAATTGCCATAGCACCTCCTTTCTCTACCCACCAAAATTGAACTGTTGCGGTACATTTTAATACCCTCTTTCTGTGAGAAAAACATAAGAAACGGTTTCGATCTTGTAGGGTGCGTGAAACGCACCGATTCAATTATTCATGGTGCGTTTCACGCACCCTACTATTTTCGCGACCAGCGGTCGCGGCTTTATGGCCTAGTGTTTGTCCGTCGCTCAGGTTCAGCGGCATTACGATCTCCTCGATGTCGTCAATGGGTCGTTCGCCGGAGCGCATCTCGTGTAGCATCTCTACCGCGTGGCGACCCAGTTCGGCCTCGTCGACTGTGACGGAGGTCAATTGTCGGACGACAGCCCCTTCGCGCCATGTGCCGCCGAAGCCGATAAGCGAAATGTCTTCCGGCACGCGCAGCCCCAACCGGCCCAGCAACAGGTAAATCAACTCGGCCATGGAATCGAAGCTTGCCATGATGGCTGTCGGCGGATTCGGCCCAAGACACATCCGCTGCAACGCTTCCAGCGGACGGATCAGGTCGCTATAACTGCCGCGTGGCACACGTACAACTGTATCCACGTCGAACATCTTGGCCGCGCGAATTTGGTTCTCTACGTCGTGTAAAGTGTTCGGCACGTGCTCCATGCAAACCCAAACACAATCGAACCCGCTTAACGCCGCGATCTCGATAACACGCGGGTCGGATAGATTTGACTTCACGCAACTGACTACTTTACCAGCACGCAATTTGGCCAGCACTCGACTGGGGCGCATCTTCATTGTTTGTGTCCTTTCACGCCTGGATTTCATCGAGTCGTACCCTGCGGCCCGATTCTTCCCGGCTGCGGATGCCTACGATGATGATCTTCATTAACTCCACGGTCTGATCAAAGCTAAACGGTAATTTACCAGTCCGCAGGTAGTTTGCAAAGGCCTCAAGCTGTGCCTTAAATGCGTAAAAGGTGTCTTCAAACGCTGCGGCAAGCGAGCCGGTCGTGCCGTACACGTTCAGCTTGCCGAACGCACCGTACATGTCGTCAACGGCGGCCAGCACCACGTCCACACCGCCAGCATGTCGAACATGAACGACGTTGGCCGACTTAGTGCCAGTGTTGGCTGCCGAGAGCCAACCGCCCGGCTCGAGCAGCGGGTACACGCTTTCCAATGCATGGATACCGTACCGCTCCCAACTCTTCGGTGTGGTCATGGTGATAAGCCGCGACCGGCCGACGGCCTCCGGCATTTGCTTCCTCACGGCGGCGAATTCCTTGGCGTAACGCATCGCGCTGGTCGAAAGGATCGCCTTGCCGTCGCGTTGCCAGGCGACAAACTGTTGCAGATGGTCCTCGCGGTCGCACAGCGGCTTGTCGATCAGCACCGGAAGACCAGCCTCGACGAACGGCCTTGCCCGATCGACGTGCTCCCAGCCCTTGTCGGTCGGTATGACCACGGCATCGACCAGCCCGATTACGTTCTCCGGCTTGTCGACGACGTTGGGGATGTAGGCGGACTTGGCGACCTTGGCCGCATCGCTTGGGTCGTCGCACCAAACGTGTGTTACCTGCACACCGCGGATGCCCAGGTTCTCCTTCGGCTCGGCGTCGAGGTACTGCGAAATGACCGGGTAGCCGCAATCGGCCATTGCCCGCGCGTCGTACCGGCCGTTTATGATCGCGCTCCAACTGTACGGATGGCCGTTGCCCTCGACCATGCCGAGCATTGCCAGCCGGATATTTTCGGGGTCTTTAA
>Ga0255384_10095_pt1 | contig 15296 bp, 14 predicted proteins | sample ANMaggSeSYBR01F7_FD_182106 | JGI IMG/M metagenome (GOLD analysis project Ga0255384, IMG submission 182106) | Sediment cell enrichment communities from methane seep in Santa Monica Basin, California, United Staets - ANME aggregate JGI... | ecosystem: Environmental > Aquatic > Marine > Cold seeps >... | reverse complement strand
GAATCGAACCTCTACTTCTGATTCCTTTATTCTATTTTCTTTAACTAGTTAACCAATTAACTATATAACTTTTTTACTTATTACTGTATTTCTCCACGCAATACTATATTTGCTATTTTTTTTCTCCTTTTCCTTCTCTTTCTTAACTCGATACTAGATACTATATACTCGATACTTTCTTTTAAGGCTGTTAGTTAAATTTCAAAAGTGGACTATTTAAGAATCAAAAGTGGACTAAATTAAGTTCACTATTTTTAACTTTTTGCATACCTAAAAGTTCACCTTCATGCCAGAATCTTACTTCCGATAAACCAGATTCTTTATCCGGTACAATCCGAAGTTGTATTCTCTCGTGCAGTGGTGCTTTAGGTACTCTTAATTCTAAATTATTTATAGAAACTTTGCGATAAGAATCCACCATCCTGTCAACCCTTAAACAGAAGATATCCTTGGTTGATAAGAATGGCGGCATTATCCTGAATTCTCTAAATAAAGTTCTCTTTTCTCTTATTGCTCTTTGAAATCTAATATAGGGTATCTCCCCGGTGGTTGAATGCACTAAGTGATAATTGTATTTTCTAATAAGGTAATTCAAGATTAATTGAGCTTTTTTGATGTCCCTGATATTCTCTCTGTAACAGGTCCTGACCAATCTGTCCTGAATCCACCTATAGGGTCTTTCAACTTTACCTTTGGCCTGTGGAGATAGAGCATAGGTAACCTTTACCCTGCAGTCATCCAAAACCTGTTTCCATTGCGGATTAGCCTCATCGGTAAGTCTGTAGTGATTTCTCCAAAAGGAATCTCTACCTTGCACAAAGCGAAATATAGAATGGCTATCTACATAATAGGCCAGAGGGAATCCATATTTTAATAAAACATCCTCTAAAGCCAGGATATGTTCCCAGGTAGTCTCTCTTTCTACTAAGCAAGCATACAGGATCAACCTGCTGTAGTCATCTATTGAGGTAATCAGGTACCATTTACTGCCAGCATAAGGGGCAAATAGGTGATGAGAGGAATCGTGTTGAATAAGTTCTCCCGGGTAGTTAGTTATTACTTCTTTCTCATGAGCTTTTCTCTTTGGCCTTAGAAAGTAAAAATTATTTCTCTTGGCTCGGTCGATGATGGTAGGTAGAGATACCCGCTGGTTATACTTTTGTTCTAAAAGATCTTTGATGAAACTGTAGTTGTAATACTTAATCGGGACATCTTTTGCTTTGATTAAATCCTTTTCGAGCTTTAGTTCTTTTACGATATTTTTCTCGATATCCGGATCTATTTTTCGATTAATTGTTTTTCTTTCATACTGAATAGAAAAGTTATCTGGATCTTTGCAATATTTTGCTAGTAATTCAAAGAATCTACTTCTTTTAATTTTGAGTATTTGCAAGATATAATTAAGTTTAATTTCTTTTTTTGAATATTTTTCAAAAAGTGATTTAACCTGATCATCGGTGAAGTTTTTGTGCAATTGTGTAGACATAATTTAGAACCTCTTTTCTCTTTAAGATTTAGTTCTAGATTACATTTTTTTTACCATTCCAGGTTAGTCCACTTTTAAATTTTAAATCATTAAAAAACAGTCCGGTTTTGATTTTTAAATAACATACTTTCTTTTAAGGCTTGACAAGAAGGGATGTTAAAATCTATAATTAAAACAACAAAAAACATATAGTTAAATATTTAGGGGCCAGTAGGTAACGGTCATTTTCAGAAAGCTGATGGTTGGTGAGAATCAGCAAGTGGCTTTATCGAATTCCACCCTTTTAAATATTTCCGGTGAAATCAAAATATCCGGAAACACATCTTGAGATGTGTTAAACAATCAGCCAATGAAGGATAGGATATTTTCCTATTGAATCAGGGTGGCACCACGTGAGCAAGCTCTCGTCCCTAGTAGTAGATATTACTAAGCGATGAGAGTTTTTTTGTTTAAAATTTAAAAAGGTAATAAATATTCATGAAAGAATTTGAAATCCTCGAACATACCGCCGATATCGGAATAGCGGCTTCTGGTAAAATCAGAAAAGAAGTTTTTATCAATGCTGCCAAAGGGATGTTTGAAATTATTGCCGGGGAGACCAAAAATCTTAAAGAAAACTTTTTTGATAAAATAAAGCTGGAAGCTGACAATTTGGAAGGCTTACTCTTCGCCTGGCTTAGTGAACTGTTATATATCAGTGAAACGAAATTAGTTATTTTAAGTAAATTTAAAATAAAGGAATTATCTGATTTTCAGATTGAAGCAGAAGTTGAGGGGATAAAAATCAACCCCCCTTTTGTTAAAATAGAGAAAGAGATAAAAGCCGTAACCTACCATCGTTTAGAAATTAAAAAAGATGAGGAAAGCGGCCTCTGGAGAGCCCAGGTAATATTTGATATTTAACTATAACAAGCAATAAGTAGGAGTCAAATGGGGTTCGATTCATCGAACCCGCTAATGAAAAATATCAATATAACTCGGGTCGGATAAATCCGACCCCTACATTCTTACGGAAGTAGGATTTATTAAAAAGGATATATCTTAAATCTGAGTAACCATATGCATGAGAGGAGGGATTAAAATGAAACAATCATGGGAAGGGCCTTTAAATAAAATAGATGATTATCGCTGGGAGATCCCCAAAACCTATAACTCCGGTATGCGAGTTCCTGGTTTAATTTATGCCTCTTCAAATCTGTTGGAAAAAATACGCCAGGACCAGGCACCGGAACAGGTTACCAACGTGGCTTTCCTGCCGGGAATTGTAGGCCATTCATTGGCCATGCCTGATATTCACTGGGGGTACGGCTTTCCTATCGGCGGAGTAGCGGCGACCTCCCTGGATAATGGAGTTATCTCTCCCGGAGGGGTGGGTTTTGATATAAATTGCGGAATCAGATTAATAAGGACTAATTTAACCCTAAAAGAAGTAAAACCGAAGATTGAGCTTTTGGTTAATGAATTATTCAGAACTATTCCATCCGGTGTAGGTTCGAAAGGGAAGATAAAATTAAGTTATAATGAAATAAGAGGTGTCTTAAGAAGAGGTTCCAGGTGGGCAGTGGAGAGAGGTTTTGGCTGGGGAGAAGATATTTTATTTACCGAAGAAGAAGGGTGTATAGAAGATGCAAATCCTGACTTGGTCAGTAAACATGCTATGGAAAGAGGAAAGCCTCAATTAGGCACCCTCGGTTCCGGTAATCATTTTTTAGAGATTCAGGTAATTGACAAAATATATGACCCTGAAGTTGCCCGGGAATTGGGATTGGAAGAAGGCCAGATTACTGTAATGATTCATTGTGGTTCGCGGGGATTGGGGCATCAGGTATGCACCGATTACTTGGTAACCATGCAGAAAGCGGTAAGCAGATATGGGATTCAACTTCCCGACCGACAGCTGGCCTGTGCTCCTCTTTCTTCACCGGAAGGGAAAAATTATTATGCGGCTATGGCCTGTGCGGCAAATTACGCTTGGGCGAATAGGCAATGTATAATGCACTGGACTCGGGAAGTGTTTGCCAGGGTTTTTCGAAGCACCCCGGAAGAATTAAGATTGAGGCTAATCTATGATGTGGCTCATAATATTGCTAAAATAGAAGAACATAGCCTGGGAGGGAAGAAGGTAAAATTATGTGTCCATAGAAAAGGGGCTACCCGGGCCTTCCCTCCATTTCATCCTGATATTCCGGAGAAATATAGGAAGGTAGGGCAGCCGGTTTTGATTCCGGGAGATATGGGACGTTGTTCTTATTGCTTGGTGGGAACTGAAAAGGCGATGGAAGAGACTTTTGGTTCAACCTGTCATGGAGCAGGAAGAGCAATGAGTAGAATGAAAGCCAAAAAAGAAGCTCAAGGGAGAGACATTCAACAGGAATTAAGGGAAAAAGGGATAATTGTAAAAGCAGAAAGCCGGGGGACTCTGGTTGAAGAGATGCCTGAGGCCTACAAAGATGTAAGCGAAGTAGTGGAAGTAATGCATCAGACCGCTATATCCAGAAAAGTGGTGCGGATGCGACCATTGGGAGTAATTAAAGGATAATTAGTCGTTAGTAGGACAGGCGTCTCGCCTGTCATGCGATACGCAATACGAATACAAAAGGAGAAAGAAATGTTAGATATAAAACTTATACGTTCTAATCCGGAGAAAGTAAAAGAAGCATTAAAAAAAAGAAAAGAGAAAATTAATCTTGATGAGATATTAAAACTTGACCAAAAAAGAAGAGAATTATTATTGGAAGCAGATGTCTTAAAAGAAAAAAGAAATACCGTGAGTGAGGAAATCGGAAAATTAAAAAGAGAAAAGAAAGATGCCCGGGAAAAGATTCTGGCTATGAAAGAAGTATCAATAAAGATTAAAGAATTAGACATCCGGATTAAAGAAGTTGAAGAAGAGATAAATAAAACTTTATTAGAAGTTCCCAATATTCCCCACGAAAGCGTACCGGTTGGAGAGGACGAGAAGGATAATGCAGAGATACGAAAATGGGGAGAACCCCGCAAATTCGATTTTACTCCCTTGCCACATTGGGATATCGGCGAAGCCCTGGATATACTTGATTTTGAAAAAGGAGCAAAAGTGGCCTCAGCCCGCTTTACCGTATTAAAAGGGATAGGGGCTAAATTGGAAAGAGCTCTAATTAATTTTATGCTCGACCTTCATACCGATGAGCACGGATACAAAGAGATATTCCCTCCTTTTTTGGTAAATGCTGAAACTATGACCGGTACCGGGCAGTTGCCCAAATTTGAAAGTGATTTATTTAAATGTGAAAATGGTCTCTATCTGATACCGACCGCTGAAGTACCTTTAACCAACCTTCATCGGCAGGAGATCTTAGATGATGATTTACCTCTTTATTATGCTGCCTATACCGCTTGTTTTCGTAAAGAAGCAGGTTCTTATGGAAAGGATGTGCGGGGTTTAATCAGACAGCACCAATTTAATAAAGTAGAACTGGTGAAAATTTGTAAGCCGGAAAATTCTTATGATGAGTTAGAGTCTTTAACCGTAAATGCTGAAGAAGTTTTAAAAAGATTAGAACTACCTTATCGGGTAATTGTTCTTTGCACCGGGGATATGGGATTTTCAGCAGCCAAGACCTATGATTTAGAAGTATGGCTGCCGGCTCAGAAAAAATACAGAGAGATATCATCCTGTAGTAATTGTGAAGATTTTCAAGCCAGAAGAGCAATGATAAGATATCGTTCGAAAGAAAAGGAGAAAGTGAATTTTGTCCACACTCTAAATGGTTCCGGTTTAGCAATCGGTAGAACCATGATTGCCATATTAGAAAATTATCAGCAGAAGGACGGAAGTGTAGTTATCCCCGATATCCTCCGCCCATATATGGGAGGGGTTAAAAAGATAACCCGATAGTAAAATAGTCGTTAGTGAATAGTGAATAGTATATAATAAAGAAGCCAGGAGCCAGAAACTAGTAGGGGTGTATTGCATACGCCCTCAATGATCTATAGAAAACCGTAGGACAGGCGTCTCGCCTGTCTATGAACTGATAGTTTTTGGTGAATGTAGTGGCACGATGTGCCGTGTCGAAGAGAAATTATAAAATCTTTCTTGACCAATAAGATAGAGAGATGTTATTCTTTATAAGTAAAAAATAGATAAATAATGGAGGGGTGGCAGAGCGGCCGAATGCACCGGTCTTGAAAACCGGCGATACGAAAGTATCCGTGGGTTCAAATCCCACCCCCTCCGCCAGATATAAAAAAAATTTTCGTCATAGTGCTTGACATTAATTTATAATGTGTTATAATCTTTTTGTTTAAAAGCTATTAAGCAACAAAACAGATAGCTTTTTCATTTTAATACCTCCTAAACTCGCCTTGCATAAAGTAAGGCGAGTTTTTTATTATATAAACCTTTTTCCTTCAAAAAGCAGGATTTTCCCAATCTTTTGTCGAATTCTTAACAAGTATTAAAAATAGCTAAAAAAGATACCGTTTGGCTTTCTCAAAAGCAAATGGCAGAATTATTTAAAAAAGATGTTCGCACTACTAATGAACATAGCGGAGGAATTTATTATGCAAGCACAAGTCTATCCCTGGAGGAGATACTGGGCAAGGTTATTTGATATTACTTTTATCATGCCCATCTATATATTTATAATTGCCCTATTTTCACCTGGCCTCAATTACACAATAACCCTAATGGACAATTTTATCGGCGGTATAGTGCTCTTGCTATTTTACTTGATATTTTTCGAGCCGATGATGCTTTCCTCATTTGGCACTACCCCCGGAAAAGCCCTACTGGGAATAAAGATAGGTGATCTTTCCGGGAAAAAGATTTCCTATACCGCAGGAATGAAAAGAGGGTCACTTCTCTGGTTAAATGGTATGGGAATGGGAATTCCTTTTATCGCATTTTTCACTATGATATTTGCTTACCAAAAATTAAAGAGAAACGGAATAACCAGCTGGGACGAGAGATGTGGAATCAGCGTAATACACAAACAATTAAACATTTTTAGAGTCATTTTATTTATAACCATATTTATTTTCTGTTTATCTATATGGGCCGGATTCATGAGTAATTTTTAGTTAATAAATAATAGTCTATAAAATAAATAGAGGTATAGGTTAATGCTCAGTAATTGACAACAGTTGCAATTAAAAAAAGAGAGGAAAAGGAAGAGTAATTTTTTTACTAAGTATTAGGGATATATAGAATTAGAGCATTATCAGTTTTTATGAGAGAAAAATGTTAAGTCTTTAAAACGTAGTAAACATAAGGGTTTCTGCGTTTTTTTGTTATATGGGATGGTGATAGTGGTTCTAAAAAATGGAGAAAATAAGGCAAAAAAAGGCTTAAAATGGGATTTTTAGCAGTCTGAAAGCCTTGCAAGATAGGGGTTTTAACGAAATATTGTCGTAGCGGCGTTTCTTGAGGAGGTCTGGAGTGATTGTTCATATTTTTTAAAATAGGCGCTTAAAAGGGCGTATGCAATACGCCCCCACACTTCTTCATTGTATAAAGCCATAAATCGATAAACAAAAAATTTTTCTCAATAAAGAATGGTTTTTAAAATCTATGTTGTATGTTAAAATATACAAAGAAAAAATAAGAAAGGAGGAATAAAAAAATGAGAGGTATAAACAAGAAATTTATAATTGTAGTGCTGACGGGGTTATTTTTATTGGGAATAGGGCAGGTAGTTTGGGCAGAAAAATGGGAACCTTACCAGTTTAAGGGGAATGAGTATTTTGAGTATAAAATATTACTAGAAGATGAGCAGGAAGCTACCTATATTTTGGATATAAAAGAAAGTAGCAAAGAAGTCTTTGAAGTTAGTTATACTACCAAAGGAACTTTGACCAAAGATGAATTAGGAGCAGAAACAGCTTTTGGCTTATGGGGCAGTTATGGAATGTCCTTGAGTATGCTGGTGATTAATCCGGCTTATGCTTTTTTCTTTAGCCAGATGGATTTGAAGGTAGGAGAAAAGATGAATTTCTTTGGAGCAGGTATAATAGAGGTAATAGGCAAGGAGAAGGTTGCGGGGAGAGAAGGGTTTGTTTGCCAGCTTTTTCAGGCTGATGAAGAGGATAAAATGATAGCTGAATGGATTATTGACCCGGAATTAGCTCTTCCGCTTAGGAGCAAGATATTTGAGGATAATGAATTACAAGGTCAAATTGAGCTTGTAAAATATATGCAGTATTAAAAAAAATTGCATAAGGGGAAATTTTAAAAATATTTACAGGACAGTAAAAGATAATGAGTGAAATTATTTTAAAAAAACTGAAAGCCGAAATAAAGATTGATCCTGAGAAGGTAGCCCTTTCTTTGGAGAATTTCATTAGAGAGTATACCAAAAAGTTAGAAAGAGAGGGAGTAATATTAGGATTAAGCGGGGGTATTGATTCGGCAGTTATTGCAGTTTTGTGTGTGCGGGCACTTGGTCCCGAGAAGATCTTGGCTTTAATTATGCCCGAGAAAGATTCGAAAAAAGAACACACCCAAGATGCTATAAACTTTGCCCGGGAATTAAATATCGAAGCAAAGTTAGTTGATATTACTACTTATCTTGAAGAGCTTGGTATATATAAACTGTTTCCTTTGGATAAAATTCTTTCTTTAGGGAAATTGAAAGGAGCTTTAGTTAGAAAAGCATATCATTTCTATGAGAGAAAGACGGGGAAACTTCCCTTTTTGGAAAGTCTCTCAGGTTTTAAAGGCAAAGAATTTAATTCTTATCTGGCCAAAGGCAATGCCTATTATCGGGCAAAACACAGATTAAGAATGATGCTGCTCTATCTTTATGGAGAATTGGAAAATCGATTGGTGGTGGGGGCAGCCAATAAGAGTGAATATAAGATTGGATACTTTGTAAAACACGGGTGTGATGATGCCACTGATATTATGCCCCTTCTGAATTTATATAAAACTCAGCTAAGAGAGCTTGCCCGATATTTAAATATCCCCTCAATAATAATCGAGAAACCTCCTTCGCCGGATGTGATGCCAGGTCTTGCTGATGACGAAGAGGTAATGAGTATTTCTTACAAAAGGATGGATTTAATTTTATTGGCCCTGGAAAAAGGCTGGAAACTTTTAGATATAGTTAAAGCCCTGGAAATAGAAAAGGATGAAGTTATTTATATAAAAAATTTGATGCAAAAATCAGAACATATGCGAAAGATTTTTATACCTAAAGATTATTAATAGTTTTAAAATGCCAATATAAGTATTATATTAAATAATTTTAATTTGTTTGGAGGATAAAAAATAGATAATTGGAAATCAATATTAAATACTAATCCAATACCATGGTTATTGGAAGATAATAATCCTTCGGTAAAATATTTTACCTTAATCGATGTCCTAGAAAAAGTGGAGAATGATCCTGAAGTGATAAAAACCAAAGAAGAGATTATGAAGAAAGGAATAGTAACTAAAATCTTAGCTAAACAGAAAGAGGGAGGATATTGGGAAGATTCACAAAAATTTTATACTGCCAAATATAAAGGGACAGTTTGGCAAATTATTATCCTTGCTGAGCTTGGCGCAGATGGTAAAGATGATCGTATTAGGAAGGCTTGCGAATTTATCCTTGAGAACTCTCAGGACCGTAAAAGTAGTGGTTTTTCTATGTGGGTCAGTGCCAGGATAGGAGGAGGCAGATCTACCGGAGTTATACCTTGCTTAACCGGAAATTTGGTTTACAGTTTAATTAAACTTGGCTATCTTAAAGATGAAAGAGTTCAAAAGAGTATAAATTGGATTACCACTTATCAGAGATTCGATGATGGAATAAAAGGTACACCCAAAGATTGGCCTTATGAAAGATTAATCGTGTGTTGGGGTAAACATTCCTGTCATATGGGGGTAGTAAAGGCTTTAAAGGCATTAGCAGAAATTCCCTTTAATCAAAGAAATAGGGAGGTTAAAAACACTATTGAGGAGGGAGTAGAATATTTACTTAAGCACCATATTTATAAAAGAAGTCACGATTTGAAACGAGTATCTAAGCCAGGCTGGAAGCGTTTTGGTTTTCCCTTAATGTATCAAACCGATGTCTTGGAGATCTTGGGGATGTTAACCCAATTAAGTTACCATGATGAACGAATGCAAGAAGCCATAGATTTGTTAATTTCTAAGCAGGATAATCAAGGTAAATGGAAATTAGAAAGTACTTTTAACGGGCGTTTTCAAACAAATATCGAACAAAAGGGCAAACCAAGTAAATGGATAACTTTGAATGCCCTTAAAGTATTGAAAAATTTCTGTAGTTAAATAATTTGAAATATAAAATTCTTAAATGTAGCGAGATAGAAGAAGAGGTATTTCAGATGTTAATTAATTATTAATAAATGTATTTTGATAAAAATATTATCTATTTTTTTCAACTACAATAGTACATTTGGTAAGTAAAGCAGCTATAGCGCCCACTGCAGCTAATATCGGAGCAATAAGAGCTCCCACGGCACCTATGGTTAAAGGAAATTCAGCGACTGATTCATCGTCTTCATTTTTAATAATTATTCTTCGGGCATTTCCCTCTTTTATAATTTCTTTAATCTTCTCACTAATGTCTTCTCCGGAGACTTTAAATTCCTCTTTTTTATTGGTCATAATTTCTCCTTTAATTCTTTTTTGTTGATTTCATTATAACATAATTGTAATTACTACCCAAAAAGTAAATAAAATAGTTATAACCAACAAATTCAAAATTATTATAAAATTAAAATTTCTCTAAGAATTATTTTTCAAAAAAAAGAGGAAATTGTATCATCCGTGTAGAATAATAATATTATTAATAGGAAATTAATTTCTAAAGGAGAACTGTTATGAAAATTTACATTAGTGCTGATATCGAGGGAGTTGCCGGAATTACTCATTGGGATGAAACTGAAAAAACAAAATCTGATTATCAGAAATTTGCCAAACAGATGACCGATGAAGTCAAAGCAGCTTGTGAAGGAGCAATAAAGGCAGGAGCAAAGGAAATCTGGATTAAAGATGCCCATGATACCGGAAGAAATATCATAGCAGCTGAATTGCCCCAAATAATTAAATTGGTTCGGGGTTGGAGCGAGCATCCCTATTTAATGGTTCAGGAATTGGACGAATCATTTGATGCTTTATTAATGATTGGTTATCATTCTTTTGGTAGTTCAAGCTCTAATCCCTTATCCCATACTTTAAGTTCTTCCACTTTAAATTATATAAAATTAAACGGAGAATATGCCAGCGAATTTTTAATTCATGGTTATGCTGCTGCTACCATGGGGGTGCCTGTGGTTTTTGTAAGTGGGGATGAGGGAATTTGCAAGGAAGCGAATAAAATTAATAAAAACATCAAAACCGTGGCCGTAAATAAAGGCGTGGGTAATTCCGTAATCAGTATTCACCCCCAGCTTGCAGTAGAAAAAATTAAGGAGAGTGTGGAGTCAATACTAAAAGGAGATATTGATAAATGTAAAATTAAATTACCGGAGCACTTTAAAGTAAAAATATCATACAAAAAACATACAAGAGCATTTAAAGTATCTTTTTATCCGGGGATGAAACAGATTTCTTCTACCAATTTAGAATTTGAAACAAATAATTATTTTGAAGTTTTACGGATGTTATTATTTGCGATATAAAAAAATCCAAGGCGAGAAAATTTGTTGTAGGAGAAAACAATTTAGAAATTTCAGTAATTTAAGAAAATTAAAGCAGGATTTTTAAAATTTTTTATCGTATTAATGGTATTATATTAAACAAGTTAAAAAGTATAAATGAGTTTTTTGTAATTGAATAAATAACTAAAATAAGTTAGTGTAAAAATAAATGAAGTTGTAGTAATTTTAATAAGATGAGGATTGGTTATGACCGAAAATTTTTTAGCCATTTACGAAGCTCTCCCTTATTTGCTTAGGGGTTCTTTGGTAACTATTTCATTAGTAGGAGGAGCCCTGGCTTTGGGATTAACTTTGGGAATTCCTATGGCCATAGGTCAGGTTTATGGCAATAAGTACATTGCTGGCTTAATTTCATTTTACGTCTGGTTTTTCCGGGGACTTCCCGTCTTAGTTCTTCTTTTTCTTTTCTATTTTGGACTATTTTCTATTTTGGGTCTTGACCTATCAGCTTTTACTGCTGGTATTTTAGTATTAGGTTTAAGAAGTGCTGCCTATCAATCACAGATTTTTCGGGGGGGCATTCAATCACTCGGTGAGGGGCAGATGTTAGCTGCTCTGTCTTTAGGGATGAATAAAACTAAAGCTGCTTGGCATATTATCCTACCTCAAGCCCTGAGAATTTCCATTCCCGGATGGTCTAATGAATATTCTATTATATTAAAAGATTCAGCTGTTACTTATGCTATAGGATTAATGGAGATAATGACCAGGGGAAAATTTATCGCTACTCGAACTTTTAAACCTATGCCCATATTTCTTACCTGTGCTTTAATTTTTCTTATTTTAACTTACGGAGGAGTAAAATTTCTTAGTTTATTAGAGAAGAAGGTAAAAATCCCTGGTTATGGAACTGAAAGAGAGGAGATTTATTAAAGATGCAGAAAGACAAAGCTATCGTTTTAAAGGTTGAGGATATTCATAAAAAATATAGTAATGTGGAAGTTCTTAGAGGAATATCTTTTAAAATAAAAAAAGGTGAGACCAAAGTTATTATTGGTCCTTCGGGAAGCGGAAAAAGTACCCTTTTACGATGTATAAATCAATTGACTATTCCGGATAAAGGACAGGTATGGTTAGAAGGGGAAGAAGTAACTCATACCAAGAAGAATATTAATCAATTCCGTCAGAAAATTGGAATGGTCTTTCAGGACTTTAACTTATTTGATCATCTAAATGCTTTAAGGAATGTCGAAATTGGATTAATCAAAGTAAAGGGTATGGGGAAAGAAGAAGCCAGACAAAAAGCGATAGAAGAGCTTAAGCAGGTAGGCCTGGAAGAACAAGCTCATTTATATCCTGCTCAACTTTCCGGGGGACAAAAACAGAGGGTTTCTATAGCCAGAACTTTAGCCATGGATCCCAGCGTAATACTATTTGATGAACCCACTTCAGCACTCGACCCAGAATTAATTGGTGAGGTGTTAGAGGCTATAAAAAAATTGGCGTTAAAGGGGATGACCATGGCAGTAGTGACTCATGAAATGGGATTTGCCCGTTCGGTAGCAAATGAAATCATATTCATGGAAGGCGGAAAGATTGTAGACCAGGGCTCTCCTCATGAGCTTTTTACCAATTCCCAGCATGCACGTACCAGAAAATTTCTTTATAAGATAACCGAATTATATGGAAGGTCAGTAAAAGAAAAATGAATGGAATATATTTTATCAAAGATATAGTTTTACCCCCTTTATTAGAAGGAACTTGGGTTACCATTAAGTTATTGGTTTTGTCTATCCCCTTAGGCTTACTTTTAGGTATTTTAATCGCCGGGGGACGGGTATATGGAAATAAGATTATATCTTTTTTATGTGCGACTTTTACGATATTTTTCCGTGGTACTCCTTTATTAGTACAACTTTTTGTTATCTATTATGGGCTTCCCTCTATAGGTATATATTTTTCTCCTTTTGCAGCAGCAGTGGTAGGCTTTGTTCTTTGTAGTGGAGCTTACCATTCTGAATATATCAGAGGAGCTATTCAATCGATTAAGAGCGGCCAGATGATGGCTGCCGAAGCTTTGGGAATGAGTAAATTTAAAGCGATTATATATATTATTTTTCCCCAAGCCTTAAGAAGGGCTATTCCCGGTTGCTCTAATGAGATTATCTATTTGGTAAAATATTCGTCACTGGCTTTTATGGTTACCTGTATAGAGCTAACCGGAGCAGGAAAGATTATTGCGACTCGTTATTTCAGATATACTGAAGTTTTTTTAACCATAGGAGTTATATATTTATTGATGGTTTCTGTAGTTTCCAAGCTTCTTAGTATGGCAGAGAAAAAACTAAAAATTCCTGGATTGGGGTAAATCATTAATCTTAAAATAGAGTTCAAATATTATTTTTAAAATATGTCTTGACTGCTTAAACTAGATTTGGGGATAAAAGAACAAATACTTGGCTGTTTGAAAGAGAACAATTTTCGAAAGAAAGTGAGGTGAGAGAGTAGATTAATATTTTTTATAATCTGGAAAATAAATTTTAATTTAATTATTAGGGAGATTAAAAAATGAAAAAAAATAAATCAACATTAGTAAATATTCTTTTGATTCTTACTTTTACTTTGTTAATCGGAGCCATAGTTATCGGCCAGGCCCAGGAAAAAAAGGTCTATATCAATGGTATTGATCCTGATTTTCCGCCCTTTGCCTATGTAGATAAAGATGGCAAACCTGCAGGATTTGATGTGGAAGCAGTAGATTGGATTGCTAAAGAGATGGGCTTTGAAGTTAAACATCAACCGACAGCCTGGGATACCATAATTCCCACTCTAAATGCTAATAAGATTGACTTTATTGCTTCCGGACTGTCTTTTACGGAAGAGAGAGCAAAAGTTATTGCTTACACTATACCCTATTGGGAACACAAGTGGTCTTTGGTAGTGCGTGCAGATTCTGATTTGAATATCGTCACCGGCCTGAGCCAAGGACACACAGTTGGAGTTCAGAGAGGTACTACGGGAGCCAACTGGATAGAAGATAATCTTATTGGAACGGGTGTAGATGTAAAGATGAAAGTATACGATACCTTTACTTTGGCCATTGAAGACCTCTTAAATGGAAGGATAAATTCTGCTGTTCAAGATGATACCATGGTTAAGGAAATATTAAAAGCCAGGGCAGGTCTGAAAGAAGTCGGAACCTGGGGATCAGGTAAAACATATGCTTATGGTTTAAGAAAAGGTGATACCGAGTTATCGAAGTTATTAAATGAGGGATTAGAAAAATTAATGAGCTCACCTAAGTGGGACGAACTTAAGGCAAAGTATAGTTTGTAATTGAGTGAATAAACAACAATACAATAAAGGGATAGAGAGTTTTTCCCTATCCCTTTATTGTCAGGATTTATATATAAATATTTTTATTTTACGAGATAAATTGTGAAAATAAAAAATAGATTTAAAAAATAAAAAGAGGTAAATATATGAAAACGATCCTTCTTCCCTATGGAAAAGAAAAAATACCTATCACTATTCCCCAAAAGAATTTGTTAAAAATTTGTTTATTAAAAGAAACACCTGGTGTTAAAGACAATGCAAAAGCGATTAAAGAGGCAATAAAAAGTCCTATTGGTTCCCCAACCATTCCTAAAATTACCCAGGGAAAGCGTACCGCAGTGGTAATCTGTACTGATATCACTCGTCCTACGCCTGACCATCTGTTAATTCCTCAGATATTAGACGAATTAAATAAAAGTGAAATTTCAGATAAAAATATTAAAGTAATAATTGCTCGCGGACAGCATAGAAAGATGACCGAAGAGGAAGTAAAAGAGAAGGTTAGCGAAGAAGTTTTTAAAAGAGTAAAGATTAGCCAACATGACCCTGATAATAATCTTTTTTATCTCGGTAAATCTAAGAGGGGAAATGAATTGTGGATGAATAAAGATGTAATAAAAGCTGATGTAAAAATATCTACCGGTAATATAGTCCCTCATAGATATGCAGGTTATGGAGGGGGAGCAAAAAGTATTTTACCGGGAATATCCTCAAGAGAGACCATCGGCTATAACCATCTTTATGTAGAGACCGGAGAGGCTGCCTTGGGGAAAACAAAAGGTAATCCTGTTCGGGAAGAGATGGAAGAGGCAGCCAAGATGATAGGGTTAGATTTTATAGTAAATACAGTGATGAATGATAAAAATGAGATAGTTAAAGTCGT
>Ga0255384_10094_pt1 | contig 15337 bp, 17 predicted proteins | sample ANMaggSeSYBR01F7_FD_182106 | JGI IMG/M metagenome (GOLD analysis project Ga0255384, IMG submission 182106) | Sediment cell enrichment communities from methane seep in Santa Monica Basin, California, United Staets - ANME aggregate JGI... | ecosystem: Environmental > Aquatic > Marine > Cold seeps >... | reverse complement strand
TCATCATTCAGTCCAGACAGCGCATGAACGACTGCGGTTTCCGCACATACCAGAACCGGCGCTTGGAGCACGAGTCTAAGCCCGGCAACGAGTCCCAAGGCTGACAGTGCCACCCCCACATCTAGAACCAGCGACGATGATTGCGTCTCAGGAGGGAAAGAGATCGAGAGCCGCATCAGGGCCACGAATCCGCATATTGTCGCTCCGACAAACAGTACAATGGGCAGCCACGCTGCGCGATTATGAAGCACGACAGGCGCTGCCCTGGCAGTGAATGCCGAGACAACCATTTGCGTTAGGACAAACACGGCAGCATATAGGGCGGACCGTAAGGTTGAATTCGTCCGTCATGAGTACATCCGTTTCACAGCGGGGGTCGGAGTCGACGCCTTGAAGCGAGGACTGTATGAGCTGGCACACCACGCGGATATTGGCATCGAATTGCTGGTGGGTAGCCTATGGAGAAGCCGAGGCGGAGACGCAGTGGCGCGGTCGTTGACGTCATTGGCTCTGTTCGAACTAGGGCTACTGCTCAACGAGGCCACCAAGCGAGGGCTTGGCGATGTAGTCCAATTCCACTTACTCGGTGACGTGGGCAAGATGCTCAATGGTGACAAGGACGAGAACATCGCTGCACAACTCGCCGACTGGCTGGCAGAATCTATCACGATGATTGAGAGTCGCAACTGTATTTCAATGAGCAACGTTGAGCACGTAGCCATGGCGGGAATCCAATTGCATAAGGAGTATCCGAAGAAAGGTTTGCGCGTCGCAGAGGCGCTGGCCAACTGCGGACTTGAAACGAAGAGGAAACTCTCCTCTTCCTCGGATCGGGAGGCCAGATTTGCGCTGATCGAACTGCGTAGCCGACTTGAGCAATTCACATATGTGAACACGGACCGGGATACTCGTGAACGTGTCTGGGCACTGATGAAGAGATTCGACGAATCATGACCAACTGGGTTCTAATCCAGAGCAGGCATCACCTCAGCGCCTTGCGAAGGGGCTAGTCCAATCTACAAGACACGCAATGAGGAGGAAGCATCATGCTCGAACGACAATCGTTGTCAGACTTCGTTCCTGATGAACACCTACGGGCCTTCCCTTCCATGGACGCAGCAATCGCAGAACTGGAGCGGACACCAGAACACCGCGATGCCGCCACAACCCTGTTTTGGAGACTCTGGGATGACGTAGATGAGCTGGACCCTGATGCTGTTACGCCACTCGCAAGCAGGTTATGCGAGATCTGGCGGTCCCAACGTCTGGTAGTTGAAGCGTCGGAGGGAGCGGAGGGGTTGGGCGACGATGACGCAGTGGCACAACTGGTTGTCGCATCCACGTTGCTAACGCTGCACAGATTGGGATTGTGGCAAGGCGCTGGACTGATGCCGGAGCTCGTTGAGTCTGGTTCGAACGCATTTAAGAGAGTCCCCTTTGAAGCGCACGGAGTCCTGTTCATCTCCAGTAGGTTGGTTCGCCTCTTCATGCAGCAACTTGATTGGGAACCAACGTCGTCGCTACAGGACGACTCCGATTCAGGGAGCACAGATGAGCCAAGCACGTCAGACGTCAAGCTGCAGGCATCAGTCGCCAGCATTACCGCTCAGCTCTGGGTTTCAGCATTCGAGTTGGAAATGGGCAGGGCGGACTACCTTGCTGCTCTAGAGGCGTTTGCAATGTCGGCTGCGTGTCTCGCATGGTCAGAGTCTGCATTCTCAATCTTCCTGAAACAGGCTGACGCTGCAACGTGCTACAGGCTACTGACGAGTGAAGCGTCACGCCTAGAATCTGGCGGCTGGCGTCGCATTTCGGAGGCGTGTTACCTAATTGGTGATGCTCTAGACGCTGACAGCCCTGACCTAGAAGGTGACAGTCCCGAACCTCCCATCAAATGGCCGAAAGCCTATACGTGGAATGCAAAGCAGTTCTGGGCGCACGCCGCACGGGAATCGGAGAACCGAATGTCTCCATCTGACCTAGTCGCCGCGCTGGATCAGGCACAGACTGCGGAACACGTGACACGGCTTCAGATTGACTTCCTTGGGACACTGTTCGAAGCTATGACAGAGTCGTCCCGAAATGCTCTGGTCCAAGCAGAGAAGGTGTGGTACACGAGCGACAGGGACTTCGGACGTCGGATGGCAGCCGTGCACGAGTACCGGCATGTATTCGAGTACGAGCTCCGGGAAATGCTGTTCGTACACACATGGCAGATAGTCAAGAGGCTGCTGCAGGAGAACCCAGAGGGACGGCGTGGCAAGGTGCCTCGTACCATCGAGGCACTATCCTTGGGCGACATGATATGGGTCATTGAGAAACTCAAGAATCTTGATACCTCGACCGCCAGACTCAGAACGGCGCTCCAGTCAATCGGCGTGTCACAAACGATAATCCTAACCATAGCCAGTGAGGTCCTTCCTGCCATGAGGGATGTTAACAACATTCGTAACGATGACGAACACGGGACTAAGACGGAAAAGGCCCTTCTGACGGAGCTCGCTAAGGCCAGGAAAGCGATTCTTGGTATCGGTCAGAAGGGAGCGGTGGCCGCTCTACTAGACATCAAGAAGGGACTGACGAGGCGCCCTTAGGGGGGCTTCTGCCGAAGCGCTAGAGGGCCAATTAATTCGTAGGGGATCTTTCGCGTACGGCTTTCCGACCGCCGTGTTGATCGGGAAGGGTCCTCTTCTGTGGCCGAAGCCTAGCAAGGTGGTTTGGCCTTGTTGTACGCAGAACGAAATGATCCCATGGTCTTGTATTCCCACTCGGGATGCGTCACATTCCACTCCACCCACCGGTCGCGCCACTTCAGCAACGGTTGCGATTCGACGAACGCTTCTACCGCAAACAGCCTGCGTGACGAGGCCCTCACCCGCGCTGGCTTCGGATGCGCGACACCGGTCCGCAAATCGCGCCACCAAGCGTGTCCCAGTGAGTATGCGCTTCTGACAGCATCAACTGGCACGGGCGCGCGCGTCAGCAGGTCCATCGCTCCGGAACGCTTATCTATCAATATGCAGAGCACATCGCCGTGCACCGGCGTACCAGACAGGAAGAACGTCAATGCCGACGCCCTGTGGAGCCAGAACCTATGCGCCAGGGAATCGATTTGGCGAAGGACGGCATCGAGCACCAACCGTTCCTCAGATGTAGATACTCTTACTGGCAAGTAGTCGACGACGCATAGTCTCAATCCATACCTCTGTTTCACTTGAAGGCTGCCCACAGTTACTTCCACAGAGTCCCCGAACGCCACTTCGGACATAGGATAGGGAAGCCACACTGGAGGAATCGAAACGTCAGCTCCTTCAATCCAACCCATCCCATCAAAGAAGTCGTGAATATAGCCGCCGTGTATCTTGCCTCCTACGCCGAGTGCGAAGCCCTCACGCAAGCGCCGTGCCTCTGGCTCGAGCGACTCCATTTCGGACATAGACATGCTCTTGAAATTACGAAGCCGTTCCCACATCTTGCGCGCGTCTCCGCGATGCTTCTTCCCAAACAACGCAACGTCTGAGCGCCCTAGCTCAAACAGGGCGAGCCTCTCGGCCAGGTCTGCCTCGTCGAATGGGGGGTGCCCGCAGTCGACGTCCTCGCCTTCTTCTCTCTTGATCTCAATACCTGCAGCAACGCCGCACTCCAGCTCGTCTTCTGAGTACAGCACACCCGTTTTGTTGCGCAACACCTCAACCAGAGCCTCGTGAAATTCTTTCTCAGAGTCAAATACCATTTCGCCCCCCCCCCTGTACCCGTACTAGCTAGTAATGGGTACACCTTACTGTTTTCTCTAAGAATCAACAAGAGGGGGTAGGAGTGTTCAGAAACAAGATACGGGAGACCAGACGACAAAGAGGGCTCACTCAGACACAGTTGGCCTGCGCGGCAGGCTTGGCTGCAGCGACGCTGTGCAATATCGAGCTCGGCAATCTCAAGCCGTGGCCGAAAGCACGCAGAGGAATCGCGACTGCGCTCGACGTCAGAGAAGAAGAGCTATTCTCAGAGGAGTCTCGTCAGTGACTGAAGAGGGTTATCGAAGATTCAAGAAGGTTGAAGGGAAGAGAGGGTGTCTCTCTCCTTTGCGCCTGTCCGTTGAATGGGACGTGCAGGGTGCTGATGCCTTGTGCCTGCAGCGTTTATACAGGCAGCTCCTCGAGGAATCGAACGGCGGCTCGGTGCATCCAAGAGACGACATCGCAGGGGGAAACGAGTGAGCGAATACTACCAACCAACCTACCGACAAGATGGGCCATGGCAACGAAACGACTGTCGACCGTCATTTCGACAGGCCATCGTTGGAGGGGGTTTGGCGGAACCAGATCCTTGTCGGACGATTCAGCAGTACGAGAGGTTCCACCACAACGACCTTGAGCACATGGACGCCTCCTCCCTGATTGAGGAATGGGCGGCCCTCCGGTCACGGCTCTGGGGTCTTTCTCATGACGATTGGGTACGCGAGCGCGTATCCATGTTGTCCCATGAACTCGCACGCCGGCACGCTGACCACCGATACACGAACGTATCTGCAACGAGGCCAAGTAGAAGGGTACAGATATGAGTGCACCGCTTTTGGAAGAAGGCCTCGGAACCTACACGCTGGAATGGCGCAAAGAGAAGGTCAAGCTGGTTGCCAGTGCGGTCGCCTACAAGCCATTCGATGGACGCCTCACCGGGCTGATTACCGTGAGAGCGTGGGATGGCAGCAAGTGGCAGTTCATCCACCATGCGCACATGAACCTGCTGGCCACTCGGACGCAGAAAGAACTGGAGAAGACACTCCGAGAGAAATGGACGAAGGTGGATTGGAGTCCAATCGTAGACGAAGCCTGCCATTTCATCGAAGAGTGGGCGTCGCGAGGTGAACCAGTTGAGGAAGTGTGGTCGAACGCCGAGTGGCAGCCACCGGAATACCTCGTCGAGCCTATCTTGCTCAAGGATGATCCGAATATTCTGTTTGGTGAGGCCGAGTCCGGAAAGTCAACGATGGCCCTGGTATTTGCGATTTGCATGCTACTCCCATGGACAGACAATCCTCTCGACCTGGCAGTCCCTACCGACGTCACCAAGTTGCTTTACCTGGACTACGAGTCCTCAAAGTCTCGCCTAGGATACCGATTGAAGGGGTTGGAGCAAGGTATGAACCTTGCCTCAGTCATGGTTGAATACCGGCACTGCGACCACCCGCTTTCGCAAGAGGTCGAGCAATTGCGAAAAGTCATTGCCGAGAAGCACATCGGCTGCGTGGTTGTGGATAGCCTCGCGCAAGCCGCGGGCGGCGACATCAACAGGCCAGAAGCAGCGTTGCCCTTCTTCGAGGCTCTGCGTCAGTTGAGAGTCTCAAGCATCATACTGGCCCACACTGCCAAAGACCACGACGTGAAGAAACGCACGATCTTCGGTTCCGTGTTCTTCCATAACTACGCCCGGCAGGTGTGGTTTCTCGACACGAAGCGCGATGCGCTGAACGGCGACCTGGACGTGACGATGCGCCAGGTGAAAGGAAACGACACAGGGAGACATCCCGACGTCGGATTTCGCATCTCTTTCGAACACGGCATAACAGTTACACGCACGGAGCCTGAGACTGCAATCGAGACACTGGAACCAGGGCATCGCATCGTGAAGTTCCTGAGTGACAATCTGGGCGAGATGACTCGACAGGACTTGAAAGTCAATCTGGGCGACATGTCCGAAGATGCCATCGACAAGCACCTCCGTCGGCTGTGCGCCAGAGGGCGTATCGTCAAGGACGGTAGAGGTCGGTATAGGTTTCCCGACTGCCAACTTCTGCCGAATATCCAGAGGGAAATCGCTCTAATCCAATCCGGGGATATCTGAACCGACAGGGGGGTATTACATACCCCCCCTCTGTCCGTCAGAAACTACCCCAAGGAAACCCGACACTGTCCGAAATGGAAACCGACAGTGTCCGAAACATCGAATAGGAGATGAATAGCTATGGCACCAGAAAAACTGGAAATGGAAATGTTGTGTCCCCTTCTCACCCTGATACAAGGAATGCCGACAGAATGCCGTTTCGAAGAGTGCATGTGGTGGGACTGTGAACCCGTGAACTTGGAGGACGGAACACAAGTGACCGCCTGCTGCTCCGTAGTGAGTATTGCGATGTCCTTGAGGAAGCAGGCGACATCGGAATCCACATGGAATTGCACCACACTCGTCCGAAAAGCTTGACAACTAATGAGACTCTCAGCTAACTTATGACCATGACTGAAGGGCCGCAACAGCCAGAGAGGCTACTCACCGTAATGGAAGCCGCCGACTTGCTTGCAGTGTCTCGCGCCACGATGTGGAGAATCCTCAAACGCGGAGACCTGCCAAGTGTTACGGTCGGGGAAAGGGCGATACGCATCCGTGCTGAGGACCTCCGCCAGTACATTGCGACTCATACAAAGGGGGCTAACTAATGCGTGCAGCCATATACTGCCGCGTCTCCACAGAGGACCAGCAACGCGAAGGAACCTCCCTGGAGTCTCAGCTTGAGGCTTGTCAACGAAAGGCGACTACTGAAGCGCTCCTCGTCGACGAAAGCGACGTCTACATTGAGACATACTCGGGGTTGTCACTGTCCCGTCCTGCGCTTGACAGACTTCGCGAGCGCATCAGGACACGGGAGATCGACGTCCTCATTGCGTACACACTGGACCGCCTCTCTCGAGATCCCGTGCATTACATAATCATCACGGAAGAGATAGAGCGACACAACGCACGGCTAGCGCTGGTCACCGAAGATGTAGACAGTTCGGACCTTGGAAGGCTCATAGCCTATATCAAGGGGTACGCAGCGAAGATCGAGGCAGAGAAGATTCGCGAACGCACGATGCGAGGCAAGCGCACGAGGGCAGAAAAGTACGGCAAGATGCCCACTGGCCGAGGTGTCCTGTACGGATATGACTACGACGTTGAGACAGGCAGAAACAAGGCCAATGCAGATATCGAGAATGTCCGCATGGCAGGGCTCTGGATCCTCGAGGCCCATGTGTCATTGAATGAAGTGTGTCGCAGATTCAACAACATGGGATTGCTGGCTCCACGTGGTGGCCATGTCTGGCGTCGGTCCACTGTGGGCCGAATTATGCGCAATCCCGCGTACGCAGGACAGACAATGGCGTTCCGGACGAAGACAATCTCCGGCAAGCGCGTGCACGTCAAAGAAGAGGATATGGTGCCCATTCCCGACGCCGTCGACGTTCCTGCATTCACGCCGGATGAATGGGCAGCCATACAGACTCAACTCGACCGCAACAGGGAACTCTCCCCCCCGGAACCAGAAGCACACATACCTGCTTCGAGGCCTCGTGTTCTGCGGGCTCGATGGAAAGAAGTATCACGGGATACCTGGGCATGGCAAGAGGTACTACCGCTGCGCTGGTAAGAACACCTATGAGAATCTAGTCCGATGCACGAACACTACGGTCAATGCCGATGCGCTCGAGGATCTTGTGTGGAAAGAAGTTGAGAGGGTACTTCGCGACCCATCCGCAGTGCTGGCAGAGATCAAGAGGCATGAATTCGATGCCGGTGCCGATTCGGACTCTCTTCGCGAGACAGGCAGGCTGCGCGACTATCTCACAACACTCGACGAGTCGGAAACGCGCTTCCTGCGCCTCTATGGTGCCGGTGTCGTGGCTGAAGAAAAACTTCAAAGAGAATTACTGCGGGTAGCAGATGAGAGGCGGCGTACCGCAGAGGCCATCGCCAGCTTGGAATCACGACTGGCCAAGATGCACGCAAACAAACTCAGCGGCGAGAACATCGAAGTCATCTGCAAACGAGTCAGTACGAATCTAGAGAGCCTGAGTACAGTAGACCGTCGCATGGCGCTTGAAGCTCTCGATATCAAGGTCCACGTCAATGGCGACTCAATCAGCGTGACGGGGTCATTGCCGGCACTTGGCAGTGACGTTGTGTCTCCTAGCGGGCGTATGGAAGTAGACGCCGGTCACGTCAGCGATTCGCTGCGCGCAGATAAGGCGCACATTGTGTATCAACCATTGTGAAACTGGGAAGACCGGCAGAGATATCGACTTCAACTTCTACGAGGGCGCCATCAAGGCCAACCACGGCACAGCTCAGCACCTTTGCCAGCATCAGTCCCGGCGTCCACCCATATCAGTAGTCTCCAAGAGCAACCGCAATGGCTTGCTCTTTGTTGTCCGACAGGCTGACGGTAATTGCTTTGAGCCCAATCGACTCGGAGCGCGTCTGCGCGCGTCCATGCAGATACACCGTCGGTTTTCCGCTCGGCGCGGACAGTATCTCAATGTCTTTCCATCCAACGCCGTACATTCCGGTACCAAGAACCTTCATGACAGCTTCCTTCGCCGCGAAACGGGTGGCAAGAGAGGATATGCGTTTCTGATAGGCCGCTATTTCGTTCTCCGTGTAGACGCGACGCAGGAATCGGATACCGAAGCGGTTGATGGCCTCTTCGATGCGCGGAATCTCGATGATGTCAACGCCTATCTCTGCCATGGGAATCAAACCGCGTGAACCTTCACGAGCGGTTGGAAATGGTAGCAGCAATGCGCACCAGCCACAATAGAAGAAAGGCCCGCCGGCAATCGAGGCACATATCGGGGCAAATCACGTGCCGGACCTCCAATTCTGCCGGCGCGACGTGCTACTATCCGGTTCAGGCCCACGGAGGAAGCGATGAGCAAACAAGCTGCGCGTACCCCACCAGACTTCACCCTCACCTGTCACTCCTGCGGCGAAGTCGTGCCACCCGAGCCCTGGATGTGGAAGCATTCCTGCGGCTCTCCCCTCGATATCAGTGTGGGTATCGACAAGCACCGCCTCCGCGCCTGCCAGGAGCCCGACGTCAAAGGAATTGCCCGTTTCGCTCCAGTGCTGCCCCTGCGCACCGTGCCTGTCACTGCCATCGGTGACAGCCCGATTCTCACGGAGGACGTGGACGGCGTTCGCGTGACCTTCATGCTCGAATACCTCAACCCCTCCGGCTCTTTCAAAGACCGCGGTGCATACGTGACGGTGGTGAAGTGCGCTGAGATGGGATTCGACTCAATCGTCGTGGACTCATCAGGCAATGCGGGCGTAGCAATTGCCAGGATGGGTCTTCGCCTTGGCATCAACGTGGATGTATTTCTGCCGGAATCGACGCCCGATGGAAAGAAGCGCTTGATGCGAATGCTCGGTGCCCGACTGCACGAAGTGAATGGAGACAGAATGCAGGTACACGCTGCAACGATTGCATCCGCAGAACGGGGCGCTGCCTACGTCGGCCACTGGTTCAATCCCTACTTCCTGCACGGCACCAAGACCATGGCCTATGAGGCGTTCGAGCAGATGGATGAAATCGATTTCGCCGTGGCGCCCGTCGGCGCGGGCACCGTCCTCCTCGGACTCGACCTGGGATTCTCAGAGCTACACTCCACGGGTATGCTTCACACGGTTCCACGTCTCGTTGCCGCGCAGGCCAGCGGATTCAATCCCGTCTGCACCGAATTGGGCGCGGCAGAGACGACGGCACAAGCATCCCACCTCGCCGACGGCATCGCCATCGCGAACCCTCCACGACTTCTACAGATTGCAGATGCGGTGAAACGCACCGGTGGATTCGGTGAAACTGTGGCAGACGACGCGATATCAAGAGCACTTCACTGGCTCGTTGGCAGAGGTTACATGGTGGAGCCAACCAGTGCCGTGCCCTTCGCCGCGGCGCTCGCCGCTATCCGCGATGGCCGCATACCCCCGGGCAGCTCGGTTCTCATACCGCTGTCGGGGACAGGCATGAAAGTGCTTGACGAACTCACAGAGGTGGTTGGGCACGAATCCAACTGAGGCCCACGTCTTGCGCTCTTCGATCATCGCGTCATCACCTCGATGGCATTGACAGCACACATAGACGGGTACATACTGACTGACCAGTCAGTCAGTCCCTAACAGAAGCCCGAATGAGCAGTAACAACCCAGCAGAGACGCCGCAAGCCCGCAGTCCGCGGCGCGAAGCCATCATGGATGCCGCGCTGGAGCTATTCGGCAAGAGCGGTCTCGATGGCACCAGCGTGGAAACCATCGCCCGGGATGCCGGTATCGGCAAAGGGACCGTCTATCTCTACTTCAAGAGCAAGGATGAGATACTGGACGCCATATTCGCCGAGCGCTGGCCGGGGCCGTACCTCCAGCACCGGCTGCCCGACATACTATCCCCAAAGGCAATCGAGGACCTCCCACTCGAGGAAGTTCTGCGGAATCTCGGGAACATGTTTCTGGAGGCCGTGGAAGAAAACTTGATTGTGCTGCGGCTCGCTCTGTCTGAGGTATATCGATTCCCCGACAAGGCAGAGCATCTATTCGAGAACACCTTCCTGAAGGCGAACAGGATAATCGCGTCGTTTCTGGAAACCCAGGAGAAGGCGGGGCGAATCGGGCCGCTCGAATCACCACTCATCTCCGCCAGGTGCTTCCAGGGGATGCTGATGACCTACGTTCTGTCACAAGAGATGCTCGGCGGCAAGACGTACACTCCGATGCGGCGGGAAGACTGGGTCCGGATCGTTGTCGGCATCTTCCTGCAAGGTGTGGAGAACCGCACTCAAGAGAAGATGCGCTGGATACCGGAGAAAGACTAGCCCACATGGAAAGATTCGCGAACTTCGTCTACACGAAAAGCAAGTTCATCATTGCGCTGGTTCTCATCATCAATCTGGCTGCGGTGGTCTCACTCTTCCAAATCAGCATCGACACAGATATCACAGGCTTCTTCAGTGAGGATAACGTGGTCTATGACGAATACGTCATGCTCACTGAGAAATACGACATCTCAGAATCGCTCGTGTTGCTCATCGAAGATGACTCATCGCTGCTCTCCGAGGAGAACATGACGGCCATCCAGACGCTGGTCGTCTCTGTCGAGGACATCCCCGGCATCAACGAAGTGCAAAGCTTCCTGCCCAAGGAATACCCCTCGGGAGGCATCTTCCTGGATGTGGACGAACGGTTCATAACACGGCACTACGATGTGCTCGAAGACTACACACGACATAGCTACCCGGCGGCACACCAGTTCCTCTCGGACGACGAGGGCTCCGCTGTCATCTCGCTCACTCTCAGCAACGACGCAAACGGGATGGAGATTGTCGACTCTCTCGAACAGGTTGTGTCACAGCATCCGGACATGCATATTACGTTGGCCGGAGACTCGGTCATCGGCGCCACTCTCGAGTGGTACCTACTTCGTATCGTCTTCTTGCTGCCACCGGCAGCAGCAACGCTGGTGCTGTCTGTCTTCTACCGGATGCTGCGCAACAAGCGCCTCACTCTCCTCTCGATGCTACCTGCCGCGTTCGGCACACTATGGACACTGGGCACCATCTTCTTGCAGGGAGAGGCAGTCAACGTCGTAACGGCTATCAGCCCCATATTCATCCTGGTCATGGGCTCCGCCGATGGACTCCACTACACCACGCATATGCTGGAGAAGATGGCTCTGCACTCCGACAGGCGTACAGTGACACTTGAGACGATGCGCATGGTGGTGAAGCCCATTATCCTCACGTCCGTGACGACCATGGCGGGATTTGGCTCCCTGGCATGGTCTGACCTCGAGCCCATCAGGCAGATGGGCATCTACGTCCCACTAGGCATCGGCTACGCATGTTTCCTCTCCGTCTTCTTCCTGCCGGCCGTGCTTTCCCACATCCCCCCTTCCTGCGGGTGCCCCGCTGGAACAAGGGGGCGTCATCGGATTCTTCGTCACGCTGTCGCAACGGAAGCGGGCCATCCTGACCGGCGTCGCACTGCTCCTCATTGTATCGGCGATTAACCTGCCCAATCTGAAGGTCATCACCGACCCTCTCCTGTACTTCAAGGAAGGCTCGGACATACGCCAGACGTTCCAGACGGTAGAGGATACGTTTGGGGGGGCGCTTGTCATGATAGGGGAGATTCCGGCCGAGCGTGGATTGCAGACGCTCCGCGAGTCCGACAACGCCGAAGCTGTACTGGATATGGAACGCTCCCTGGAGCGGATGCCGGGCGTGGTTTCCGCGCGCTCACTCTTCGATGTGGTTCAGCAGACGTACGAGGCACAGACGGGACGATTCGGCTACCCTGAGAGTCCTGCAGCAGTCAGCCTTATCATCAATGCGATGGATGAAGAAGACCTCGCCCCCTGGTACAGCGACGACGGATTGCGCTTGCTGGCGAAGACCAAAGACCTTGCATCCGAGGATGTTGAGGCTTTGCATTTGTTCACAGACCAGCATCCTGAATTGCGCATACTCAACGGCACGCCGATGCTCTACAACGAGATGAACCGGCTCACGGTGCGCAGTCAGGTGCAGAGCCTCGGACTGGCACTGGTGCTGGTGTTCCTTATGCTCTTGATTGCCTTCCGCGACCCCCGGGCTGCCGTGTACGCACTCGTACCAATCATGGTCACCATTGTCGCTATCATGGGAACGCTGGTGGTGACGGGTTACAACCTCAACATGGTGACGGCAACCCTCTCGGCGGTGACAGTCGGCGTTGGGGTTGACTATGCAATACACCTCATCTCCGGCATCCAGTACTATCGTGCCCGGGGCATGCTGGTAACCGATGCCGTCGAAACCGCACTGCGGACGGTGTCCCGCCCCGTGCTGGCGAGCGCGTTTGGCCTGTGTGCAGGCATCTCTATCATGTTCCTCTCGCCTCTCCACATCCATACTGAGGTAGCAACCGTGATGTGGGTGGCAATGACAGTCTCCTCAATCAGCGCTCTCTCCCTTATTCCCCTCTTCTACAACGCACGATCCAAGCGAAACTCCGGCTAGCCGTACGCAGTTGACAGAGCCAGCCATTTCATGGACTATTTTCGCCGGAGGTACATCAAACACATGGCAGCAGAACTCAGCGCAATCGCAAAAGCAGTACAACCATCGGCAACGCTTTCTCTCAAGGGAGAGATTGGACGCATTGAGAAGACATACGGGGTCAAGGTGATTGACATGACAGCAGGGCAGCCCGATATCGGGCCCACGCCGGATGTCATTGAGGCCCTCGTTCAAGGCGGCAAGCTTCACAAGTACGGCCCTGTTCCCGGAGAGGTTGGCTTGCGCGCACTAATTGCCGAGACAGTGAACAAGGAGACGGGCGCCAGCTTTGCTTCCGACCAGATTGTCCTCACCGTAGGTGCGAAGGGCGCCATCGACATGACCATGCGGGCCATCCTGAACCCGGGCGATGCAGTTGTTATCCTCGCTCCGTACTGGGTAACCTATCCCGAGGCGGTCAACATTAACGCAGGCGTTCCCGTCGGCGTGGCGCCGACTGCCGACCTCCGCCCGAACCTTCCAGCCATTGAGGCTGCAGTACGCAACAATCCCACCAAGGCCCTTATCTATAGCTCTCCGAGCAATCCCACGGGCGTTGTCTACACCGCCGAGGAGCTCGAGGGAATCACTCGCATCGCTCGTGACGCCGGCATCTGGCTGATTGCCGACGAGATATACCGTGAATTCGCCTTCGATGGAAGGACGGCTCCAAGCCTCTTTTCACAGGCTGATATGTATGACAAGGCCATCCTTATCGATGGCCCGTCCAAGCGCTTCGGTGTACCCGGATGGCGCCTTGGATTCATCGCAGGGCCCCTGGAATTGATTAAGGCCGTCAGCCGCATGCTGGGCCACGGCTCCAATGCGTCCCGGCCGATACAGGCTGCCATTCAGGTTGCGTACGGCAGCGAGCAGGCGAAGCAATCCACCGCCATGATGGTAAGCAGGTATCAGGAAAACCGCGACCTGTTCGTAGACGCGTTCAACAAGCTGCCGGGTGTGAAATGTCCGACTCCGGCGGGAGCCTTCTACTGCTTCCCCGATGTCTCCGGACTGTATGGCGCGGGCTACGAGTTCGATGGTGCAACGAGCAAGATAGAGAACTCCACGGACTTCAGGAACTTCCTCCTGAGAAAGGCCAATGTGGCCGCTGTGGAGGGTGGTCCTTTCGGAACGGATACGCACATGCGGTTCTCTCTCTCGCCATCTCTCAGGAGGACTGCAAGGCAGCCCTCGAGAGGATGAAGCGGGCCATCTCTGAACTCGCCGGTTAGAGGTTGACTTCGATTCCCTTCGACGCGAGATATCGCTTCGCTTCGGCGACCGATATCTCGCCGAAGTGGAATATCGACGCCGCGAGCACTGCTGATGCCTTGCCTTCGGCGACTCCCTGGTACAGATGTTCAAGAGTCCCGGCACCGCCTGAGGCTGTAACCGGGATGGTGACTGCTTCTGCCACAGCCTTCGTCATCTCGATATCGTAGCCATCCTTCGTACCATCGGCATCCTTGCTCGTCAGCAGTATCTCTCCCGCACCAAGTCGCTCAACCTCACGTGCCCACTCAACCACATCCATTCCCGTGGCATCATAGCCACCACTCACTACTACCTCAAGGCGTGGGGCTTTCGACCCCGGTTCGTTCTTCTTGCCATCGATGGCCACGACGAGTCGGGACCCTCCGAAACGCTTTGCAGCCTCCTTGATAAGTCCAGGGTTCTTCACTGCAGCGGTGTTGATGGAGGCCTTGGCCGCACCCAGGTCAAATAGCGCCTGCATGTCGTCAGTACTGCGAATGCCCCCACCCACAGCAAACGGGACTGCTATGGCTTCGGCCAACTTCTTCACCCACTCAAGCCGGGTGTTACGATTCTCAACCGTCGCGGCGATATCGAGGATGACTACTTCGTCAGCTCCCTGCTCCTCATACGCCTTCGCCGCTTCCACAATGTCCCGTGCGTCAACCAGGTTCTCGAACTTCACACCTTTCACGACCCTGCCTTCCTTTACATCAAGACATGGGATGATCTTCACAATGCTCATTTCCGGTTTCCTCCTGTAAGGCACACTTCCCGAACGCAACCCGGTTCAGACAACCGGTGTTGATCTGATAGCCACGTGGCAACGGAGTGCCTCGATATGTACTGCGCTTGAACCGCGGCAGTTGCTATATGTTGAAGAGGAAATTGATCACGTCGCCATCTTGAACGACGTAGTCTTTTCCTTCGAGACGGAGAACGCCACGTTTTCGCGCCTCGTGCTCATTCTGGCACTCAACGAAGTCATCATAGGTAATGACTTCTGCCCGTATGAACCCTTTCTCTATGTCTGAATGCACCTTGCCTGCTGCGTGAGGCGCCAGTGTGCCACGCGTGATGGTCCATGCGCGAGTCTCATCAGGACCCGTTGTAAGAAACGATATGAGTCCAAGCGATGACAGGCACGCCCTGACAACTCTCTCAACACTGCCCGCAGGCGCACTGACAGCTGAGCGAAACTCGGAAGCGTCCTCATCACTCAGTTCAAGCAGCTCCATTTC
>Ga0255384_10093_pt1 | contig 15354 bp, 12 predicted proteins | sample ANMaggSeSYBR01F7_FD_182106 | JGI IMG/M metagenome (GOLD analysis project Ga0255384, IMG submission 182106) | Sediment cell enrichment communities from methane seep in Santa Monica Basin, California, United Staets - ANME aggregate JGI... | ecosystem: Environmental > Aquatic > Marine > Cold seeps >... | reverse complement strand
TCGTCAAGGCATTGACAGACAAATGCCCTCAACCGGAGTTTCATGGTGCTGGAATTATTAAAACCAAAGAAGACTATGACCGGATGAAGCCATACCTTTATTCGAAAGAAAATTTTCTCTCGCCGGTTAAAGAAACGGTTAAACAATGGAGCAAGCAGCAAAAAGATGGCGATACGGTTATCTGGGTTTCGCTGCAGGGATATTTCTGGTGGCCGCGGGTGCTGCTTGGCATTGAACGCCATTTATTTGCCTTTTACGATCAGCCTGAATTGATGCACGAGATCAACCAGGACGTAACAGATTTCAATATCTGGGCCATTGAAGAAATGATTAATTTTGTTCAACCGACCTTTATGACCTTTTTCGAAGACCTCTCCTATAATCATGGTCCTATGCTTTCGAAGAGGTCTTTTGATGAGTTTTTGGCACCTTATTATCACCAGATCATTCCTGTTCTCGAAAAACATGACATCATTCCCATCATTGATTCAGATGGTGATATCACACGCCTGATCCCCTGGTTCCAGAGTGTTGGCATCCGTGGTATCCTGCCGCTGGAACGTATGGCGGGTGTAGATGTGAATGAATTAAGAGATATGTATCCTGATTTTATCTTGATCGGAGGATATGATAAGACCGTAATGAAGAATGGAGAGGCCGCTATGCGTGCAGAGTTTGAACGATTACTGCCAGCTATGCGCAAGGGTGGTTTTATCCCCTCGGTGGATCATCAAACACCGCCCGATGTATCGATGGATAATTACTACATTTACTTGAAATTACTGGATGAATACTGCAAAAAAGCAGCGGAATAGACCAAAAAAAGCAAGAATTTCTTATTAATTAAATCTTTTTTCCACCAATATATCAAACAATAAATTATCGACAAATTTGATGTTTCACCAAAAGAGAGGGAGTGCTTCTAACTCCCTCTCTTTTATATATGCCTATGAAAGCATCGCCATCGTAAAAATAATAACATTATCAAAACACAATCTCTTTCTGTTTTAAACTTCAATAATATGGTCTTACATTCAAGTCATAAGTGCGGGGCAAACCATTCTCCATTAGATTCTTCAACATCTAATAATTCTTCTCTTTGCTCGGAGCTTTCAAAAACAATGTTGGCTTCTTCAGCTTTCTTGAAAATAAACCGCAATCCCTTGACCAGCTGACTTTCGTTCAAGTGCTCAATCATCAAAGTTGGGGGAACACTCAGCTTATCAATTTCTTTCAAATAGGTGTCATAGTCCAGAATGCCATCACCAATATAGGTCTCATTAATTTGGACGGTGGGATGCTTCGGAGGCATATTTAAATCTTTGGCATGGCAACTAACAATCCAGGGGCCGAGTAATGCAAAACACCGTTTAATAAATTGAGAATTGCCGTAAAATCTCCTCGGACTGGCAATAATGTTGACCGGATCAAGATGCACTGCAAAACCGGTTCGGTCAATGGCTTCGATCAATCTGGCATAGATCTCCGGACTATCGGGCAAGAGATAAGACTCCGTTTCCATAACCAATTTTGTTGTCTCAGGTTTTACCCTATCAACGATATTTTGAACCATTGTAACGGTCTCCGAAAAACTTTTTTCTGACATATTCAAGGGATTGGCGTTTCCCCAGTCACCAGTCTCAACAGAGCCACCATGAATCACACAGCAATGCACGCCCAGACTGTCTGAATATTCGAGCCGCCGGCAAATTTCATCAATGTTTTTCTGACGCAGGATCGGGTTAGTATCGAGGATATTAATACCATAAGCACCAAATTCAGCCAGGACAATGTCAGCTTCCTCAAACGCCAGCTTATACTCTTTTCGTTTTACAGGGTCTTTGATGAAATTACAATAAGCGGCGCCAAAGCCAAGTTTCTTATGTAAAGCGACTTCCTCTTCGAAACAATTAAATTTTTGAAATATCGGTCCACCGAGTCTCATTTTATACTCCTTGTTTATAAAGTATTTTGCACCTGAATTAATTGGATTCAATCTTCCCACGGTTTCAGGATGATCTTGCCACAATCATGGGTCTCACTGATCTTCATTGCTTCCTGAATCTTGCTCATTGGCAATAAATGAGTGATCAATTTCTCAACTACAGGAGAATCAGAGATTACTTGCATGATTTTAAAGATTCCATTCAGATTATAATGCCACTGCCCCATCAGCGTAATCCCTTTGCGGATGAAATCAGGGCTCGCTTTGATCGTCAAATCATGATCACACTCGCCAATCAATGCGACTTGCCCTTTTCGGCGAGTAACATCAATACATAATCGTTGAGCTGCCACCACACCAGAGGTTTCCAGGCAGGCATCTACGCCGATCGAGCCGGTATATTCCATTATTTTTTTTCGTAAATCAGGATCATTCGGATCAAGCACGAGATCAGCACCTAATTCTTTGGCTTTTTGCTGACGATAGGGCAGTCCTTCAACAACAATGGTTTTAACACCCCGATACTTTGCATTTACTACTCCACCCAAACCGACCGCGCCACATCCGGTGATCAAGATAGTATCGGTTTTGGATACATTCATGTTTTCCATTGCGCCAAAGGTGGGTCCCAAACCGCAGCAGGCTAACGACGCGAGTTCATAGGACATCCCATCAGGAATGGGAACCAGCAGCCAATCTTGTTTGATCAGATACTGTACGTGCGTATCGCCGCCGTAGCTTACCCCTGTAAATTCAGCCATGTTATAGAAATGTTCGCAATGGATGTATTCACCAGAAATGCAGTAAGCACATTTTCCACAAGGGGCTCCCGGCATTACAACAACCCGATCGCCAACTTTCACTTTTCCGGGTTGGGCCACCGCTACAACTTCGCCGGCAGCTTCGTGCCCCTGATATTCACTTCCAGACAGCCAGCCTTTATATTCAGTGCATACTGGAACAGCATGCACCTTCACCAAAACCCAATCTTCTTTGGGCTCTGGAATAGGCACATCCTGCAAGGCTGTTTGTTTCTTCCCTGTGATCACTGCTCTTTTCATCATATTCATTTAAATACTCCTCATTGATTTTAATTAATTTATGGAGTTTGAGAACCCATATTTTTAAAAACCTCTCAGTTAGGTCTTCATAAGTTTAGCATGAACAGCAAGGATAATTAATAGTTTCAAACACTATGAAAACACAACCTATTTCTGTGTTAAACTTCAATGGTATGGCGAAAAAATTAGGCAACCAAAAAAAAATTCATCCACTCTTTTTCCTTCTTCCTGCGCTAATCCTCTTCCTTCTATTGGCGATGAGTCTGGCGAATCTGGAACTTTTAGAAGGTTACCAGCTTCCTTCTGCTCAAATCGAAACAGGAGGGTCGATGGGTGTGGGTGGCGTTGGAGATGGCACTCTCTGGGAGTATTTTTTACGCGGAGTAATGGCGCTTGCCATCATCCTTCTGCCAGTGTATATTGTCCAGGCCATGTTAACTCCCGAAGGGCGTAAACGGATTGTTGTTGATCTCATCATTATCGGATTTGCTTTTTTCCTTCTGCGTGCAATAGAAAACCAGATGGAGCAGGAATTGGTGTTGGAAGAATCTTCGCAAGAATTCGCCGTTAACTCTCCTTTTGATGACATCTCTTTTGCTGTCGACAACGCGATAGAATTACCGGCTATACCAGAAGAAGCCCCGGATTGGCTTTCTGTCGTTATACTTTTTGTCCTTACCGCACTGGTTGTCACACTTGTCCTTGCGGCTCTGTGGTGGGTTCGGAAAATGCAAAAACCGAAAAAAGACACCCTCGACCTGGTCGCGGATCAAGCTCAACAAGCATTGGTCGACATTCGCAAAGGGAACGATTTAAAATCTGCTATCCTGCGAAGTTATGCTGAGATGAGCCATGTGGTTAAAGAAGAGATGGGCATCTCTCGTCAACAGACGATGACAGCCCGTGATTTTGAGCAGCACCTGATCCAAAAAGGGTTACCCGCTGAACCAATCCAATCCCTCACACGTGTATTTGAAAAGGTGCGTTATGGCCACGACTCAGCTGGAAATGTTGAGGAAATACAGGCGGTCAAAGCACTGACAAATATCATAGAAGCAGTTCGGGAAAAGACAGGGGACACTGCATGAAGATGAAAAAAGTTGGTTCCACTGTCGTTATTCTGATAACACTTTCCTTATGTGGTGTATTGATCTTTTTCTTTTGGGATATTTTCAAGACCCATGTTGTGCTGCCATTATACGGCTTGTTAATTTTGATCAATTTTGGTATCAACAGTGTGTCGCAGGGTATCTTTCTATTTCTGCTGGCCGCTGTCTGCCTGGTCTTCATCCTGCATTCTCTCAACCGTGTGTTTGGGAAGGATGTTGTTGAAGAATACACGCCCATTGTGGCATATGGGATTGAGGTTGTCACCCGTTATGAATTTTGGCGAAACCAGTGCTCTCACTTGAATAAAAACAGTTTCAGCCATCAAGAATTCATCCTCTCAATTCGAAGATTGATCTTGAATATCCTGGCGAACCAGGAGCATAAGGAAATATTTGAGATCGAACAGCAGATTAAAAACCGCAAACTGGAGGTTCCCGAAAGCGTGTGTGAGTTTTTATGTGAACGGCGCTTGCGAGTTGCACCCCCAAACCGAAATTGGGTTGGGCGCATGATCTATCGAATCCAACAGCTGATCGGGTACTCCACTGAAACAAAAATACCCGCTGCATTGGAATTACAGATAGCTGAAATTATTGAATTTATCGAATATAGATTGGAGATCATTTATGATGACTGAACTGAAACCTGATATTGCTGAGGTGACTGCCCTTACAGGCACAATTGTGAATGAAGTCAGTAAGGCCATCGTTGGAAAAGATGAAGTCCTGAAAAATATTTTTGCTGCTTTTCTATCAGGCGGCCATGTTCTTCTGGAAGATTTTCCCGGACTCGCCAAGACTTTGACGGCCAATTCCTTCGCAGATGTGCTTGGAATGAGTTTCCGACGTATCCAATTTACTCCTGATCTTCTGCCCGGGGATATTACCGGCGGTTATGTTTATGATCGAAGCGAGAATAAATTTATCCTGCGAAAAGGACCCATTTTTGCAAACATCATCCTCGCGGATGAAATTAACCGCGCATCACCGCGTACCCAATCCGCCCTGTTGGAGGCCATGCAGGAACAACAGGTTACCCTGGAAGGGGTTACCATGCCGCTGCCTGATCCTTTCATCGTGATAGCCACACAAAACCCGATTGAATATGAAGGCACTTTTCCCCTGCCCGAGGCACAACTGGATCGGTTCCTAATCAAACTATCGATCGGATACCCAAATCATGAACAGGAGAAAGAAATTATTTCCAAACGCCGTTTACGCAAGCAGGATAAGGTTGATCTGAACGTCATTTCAGGTATAGAGGAATTTTTAGCAGCCCGACAGCTTCTGGAAAGTGTGCATGTTGATGAGGATATTGAAGATTACATCGTTGAATTGGTACAGCGAACAAGATCACATCGAAAGATTGCGGTTGGTGCCAGTCCGCGTGCCAGCCTTGCGCTGCTAAAACTCAGCCGGGCATGGGCCGCTATGCAGGGCAAAGATTATGTTCTGCCCGATGATGTCCGCCGTTTTGTCTTGCCAGTGCTCAGCCACCGCATCATTCTGGATCCTGATCTGTGGGCGACACCGCAAGCGGTGGAAGGAGTGCTAAAAGAATTGCTGAGTGCCATTCCTGTCCCAGTGATTAACGACTAAATACTGCCCTATGAAACATTCTCTCCTTATTCTTCTGTATCTCATCCTCCTGCTTACGATTGGTGGTTTGGTGATTCTAAACCCCGATTGGATTTTGCTGGCTGTTCCGCTGCTGGTCTATTTTATGGCTTCCATCCTGAACCAGCCCAAACCCATGAAACTGAAGATTGAACGGGAGATTACCCCAAAACGAGTCCGTCCGAATATTCCTATTCGAGTGGTGGTAACAATTGAGAATCAGGGAGAGCAGATCACAGATTTCAGCGCCCAGGAACTGCTTCCTGGAGGTGTGCAGGTGAAAGAAGGTGCGACAACCCTGCTGGCCTTCCTGCCAGAAAATGGGAAAATCCAGCTGGATTATTCGTTTGAAGCTCCTCGTGGTGAATACCGCCAGTTTTTGCTGGAAACAGAAGTTCAAGAATCCTTCGATGGTTTTGAGATTCAAGCCGATGTTGAGGAACGGTCATCAATCCTGGTTTACCCTGAGACAGAGCCTCTGACAGAAATTAAAATCCGTCCCCCTCACACGAGAGGATTTGCTGGTATCATCCTTGCGCGCCGCGGGGGATCGGGCGTAAATTTCTTCTCCATTCGTGAATACCAACCTGGTGATCCGCTCCGACAGATAAATTGGAAGGTTTCGTCACGTGGACAGCAAGCACTTTACACTAATGTTTTTGAGCAGGAACAGGTAGCTGATGTGGGCATTATTCTTGACGCCCGTCAGAGCCTCAACCTGACCAAAATTTCAAAGAATGAACAAGGGAACAGGGTGAAGGAATCGCTTTTTGAACATTCAGTACAGGGAGCTGCCGCACTCTCGAAACGTTTCATCGAGGACGGCCACCGCGTCAGTCTGCTGGTCTATGGTTCAGGAAAAAAGAGGGTTTTCCCAGGATATGGAAAAATTCAACAGCGCCGTTTTCTTGATGCGCTCTCTTCAGTGAAACCAGTAATCAACTTTGCGCTGACTAATTTTGATAACTTACCGGTGCGCTTCTTCCCGCCAAAATCACAGATCGTTCTTATCAGCCCGCTTCTGGCAGAAGATGTAAAATTCATCCGCAAGATGTGCATTCGGGGTTATTCAGTTTTGATCATCAGCCCTAATCCGATTGCTTTTAAGTCCATCGAAACCAACGACTTTGAAAGCCTGGCATATCGACTCGCAATGGCAGAGCGAACCTTTGTGCTTCGCCAAGTTCATCAGATTGGTGCTCAGGTAGTCGATTGGCCTGTCCATGAATCTCTTGAACAGGTACTGCGACGGGCGTCGTTCCGCTTGCAAACTTCGATTCAGCGTGGGAGGGTATGGAAATGAGAATAAAAAGATTTGCGCTCGCTGCCATCGCTTTCACCGCACTGCCACTGACAATTTTGGGAGTTATTTCAGAATATCCTCTAATTTCGGTTTTTGCGCTTCTTTTCGGTCTGGTATGGGGGTTGTTGTTCTTTTTTGAAAAACACTTCGCCAACACCCTTGCTTTTATTGCTTATATTCTCATTGTAATGATTGGCGCTTTTGTCGAACTAAATTTCGCCATCCTCCTGGCTGTCGTCTGCTTTGACCTGGCCGCCTGGAACCTTACAAAATTTTGGAACCGGATTCAACGTTATGAGCTGATTGAAAATCAGCAGCAGCTCGAAAATCATCATCTCAAACAAGTCTTTGGAGTGCTGATAATCGGATACATCCTTGCCATTCTTCCGCATTGGATTGAGATTGAACTCAGCTTCTTCTTAATTTTCTTACTATCACTTCTAACCTTCTTCCTGTTTGGCAAAGGCATCACGGCTCTACATAAAGAAAAATAATAATATTTTGTATAATGGAATTGATTACGGTTCTAATTATTGCGATGGTCTTTACTTTCCATAGCAGGAGAAATTATGCCAAAAGTTCTTGTTGCTGGGTTAATAAACATAGAAACAACCCTGAAAGTTGACAGCTTTCCTATCCCGTATTTTCCAGTCACCGCTCCATTGTTTGGTATTCAAACTACAGTTTCGGGGGTCGGCTATAACCTGGCGAAAGCTTTTCAGACTCTCGGAGACACAGTGGATCTTCTCGCGATGATTGGACCTGCCGATGAACTGAATGCGCAGTTGATACGGAGTACCCTGGCAAAAGAACATATTACCGGTGACCTTGTCCTCAACCGTCTGTCACAAACGCCTCAATCCGTCATCTTATATGATCCTGCTGGAAAACGGGAAATCTATAGCGATTTGAAAGACATTATTGAAACAGAATATCCCATTAATGACTTTCAAAATGCAATCAGAGAGGCAGAATTATTAGCCCTTTGCAGCATCAACTTCGCCCGTCCTTTTCTGAACGAAGCCAGCCACTCAGGTAAACTGGTTGCAACGGATGTACATATCCTTCAGGACCCGTATGATGAATCCAAAGCAGATTATATGCATGCGGCAGATATTCTATTTCTCTCTGATGAAGGTCTGCCTTCGGCACCAGAAAAATTTATCCAAACCCTGTACAACATCTACCACAATAAAATCATTGTGATCGGATTGGGAGCAAAGGGGGCATTATTGTATGAAGGCCGGAAACGGTTTATGTCTCTTGTGCCCGCAGTTGACACCCGTTCGGTGGTCAGCACGATTGGCGCGGGAGACGCCCTCTTCACCAGCTTCTGCCACTGCTACCTGAAGAGCGGTGACAGCCTGAATGCATTACGTCGTGCTGTAGTCTTCGCCTCATATAAAATCGGCGTTACCGCTGCTTCGGAGGGATATCTTACGGATGAGGAATTAGAAGAATGGGTGAAAAAGATATATCATTAATAGCCAACATAAAAATATTCCACTAGAGGAAGAACGAAATTATGAAACTCAAAGATGAAATAGCTGCTTCAAATCAAAAACATTGGGAGAGAATGGTTTCAGAAGGCTGCGGTTATACCATTCCATGGCTTGACCTGGATGTTACGCTGTTTCAGCGGTATTTAGAAGGCGAAATTCAAACGTTGCCTGAGCCGTACGAAGGACTCTATCCAGTAAGTATTTTCACTGACATGCAAAAGAAAGATGTGTTGTGCCTTGCCTCTGGTGGAGGACAGCAGTCTGCCGTATTTGGACTACTGGGTGCATATGTCACGGTTGTCGATTTTGCGAAAGGCCAATTGGAAGGAGACCACAAAGCGGCCGATCACTATGGATACAAGGTGAAAACAGTACAGGCCGATATGCGGGATCTCTCTGCTCTCGAAGACAATTCCTTTGACCTGATCTATCAGGCAAATTCAATCGGCTATGTTCCTGATGTGCGGCCAGTTTTCAATGAAGCCGCCAGAGTTCTGCGGAAATCTGGCCTGTATCGATCTGTTTTCGGAAATCCTGCCACGGCATTCATGGAATGGGATGGAAAGCATTATTCCATCAGCAAACCGTATGCTGAAACGTTCAACCGACGCGATGAGGCGATTGATCATCGCCATTATATGGATGATATTTTTAACGGCCTTCTGGATGCCAGGTTCGCCATCCGGCGGGTGCATGAAGCTCCTTATTATCAGCAGCTTGACGAAAACGCACTACCCGGAAGCTGGCTGCATGAGCAAAGTTATGTGACAGGTGAGTTTGCGGTGATTGCAGAGAAGCTGTAATACTAGGAATCAGGATAAACAGACCATCAACAAACAACTCCGCGTAAGCGGAGTTGTTTGTTGAAACATAAGTTTTTGAGAGAGAGAAAAAAGAAGGGAATCTTTTTTTACTACCTTAGAATTGCCTTTGATACGATGTGCCTTGACTTTCCTTGGAATTGGCACCGTTTAGTGAATGGTAAGTGGATTCAGGACGGGCGAAGTTGCGGGAGCGAGGTGATGCGGCGCGTGCTTGTGAAGTCGTCGTGGCACGTGATGGCCGTGCTGTGCTGACTGCTGTCTGCACAGAAGCGCGTCGTGTTGAACGGGCCGGAAGCTTTGCGGTTTGTCCCCACAGAAAACGACTGCCCATGGCGGAAATCGAACCGATGACCAGCACACGGATCACCCATACCAGAATCGAAACGAAGATCGGTACTACTTTGAGAATTGTTCCTGCCTCAACAATTGCCGTGCTCTGGATGCTGTGATTGGCAATTGCCATAGAAACACCCCACCATGTGAGCATGGCATTCATTGTGGCAGCCAGAAGCCACGCTCCGAATAAGTACCAGATTTCTTTGGGTTCATCAGCGCCTTCTTCTGAGGTGAACATCCGTGAAATCCCGGCGAAATCAATGGCGCAAAAAGCGATCGAAAGGGCTGTGGCCCATGGGATGCCAAGAATTTTCTGGTCTCCGAGAAGGTCACCCAGAGCAAAATGGGTGGTTGAATAATTGAATAGTTCAAAAAACAACAGCGATCCAATAATCAGGATCCCGAAAATAGTTGTTGCACTCCCTGCACTCTTGATGCGTTGTGCAAACTTGTTTTGATTGGCAGTCGTAATACTCATTTTACACCTCCGTTATTTCGTAGCCTGATAATAGAACAAAAATTCTATTAAGTCAAGAATGAGCTATACGGTTGCATAAAATGACAGGGGTTCGAGTTTTCAATGGCAGACTGAATACTATGCTATTTCTCTAACTGGTCTACCTTCAATATACCCTCTGGCTCCTTGCGGTTCAAACTGAAATCTCGGTGCATCGTTTTCTGCCCATTCAAATCCGAAAGGCGCCGGATCATAATTATCGATAGCCTTCATAACTTTGCTTACCTCTTGTCCAAAGATTTCGTCGTCATACTTTTCCCCCTGGAATATCATCATCTTACAAGGGTTTAATTCAATTAAATCATATCCGTCAGGCATAATACCTTGATAATTGGCAGGGACTTCCACGCCCTGAATATATTTTGAAGTTCCGTTCTTTATCAACCTGGGTGGCAGCCACATACCCATAGGCTCATAAAGAGCCTCCTTAATTGAACACAACTCGCCCCAAACATCACAGCCGACCTCCTCGCAGTATTCAAAGTATTCTGTTGCTTTAATTCCTCTTTTTATTATTGCTTTTCGTTTCGGTCGGTTAATTACCTGTGAAAAAATAACACTTGTTTCATTTAGCATTGCATTTTTCCCTTTCGCTTTGTTTTGATTATCGGTTATTGGATATGGCATAAACAATTTAATCGGCGGGGTTAAGGTGGAATACTTCTTGGGAGTTATTCCGAATTCTTTTGAGAAAGCTCTGGTAAATCCTTCGTGAGTATTAAATATGAATTCAAGAGCAACATCAATTACTGCTGTATCGTTATCACGCAAACTAATTGCTGCGTTAGAGAGCCTTATTGATCGGATATAGTCAAAAATTGTTTTCCCAATATATTCTTTGAACAATTTGGATATGTACCACGGTGAATAGCCAGAAACAGTAGCAATATTATGCAAAGACATATGTTTCTTTAAATTCTTTTGAATGTAATTTTGAACTCTATGTATTGCTTCAACCTGTAACTGCTTATCCATGTCAAACCTCCTCAATAATCATACCGTTAAGGAAATAAAATTTCTTGACTTGAATTGTCATGATTAACCCAGAACGAATCTACAACCTGAGATAAATGAAAGAGGTTGGGAAAGCAATACGTCACAAAAAACAAAGGTAATAGCAATTAATTCAAGGCAGCAATGGTAACCACCAGAAAGCAGACCACCCTTAATGAAATTGCCAGTTATGCGTATGTTAATCCCCGTCAGGCATGAAATAACAGGACAAAAGAAATTATTACCGCCAGAGCTTATTCTCTTGCCAGTTTGGTTTAAAACCTGAGAATCCCAGATTGATTTATGGATATTCGTCCAAGAGATGAATTAAACCTATTTTAAATTGTTCTCCAAGTGATAGTTGGTCTAATAAGTATTTGTATCATCTCATTAAAAGGGGGAATCAAAAAAAACTTAAGCTGATTAATTTTTTGTCATAGGCCGTTAAAATATCTATAAGGTGTTAGACAACCTTGATCTGAATGCCATACAAGACGAAAACGAGCCGGAATTGATCCGGCAGTTATTGAATCTTGTGGAAAAATTATCTGCAGACTTGCGTGATGCACAGATCGAGATTCAGCGATGTAATTGATTCGAAGCCGTAGTAAGCGCATTCCAGCTATGGAAATTAGTGACCTTAACTTGCTTTTTCTGGGTCAAGGTCGAAAATATTATTGATAAATCCTGAAGGAATTTTATTCATAGTGATTCGGGAGTTTGAATCTTTGTTGTTCTTAGAAAAATGTAAAGACCGGCACTTGGTGACACTAAAATTCCAACTAAGACAACCAATATAAGTAGTACCGGTATATTCATTACTAATACACTCATTGAAAACATGATGAGTAAACCAAGAATAAAAATAATTAGCCCAGCCAGAAGTTTCATGAGGAATTGTTTTTGTATCCCATGTCCGGTTTTATTATGTGGTAGCTTGACATTTGGTAGAATTGAAAACCCTCGGGCAACACAAGCTGGTGCAGCCATGAGGAAGAATATCCATGACCCGAAAATTAACCCGACTGCTGATAAAATGAAGAGTATGGCCCCAGCCAAGTTCTCAGAATTAGGCGCAAAAGTAATAATTACTCCAAAAACAAAAAAAGAAAATATTAAGAAGCCCATCAGAGTGACGAAACCAAGCAGACAGCCAATACCAGCTGCTTTGAGATCAGGAAGAATTGCAAGGCTGGATGCTTTATCCTTCACTGGGGCAGCAGATTCATATTGAACATTTTCCAAGGATGGCGTTGTTTTATTGAAATTCACCGAAGATTTTGATTCAATTTTAATTCGCCTTCTTTCTTTTCTCTCTAATACTCGGATCTGTTTTTGCAGCCGTTTCCTATTTCCGAGTAGTTCTTTCCGATATTCTTGGGTAATTTCACTTATCCCTTCCCTGTCCAGAACTTGAAGGTCTTGATCAATTAGGGCCAGATATTCACTTAAAGATGCCAGGTTGTTGGGATCCACTTTTGCTTTTAATGAACCCAGGGTGTCGTTGATCCTTTCTTTCTCAATTATTTCCATGTATTGTTGGAGCATTTTTTTACGTTTTAGTAAATTTTCGTAAACAGCCTCTTGTTCAGGCGTTCTACTAAGACTCCGCACATACTTCTCATCCTTTTCTACTAAAGCAAGTAGAGCTGCAAGTTTAGCTGGGTCGTCGGTTGGAGGGAGGGACTGCAAAAGAGAGGGACAACGAGCTTTTAATTCGAGAATTTTTTGACTAAGGATTTCGTGTTGAAGATAAGCTTTCCTGGCAAATAACGCCTGGAATAGTTGAGAATTCTTCGGATGATTACTTTGGTGTAATGTGGTTATTTCCGAATTGATCCATGATAATTCCCACTCTGTCAATTTCAGCCGTTCTGCCAAGTTATCTGGATCAGGAATTGAGGATTTCATAAACAGAATCCGGATCTGCTCCATCAATTGGTACTCAGATAGATGCAAAGCGCGAAGTTCATTTATTAATTTTGTAGTGGGTGGTTCTCGTTCTAATAAACGAATTTCCGCTTTTAGATTTGCCAATCGTATTTGTGCTGATGAGAGCTCTTGAGAAAGTTGTAAAAGCTGCAACTCATTCCGAGTTACTTGAGTGCTTTCACGTATCACATCCTGAGTCCCTTTACCAGAATTTTCAATGGCTTGAACGAACTTTTCAGCAACCTTTAAAGCCACATAACCCTCACCATGTTCCACACCCAAAAAAGAGCCGCATGCAGAGCAATTAATAAAATCCAGGTCATCAGGGAAGGATATGGGTGAGCCACATGAGGGGCAATTTAACTTTGTAACTTTCATTCTACTTCCTTATTATCTGATTACCCTCGGCATTGATTAATTTTGCTTCACTTCACCGGCGTGCAATGTTTATTTTCATCTGTTCGGGTGGTTAAAGTTTTTTCTGATGTATCGAAAGATTCATTTTAATTTTCAATAAACTTTGCTTGATATCGAAGCTTCATCTCTTATTTTCCCCCCGATTCCATATATCTTTGAATATAGTTATGTGAAAATACTGAGAAGATCATATTGGTTTGCATCTCTGGTTTTGTTGTATTGGTGTTATACAACCTATGCTAATTATAGCATCAGGAAAAAGAAAACAGGAAGTAGTGTACAATCGTTTCTGTAAATTCAAACAAAAATATCCGACAGTCTGTTAAGATTCAATAGAAAAATACATTTTGCCACATTCCCAAACGTCACACTGCTCCATCAAGATGGCACCGATCAAGCGAAGACAAGAAGCTTCATTGGGAAAGATACTTACTACTCTGGTACGTCGTGGACTGTCCCGATTGAGCCACTCCATTGTATTGTTCGTTCTAGGCCGCTTACGATGTTTCTCTGGAAACGAGAACACCGTCAATCCCTCGTGTAAATCAACCTCCAGTCAACTTGCCAGCTTCGGTGCGCTTTTCTCATATTTGGCAATCAACTGTTTCAGATACTCTTCCGCGATCTTCATATCTGGTTTCCTTTAGTACCTTTCTATCTTGCCTTGACACTATTCCGGCAGAACCTTGCCCGGGTTGAGAATATTATTCGGATCAAAGACCTTTTTGATACCCCGCTGAAGGTCAATCACCTTCTCATCCAGCACAAGAGACACAAATTCTTTCTTCTTCAGACCGATGCCATGCTCGCCGCTGATAGTACCGCCCAATTCCACCACTGCATGAAAAAGCTCTGAGAGAAGATCATGTTTAATGCGATCCCATTCTTCCAGCGGCATGTCAGGTTTTTTGATGATACGCACATGCACATTGCCATCCCCCGCATGTCCGTATGCCGGGAAGAGTACATCATAGCGTTCTCCAACAGCGTATAAAGCATCCATCAACTCCGCAATGCGCGAAATCGGCACGACTACGTCCTCCGAAGTCTGAATCGGAGAGATCGTCATCAAGGCTTCGGCAATATTTCGCCGCAGCGCCCACATCCGTTCCTGGGTGGTATTGTTCGGCCCCACATAGACCTCGAACGCGCCCCCTTTTTCACACCCCTCACCAATTGCTTCATAAATTCCTTCGATTTCCGCTTCTGAGCTGCCGTCAACTTCGATCAGGAGCAACCCGCCTGCATCCTGCAGGGGAAGCTCTTCATTTAGATAACGAGCGGAAGCCTGCACCGCCTGATGATCCATGAACTCAATCGCAGTGGGAAGAACACCGCTGTGTGTGAGAACACCGGGAATAGCCGCAATGGCTTCCTGCAATGTTGGGAAAAGTGCCAGAAGGTCAACCTTGGCTTTTGGGAGGGGCATCAGTTTGAGGATGATCTTTGTAAAAATTCCCAGTGTGCCTTCACTGCCCACCATCAGACGCACCAGATCATAACCAACAACATCTTTAAAACGTTTTCCGCCCAATTCAACGATTTCTCCGGTGGGCAGCACCACTTCCAGGCCCAGCACATAGCGTGAGGTGACGCCATATTTAACAGCTTTCCCCCCGCCGGCATTTGTCGCTACATTCCCACCTATAAAGCATGAAAGTAGGCTCATCGGATAACCGGCATAGAAAAGTCCGAATTCTTCGGAAACCTCATTGATCTCGTTTGTCACTACCCCCGGTTCGACAACAGCTACCAAATTCTCAGTGTCGATCTCAAGTATATGATTCATGCGTTCCAG
>Ga0255384_10092_pt1 | contig 15392 bp, 14 predicted proteins | sample ANMaggSeSYBR01F7_FD_182106 | JGI IMG/M metagenome (GOLD analysis project Ga0255384, IMG submission 182106) | Sediment cell enrichment communities from methane seep in Santa Monica Basin, California, United Staets - ANME aggregate JGI... | ecosystem: Environmental > Aquatic > Marine > Cold seeps >... | reverse complement strand
CGGGGTTAGCCCAATCGTTTCCAGCAAGCCCAACGCGTCGTTCAAATGGCACCCCGCTCACGCAGATTTTGGATCACACTTGCCGCAATGTGGCTGACGCGGTCTTGGTCGATGTTGCCTGTGCGTGTCGGACATCCTTCGGGCGGGGCCTCCACGTAACCGAAATCAGGAAGAATGCACCGCAGCACACTTTGCAACGCCGCGGAGTCGATCCGCTGTGCGTCGCTTTGCGGTTGACGGCTGCGGCCGAGGCGGAATCCGCGAAGCTCAACGGCCGCGCGAAAACCCTCGGGAAAATCATTTGAATACAGCATGGTGTGCTCTGATAGCTTTTGTGCTTTTGGCCCTTCAGGTTGATTTTGCTGTACGCTGCCCGCACATCCGCTCATGCTAAGGGGCAGATTGGTATATTTTGATTGCCGTCCGCTGCACCCATTGACAACCAGAACTTATATGATATCATAACAACATGTCACACACAATACAGCTTGAAAAATCTACCCGCGGCAACCGCCTTGGATCATCGGCAATACGTTCCCCCACACAACGATCCGACATCGGCGGGGTGGGTGTGCAAAAGGTTGACTTGGTCCGGGAGGTGGTGAACCGCTTACGGGATCAGATCATCGCCGGGCAGTTCGAGCCCAACGGATCCCTACCGTCGGAAGGGGAATTAGGTGAAACTTTCGGCGTTTCGCGGACTGTCATTCGCGAGGCGATGCGGATGCTGCGCGCTCAAGGGCTGGTGGAAGTTTCCCAGGGCCGGGTACCACGAGTCAGGAGGGCCGATCCGCAACACGTGGTCGAAAGCTTTGGCACATTCCTGCAACGTGGAGATCACTCGCTTTTGGACCTGCTCGAAGTACGGCGCCCGTTGGAGGCGGAGATCGCCGCATTGGCCGCACGGCGTGCCACACCGCCGCAGATCAAGGAAATGGAGGAGACAATCAAACAGCAAGACAAGGCGAGCACGCTGGAAGAACAAATTGATGCCGACATACGCTTTCACGACCTGTTGGCCGAGGCTGCCGACAACCCTATATTTGGGCTGTTGCTAACGACGCTTGCAGGTCTGATGCGCAGGTCGCGCCAAGAGACGATCTCCCGAACGGGAAACAAGCGGGCGGTTTCCAGTCACCGCACAGTGCTCAGGGCCGTTCGTCGGGCTGACGTCCACGCAGCACGCAAGGCCATGCTCAAGCATCTTGCAATGTCAGAAGAGGACTTGCACGGGAAAAAGGTATGAGCAAGCCATACAAAGCCGTCATTACCGATCTGATAACCGATTGCCTGGAGCCGGAAAAGCGGATTCTCGGCGACTTAGCCGACGTCGAGGCACTGAACGCACACAGCGAGGACGAGTTGGTCGAACGCATCGAGGACGCCGACGCAATTATGCTATATCACAAATTGAGGCTGTCCCGAAAGACTATCCAGCGGCTCAACGGGTGCAAATTGATCGTGCGCTGCGGCGTCGGCTACGACAACGTCGACTGCGTTTGCGCTAGGGATTGCGGCATTCCCGTGGCCAATATTCCGGACTATGGGACGGAAGAGGTGGCCGACTCGGCCATTGGCCTGATGCTGGCACTTGGTCGTGGTATTGCCTACCTCAATTCGCGGTTGCGAGCCAATCTCGGGCCGTGGTTCTACACCCAGGTAATACCACTGCGTCGACTGAGCGGGCAAGTGTTTGCCGTCGTCGGACTGGGGCGGATCGGCACGGCCGCTGCGCTGCGGGCCAAGGCGTTGGGCATGGACGTTGCGTTCTACGACCCGCACAAAGAAGACGGTTACGACAAAGCCCTGGGTGTTCGGCGTGTCGGCGACCTCGACGAGTTACTGGCCCAGGCGTTTGTACTGAGCCTCCATTGTCCACTGACCGACGAAACGTCACATATGATCGACAGTCAAGCCATGGCAAAGATGCCGGCCGGCTCATACCTGATCAACACCGCGCGCGGAGCGGTGGTCGACACCTCGGCAATTCCTGCGGCAATCGAGTCCGGGCAATTGGCCGGGGCTGGTATCGACGTGCTGGAGCATGAGCCGCCCGCCGAGGATGATCCACTGATCGCTGCCTGGCGAGATATCAACCATCCGGCTTACCATCGCGTGCTGATCAATCCCCATTCCGCCTTCTACTGTGAGGAAGGTTTGATAGAGATGCGGATCAAAGGCGCCGAAGCCTGCCGACGCGCGTTGTGCGGCCAGCCGGTCCGCAACGTTGTAAATTGCGTATGACCTCCGAAAGAGCCATCCCGGCAGCAGCCTCCACCCAATTCTGGCAGGGATTTTCGGATCGGGCCGGATTTTTTTCGACCGGGGGTTTTGTCGTAATATCTGTCAGGATAATGGTTTACAGCGATCCCGCAGTTCGGGCTTGTGCCGATTCGGGCGAAATTCCGGATTCTGCTCCTTGACATGGATTTACGAATGGGTACAATTAAAATATATTTGATGGAAGTAGTGTATATTCAGGATGTATCCTCAAACGAACCAGTTTGCCGAGTTTCGTCCCCGGGCGAAAAAAATTGTTAACAGCAATACTTGCTTGTGTATAATCAGATGAAGATTGGAAAATATATTTGATGGACATAAAGTATGTCCAGGGTCGAACAGATGACAACCACTTTGAAACAACGCGCGTACGAGCACATCCGGCATGGCTTGGCCAGCGGCAGCTTCTCTGCGGGCCAACGGCTGTCTCCGGCCGCGCTAGCTGAAGATATTGGTGTCAGTTCGATCCCCGTCCGCGAGGCCATCAGTCAGCTTCACAGTGAGGGCCTGGTCGTGCAAATCCCACAGCAAGGCGCGTTTGTCAGGCAGCCGGATCGTGAGCAACTCGTCGAGTTGATCGAGTTGCGTGGTGTGCTCGAGGGTCACGCGGCCGGCCAGGCGGCCCGCCGGATCCGAGGTGCGGAACTGGATGAGTTGGAAGTCCGCTTGAAGACGTTGCACGATCTGGTTGACGAATTCGGCGCCACGGAGGAAAAGGATACAGTCGGTTTAATGGGCCGATGGATGTTGGCCGACCTGGCCTTTCACATGTTGCTGCTGCGTGCGGCGGGCAACCGGCGGGTGATAAAGGTCATTGAACAGACGCACATTATGATCCAGATGTTCGGTTACCGCACCGACTACCCCGAGGCCTGGACCCATCTGTCGACCTTTTTTGCGGACAACTACCAGGTCCATCGCGACGTCTACGAGGCCGTGCGGCGTCACGACCCGAAGGCGGCCCGGCGTGCGATGGCTGCCCACACGCGCCGCGCGCGGAAGAACATACTCGCCCGGTTCGACTGGCTGCACAGCAAACACGACACCGACGACCCGCTGGCCAAGGATTTTCCCGATTCGATGCGCCGGCTCGTCCATGACATCGAACGGCGCAGCTTGGAGCAATCACCGGCGACTGCTGATCAATTGCCCACGGGCGAAAGGAGGAAGCCTATGAGTTGAGTTACGAAGTGTGTAGGGTGGGTCGAGCGGAGCGAGGCCCACCAGGGATTTTGTTGTTTACCAAAAGGTGGGCCTCGCCGACCAACGCTGCGCGTCGGTGCCCGTCGACCCAGCCTACCAGTTTCGATCGGTTAGTTTCACATCACGTTTTGAAAGGAAAAAGAGTCATGTTCCGAAATTCACTTAACTTAAACACGTTCGAGTATCGTAAAATTTTCACTACACCTATTCGAAGGAAGGTCAAGAAGATGAAAAATTACTCAGTTTAGTGGTTGGAGTTGCTGTGGTGCTGGTTACAGTGAGCGCCAGTGCAGAAGTAATAACCGACGGTCTGGTTTCCTGGTGGGGGCTCGATGGGAACGCAAATGATTCCTGGGGAAGCAATGGAGCCCATTACAACCACGGCACGCTAAATGGAGATCCTACGTGGACAACCACCGATACAGCAGCGTCGTCTCCTGGCGCATTGGTCTTTGACGGCACGGGGGATTACGTTGGGTGCGGCACTCACTCCAGTCTGAACGTTACTGACGGGATTTCAATTGAGGCCTGGGTGAAGGCTTCCGATGTGTCGATACCATTGCAATATGGTATTGCAGGAAAGATGGGTACGGGCGAGTGGTGGGATAAGGGATACTTTCTTAAATTCAGTAGCACTGGAGCCCTTCGGTTTATTCTCGGTGGGGTCGATGGCGTGTCCGGGCATACCGACTCTTCTTCGAGTTATGATGATGTCACCTGGCATCATGTTGTTGCAACTTGGGCAAAAGGTGGGACATTAGACCTATTTGTCGATGGTGATGAGGTTGCTTATGCGACCCATGGTTCCATGACAGTCGATATAGAATCCCCATCCGACGTTTGTAAGATAGGCCGCACTTATACTGTCCAGGATTTCGACGGCACGATGGACGAAGTCAGGCTTTACAACCGCAAATTGACTCTCGCTGAGATACAGCAGAATTACGCGCATGTAGTTCCTGAGCCATCGACTTTGGTATTGCTGGCGGTGGGCGGGCTGGTGCTGGTCCTGATGAGGTTGCGCCGGCGGAAGTGATTTGCGGTGTTATGCCGACATGGAGCCAAACGCCCGGGGACTGCGGTCCCCGGGAACGGGGGTGTTTTGCACCAAATGGCGTTGTGTGGTTGCGGTGAACTCGCAGGGCCGTTTACGGCTCTTTCCGCCGTAGGCGATATTAGGTCCGGTGTTTACGTCGGGTGCGTGCTTCAAACGATTGAATAGTCACCAAATGCACAATCCGAAATCCGAAATCCGAAACCCGGAATCCAGAGGTTTCACACTCGTGGAACTTTTGGTGGTGATCACCATCATCGGCATTCTGATTGCGTTGTTGTTGCCGGCGGTGCAGTCGGCGCGTGAGTCGGCGCGGCGGATGCAATGCAGCAACAATCTCAAGCAATTGGGCCTGGGCATGCAGAGCCATCTTGCCGCCCACGGTTTCTTTCCGGGCGGCGGATGGGGCTGTTGTAATTGGATTGGCTACCCGGACCGTGGCGTGGGTAAACGTCAACCGGGCGGCTGGGTCTACTGCATCCTGCCGTACATCGAACAGGAGACCCTGCATCAACAGGCCCCCCGCTCGCCCATCACCCAAGGGGCGTCCGCCGATCTCCAGAGCCAGAGGATACGGACACCGCTGGCGATCATGAACTGCCCCACGCGGCGCAGGCCGGGGGCGTTCCCACACCGCATCTGGGCCGACGTGTTCCAGGCCCGCAGCGACTATGCGGCAAACCTCGGCGACACGGCGAGAGTGACCATCTGGGGTCCCGGCGACGCCGCCTCGGTGGACAATGGTTCCTACCAATGGCCAGACACCTCTGATATTACGGGCGTCTCCTTTATCCGGAGCGAAGTCACCATGGCCCATGTGCGCGATGGGGCGTCCAACACGTATTGCCTTGGCGAGAAATACGTTGATCCCGATTACTATCTCACCGGCGAGGACGACGGCGACGACGCAAGTATGTATACCGGCCATCAGGACGATGCCTTCCGGTCTAGCGGGTACATGAATCCCGGGTCCAACCCACCTACGTACACCTACTGGCCGCCGATGCCGGACACACCCGGCGAGATGTACTCGACCGGTTTCGGCAGCGCCCACGCCGGCGTGTGCAACTTCGTCTTCTGCGACGGGTCGGTCCATAGCATCAGTTACTCGATCGATCCCGAGGTGCATCGCCGGCTGAGCAACCGCAGAGACGGGCTGCCGGTCGACGGATTCTGATGATCGAGGCTGTCCCCAGGCGCTACAACAGGAAATCCACACTCCAGCGAGAAGTCAAGCCAGGGCAGAATGCGTTCGATTTTGAGTTAACCCTATAGTCCTTTACAAAAGGAGAGTCATGATGAGGTTTCTCATGCGTCAGTCCAGATTTTCTCGCGTAGTAGTTTTGTTGTTTTGCGGAGTGATTCTGCAGTTCTTTGCTTCCGGCTTGCCTGCCGCCAGCCTTGATCCGGCCGCTTCCGACTATTCGGGCCGAAAAGGGGTGACCCTTTACGTTTCCAAGCTGGGCGACAACTCCGACGGCAGCAGTTGGGTCAAGGCGTTCCACACGATCCAGGCGGCGTTGTTGGCCGTTCCCGACGACAAGGGTGGGCACCAGATTATCGTGCGTCCCGACACCTATGTGGAAGCAAACATCGCCCCTGCCCATCCCGGCGCCGCCGGGGCTTACAACGCCTTGATCGGTGATTTCGACGGTAGTCTCGGCTCGGGCGGAAAGGGTTGGGTGCTGATCGATTCGGGCGACCCGGAAAAAGGGTTTAAGAGTTGGGATTGGTGGGGCACAATGCGCGCATCCAACAAGAACTGGTCCCGCGGCAACAACCGCGAAATTTTTTCCGCGATCGTTTGCGATCGCTGGATCTTCCGCAACCTCTACACAGCCGGCGGCGATGCGGGGTTATTTTGGGACCTGACCGATAAGAGCGGCGAAGGGTTTACGGTGGTCGTCGAGGACTGCGTGGGCACCGGTCGCGCGTTCGGCGGTGGAGTGTGTTATCCGATAGTGCGCAAGAATGAGCCGAGCACATTTCGGCGTTGCTACTTCCTTGCACTCGATTTCGACCGCGACACGGCGGCGGTGTTGATTGGTGGCTGGGAAAAGACGATGCCCGAATATCCGCACGTCGTCTTTGAAGATTGCACAATGGTTCATCCCGACAATGCCGTAGCGATGTCCTACGCCAGCCATTGTGCCCGCGCTAAGTTTGTCAATTGCCGCATGATCGTGCTGAACTTCACGCAGCCCGAAATGGGCGGCAAATCTACCGGCATCATCTGCACCCAAGGTCATAGTCCCACGGGACGGTTACACGTCGACCTGGAAGACTGCATTCTGGCGGGCTACAGCCTTTTTACACCCGGCGACGAAGCGAAGGCAGCCAGCTACACCACCAAGGGAACGGTACAGGCATATGTACAGTTCAAGCAATCGCTGCCGAAGGGCTTTAAGCGGCTCGGCCTTTGGCCGATCGATTTATTCTCGCAAATCGCCCCGCCGCGCAACCCCAAAGAACTGAAAAATAATCGAACACCAACCAAGAGCTCACGATGAGATATCACTTTGCCCTGCTTATGCGGTCATTTATTTACAAGAAAGAGAATAGGAGAAGTGAGCGATGTTAAGAACAAGAAGCGTAATTGTTGCCGTTTGTATGCTAATCTGTCTGGTGGCCTTGTCGAAGAGCATTGTGGCTAAGCCGCCTGAAGAAGCCAGTGCCGAGAAACCGGCGTCTTCCGCCTCGGTACGCAAGTTGACCAAGATGCCGGAGGTGTTCGGCACCGACGTGATGGAGTCGACGCCGCTGGTTTACAAGGGTCGGCCGCTGATGTTTCACAGCCGCCGGCCGACCGTTGCGACTCCGGGACGGGGCGAGACGTATCTTCTCCTGGAAGACGTCGAGACGGGCAAGGAGCTAACCCGCCTCGGCCATCGCCACTCGCTGGGCTCGGCGTTTGTCGCCGGGGACCAGATCAACGTGTTTGCCGCCAATTTGACCGACGACTGGTTCCACGACATCTACCGGTTTACGACGACCGACCTGAATACCTGGAAACGCGAACTGGCGATCCCGCGCGAGGGGAACGAACACCTGCTGAACTCGTCGGTCTGTATCGATCCGGACGGCTACCTAATGGCCTACGAGTCGGATGTGCCGGTCAAGTTTTGCTTCAAGTTTGCCCGTTCCAAGGACTTGGCCACGTGGAAGAAGATCGACGGTCTGGTCTTTGCGGGCGCGGGCAATGAGTACAGTGCGTGTCCGGTGATTCGCTACTTCAAACCTTACTATTACGTGATCTACCTGCACGCCCGGATTCCCGGCCATAACGGGTATATCTCGTTCATGGCCCGCTCCAAGGATCTGGCCACGTGGCAGCTAAGCCCCAAAAATCCGATCCTCGAAGCCGGCAAAGGCGAGGGGTGCAATAACTCGGACGTGGACCTGATAGAGATCGACGGGAAGACCTACGTTTACTACGCCACGGGCGACCAGAGCACCTGGACGGAACTGAAGCGGGCAGTGTATCCCGGCCCGATGGTCGAGTTCTTCGAGAGTTACTTTCCAGCAGGTGCGGAGATGGTCGAGGTCAGTACACGAAACAAACCGGTTGCAGAAACGCCCCAGCAGCGTGACGCTCGTATGTCGTGGTGGCGCGAAGCGCGGTTCGGGATGTTTATTCACTGGGGGCTCTACAGCGTCGCCGCCGGTGAGTGGAAAGGCCGGCCTTTCCGCAGGATCGCTTCATGGTTGATGGACGCCGCCAGGATTCCACTGGACGAGTACACCCCGCTGGTGGATCAGTTCAACCCTGTTCGGTTTGATCCGGACCAGTGTGTGCGTCTGGCCAAGGCTGCGGGCATGAAGTACATCGTCATCACGAGCAAGCACCACGATGGGTTTTGCCTGTTTGATTCAAAGCACACCGACTTCGATGTCATGTCCACTCCGTTTAAGCGTGACATCATGAAGGAGTTGGCCGATGCGTGCCGCCGCGAAGGAATCAAACTCTGCTGGTACTACTCGATTCTCGATTGGCATCACCCCGACTACCTGCCGCGGCGTGCAGGAGACGAGCGATCAACCACAGGCGCCGACTTCGACCGCTATGTCACGTACATGAAGAACCAGTTGCATGAGTTGCTGACCAACTACGGCCCGATCGGCGTGCTGTGGTTCGACGGCGAATGGGACAGCACTTGGTCAGCCAAACGCGGCAAGGACCTGTACAATTACCTCCAGGGCCTCCAAGGCGACATCATTATCAACAACCGCGTGGGCAGAGACCGCCAGGATCCGGTCGCGCCGGCCGATCGGGTGGGCGACTTCGGCACGCCCGAGCAGAAAATTCCCCCCACCGGACTGCCCGGGGTGGATTGGGAAAGCTGCATGACAATGAACAAAACCTGGGGATACAAGACAAACGACCACAACTGGAAATCGACCGCGATCCTCATCCGGATGCTTGTGGACTGTGCGAGCAAAGGCGGCAATTTCCTGCTGAACGTCGGGCCGACGGCCGAGGGGCTAATTCCACAGCCCAGTGTCGATCGGCTCGAGGCCATGGGCCGGTGGATGCGTCAAAACGGCCAGAGCATCTATGGCACCAGCGCCAGCCCATTCCCCAAATCGCTACCCTGGGGGCGGTGCACGACAAGACAGCTACCCGACGGCAAGACGCGGCTTTACCTGCACGTGTTCGATTGGCCACGGGACGGTAATCTCGAAGTGCCCCGGCTGCGCAATGAGGTGTCCACGGCCTATCTGCTGGCCGATGCAAAACGTTCTCCATTGAGCGCGAGCCGGGACGACGAGTCGCTCAAGATTGCAGTTCCCAAGGTCGCCCCCGATGAAGCCGTTTCGGTGGTGGTGTTGGATATCGAAGGCGCGCCGGATATGAAGTAAGTGAACAAAGAAAAAACGATGAGGCATTTGCCCAGTGCGGAGATAATCACATGAGCACAGATAGAAAATTGGCAGGCAAGAAGACCCTGGTTAGCGGGTCCGGCACGGGGATCGGGCGTGAGATTGCCTTGGAATTCGCCCGACAGGGCGCCGACGTGGTGCTCCATTATGCGCACAGCGGAACCGGGGCAGAAACGGCTGTTGAAGAAATCCAGTCGATGGGACGTCGATCGGCAGCCTTTAAGGCGGATTTTGAGTGCGTGGGTGAGGTGGTCGAGTTGGCAAGTCAGGCCGTCGATTTCCTGGGAAGAATCGACTGCCTGGTGAATAACGCGGGAATCACCTTCAATAAGCCATTCGTTGACGTGACGCCCGAGCAGTTTGACACTATGTATCACGTGAACGTGCGGGCGCCGTTCCGTCTGACTCAGCGAGTTGTCGAGCACATGCTCGAACACGACGGAGGTGCGATCTGCAACCTTACGTCAATTCACGGCCTGCAAGGCGCGCCGGAACACTCGGTGTACGCGGGAACCAAGGGTGCGATTATCGCGCAGACACGCGCCTTAGCAGTCGAACTGGCGCATAAGGGAATTCGCGTCAATGCCATCGCCCCGGGCTGCGTTCCGGTGGAAAACTACCAGAAGGCAATACCGGGATTCAATGAAGAGGAGATGCGGAAAGTCGCCGAGAATACGATCCCGGCAGACCGAGTGGGCAAGCCGCTGGAGATCGCCAAATTGGCCGCGTTCTTGTGTTCGGAAGAGGCGGAATACATCGTGGGACAAACCATGGTTATAGACGGGGGGACTACGGTCCTGATGTCCCTGATGCCAGATTTTCGCCACCAGTCCACCGCCCGCTTTGGCACGGGTTACCTGCCGGGTATGTAGCTTGAGCACCAGAGGCTGGAGGAACTATGGAGACATTGTTGGGAGTCACGGTGGTGGTCGTCGCCGGGCTGATCATGGGCAGTGCGGCCTGGCCCATCAAGCTGATGCGTCGGTTCCAGTACGAGCACTGGGCCTTCATCGGTAATCTGGTGGGGATAATTGGCATCCCCTGGCTGGTCACGTTAACCTTCTGCCCAAACGCCTTCGCGGCCTACGCCACGGTGGACAAGCTGGTGCTCATGAAGTCCAATCTTTGGTCGCTCGGATGGGGTGTTGCCAACGTGCTCTGCGCGCTGTGCTTCGTACGGATCGGCTTCTCGTTGACCGGCGGGATTCTTACGGGGCTTGGCGTGTCGATGGGAGTAACCGTGCCCATGATCGTCAAGGGCTCCGGTCTCTTTCAGAACGCGCCCGGCTTGGGATCTCCGGCCGGGCTGACGGTACTCGCCGGAGTGGCCGTGATGCTGCTGGGCGTTGTGTTAGTGTCGCTTGCTGGCTTTGGACGGGATCGGGCACTGGAAAAGCTGGAAGAAACGTCGGGGAGCTTCCTGGTTGGCCTTATCATGGCGGCGGCGGCGGGCGTGCTTTCTTGCGGTATCAGCTTTGCGTTCATTTATAGTCAAGGGCCGATCGTTGCGGCCATGAAGTCGCATGGGGCGAGCGAAATCCCGGCCAATTTTGCGGTCTGGGCAGTCGGGCTGCTCGGCGGTGCATTGATCAACATCCTTTACCCGGCTTATCTCCTCACCAAGAATCGGTCGTGGAACGTGTTGTTAAGGAATTGGGGGGAAATCGGGCTGGCAATCATCATTGGCGTCAACTTCGGCGCGGCGGTCGCGCTGATGGGCAAGGGAATGCTCCTGCTTGGCGTATTGGGAGCGTCCGTTGGGTTCGGCGTACAGCAGGCCTCGCAAATGCTGGGCAGCCAAGCGGTGGGCTTCATCAGCGGCGAATGGCGCGGCGTGCGCGGATCGCCCCGCAACAGAATGTACATGGCGATTGCTATTCTGATCGTCGCGGCAATCATTATGTCTTACGGGAACACTCTGGCAAAAGGTGTAGCTCCGTAGTTCCCTAACCTTCACGTGGCGAAGAAACAAACCATGACCGAAAAGCTCATCCAAACCCTCGACAGTGTCGGCAAACCTACCGAGCTCTACCGGAGTCCGGACGGCAGCACTGCTTTAATCTTGCCCTATGGCGGACGGATTCTGGGTTTGTTTACTCCCGAGAGCGACGAGAACTTCTACTGGACTCATTCCGCGCTGGAATCGGTACCCTCAGCGGCGGATTTCTATGAAAGTGACCAGTGGCACAATTCGGGCGGTGATCGCACCTGGTTGTCCCCCGAGGTCGATATTTTCTTCCCCAACTTTCCCAATACGGAAAAGTATTGGCAGCCACGCCAACTCGATCCCGGGCAATACCAGGTGGTCAAGACAGACCGGGGGCTGCAACTGAATAACCGTCTGAAAGTCACTCTGTCACGCTCGAAGCAGGAGGTTGAACTACAGATAACCAAGTCAGTAGCCCCGGCTCCTAACCCATTACAGTACGAGCGAGCACTAACTGATTTGGCGGGCATCCAATACGCCGGGTATACGCTGTGCACGTCGCTGGAATTGGAGAGTGCCGGTGTCGAGGTTTCGGCACCGGTAGGTTTGTGGAACCTCGTACAAATGCCTCATGGTGGGGATATGCTGGTCCCAACCTATGTCAGAACCAATCCAAAGCTCTATTTCGGCTCGATCGACCTGGAAGATTTGATTGTCAGCGACCACTTGGTCCGCTACAAGATGCGCGCTTCGGGTGAACAGAAGATCGGCATTCGGGCAATAGCGACGCCGGGTCGGGTTGGCTATGTATATCCCACGCGTGACGGCCGATGGGCACTCATCATTCGCAACTTCTTCGTTAACCCGTCCGGACAGTACATTGATGTTCCGTGGGATAACACCGAGGATATGGGGTATTCGACACAAGCATGTAATGTCAATAGCGACCTGGGGAGCTTCAGCGAACTGGAGTACCACGTACCCGCCATCGGGCACGGGACAGGCCACACTCGTTGTGAGGACGTGGCCCAGGTTTGGGCATTTCGTGGGTCTCGACAAGAGATCGACTCCATAATCAAAAGCCTGTTGACTTCGGAACAATAGGCGGAACACCGAGAACTACAACACTTAAGGAGGATGACTGAAGCATGAACGTGAATCTATCAAAGAAAGTGGCCTTGGTCACGGGTGCTGCCCGTGGAATCGGCAAGGCAATCGCCGACATACTGGCCGATAACGATGCCTACGTGATCTACACGGACATCGACCTCGCCACGGCCACGCAGTCGGCGTCGAAATCGCCACACTGCAAGGCAATGGGAATGGATGTGACGGACGAAATGCAGGTCCGCGCCGTTACTGCCGAGATCGTCCGTGAGTATGAACGCATCGATATCTTGGTCAACAATGCGGGCGTCAATACCTTACAACACCGCGTCCCGATCGACCAGTTCCCGCGTGACGAATGGGACCGCATCCTTGGTGTGGATTTGACCGGGGTGTACATTGTCAGCAAGGTTGTGGCTGGCGTGATGCGATCACAAGGCTCAGGTCGAATCATCAACATTGCCTCGGTCGTTGGGTCGGTGCCGCTACGGTTGCAGTGTGCTTACGTGGCCGCCAAGGCCGGTGTGGTCAACCTGACCAAGTCGATGGCGATCGAACTGGGTTCCGATGGCATTACGGTCAACGCAATCGCCCCCGGGTCGACCCTTACCAAAAGCACCAAAGATCTGTTTTACGGGGAAGATGGAAAGTTCAAAGACTCGGTCAACCAACTGCTGGCACACATCCCAGTCGGTCGCCCCGGAACGCCTGATGAAATTGCACACGCCGCGCTCTTTCTTGCCGCACCGGAGGCCAGCTACATTAACGGTACTATCTTAAATGTAGATGGAGGATGGACGGCCGGTTACGCCCGTGAATTTTAAGCTTACTGGACCCTCGTTTCAATTATCACACAAGGAGATACAATGGCCAAGATAACCGTTTTCAAAGGATACCAGGGCGATGATCCACCAACTGTTCCCAAGCCGGATGAGCCGGTGGATCCCATGATCGTCACAGTCCAAGACGGCGTTCCGGTTGCGTACCCCGGATGCCACGGGCTTGGCGTCCGCGTTGTTCATCCGGTGAATCCCAAAGCGCCGGCCAAGAACTTGGGGCTGGTGATGTTCTACATTCCACCACACGTGATTCTGGAACCCAGTTCGCACGAGACGGAAGAGACCTACGTCATACTCGAAGGGCATGGCCGGATGACCTTTGCCAACTTCCAACGCGAGATAAAGAAGGGTGATTTTGTCTACCTGTCGCCCTGGTGCATACATGGCATCGAGAACACCGGAACCGAAACGCTGGTTGTCCTCATCGCAACATCTCCGCCAAACCAATAAGGAAGCTCGATGGCAACTCTTTCCATTCAGGAACTCCGGCACCACCACGTACCGGACGGCTCACTTACACTCTGGTGGCTGGGACAGGCCGGGTTTGTCATCAAAAGCCCGGCTGGAAAACTCGTCGCCGTTGACCCTTATCTAACCAACTCCTGCAAGGCGATCGGTGACCGACACGGGTTCGATATGGATCGACTCATACCACCGCCGATGACGCCCGCGGACATGGTCGGGTTCGATCTCTATGCGATGACCCACAGCCACGGCGATCATTTGGATCCCGAGACGCTGGCCGACTACCGCGCCGCCGGAGGGACCGGCCCCTACTTGGCGCCGCCGGAAACGGTCGAAAAACTCCAAGAGTTGGGCGTACCGCCAGGAGAGATCGTGATGACCTGGCCCAACAAGACGCACACTGTTGGAGATATCCAACTGCGGGCAACGCTTGCCATTCCGTTCAGCGGTGACGACCTCACGCATGTCGGCTATCTTGTGACTATCGACAAGGGTCCCACGGTTTATCTTACGGGTGATACTGCCTACCACGAGGTGTTGGCCGACGCTGCCCGCCCGCACAAACCCGATGTGCTAATTGCGGTGATCAACGGGGCGTTCCGCAATATGGGACCGGCCGAAGCGGCACGGCTTGCCAAGCAACTTGATGTCAAGGTGGCCATCCCCTGTCACCACGATTTGTTCCCCGACAACTGCCTGCCCCCTCAGTTACTGAATACCAATCTCAAGACGGAAGGCATCGGAGACAGATATCAACTGCTGGAGCACGGTGCGCCGTTTACATTTCCCGATAATCCGACTTGACACGATAGATCATAACAATGGCACAGTGACTATGGCACAGTGATTATCCAACAAACGTATTGTGAATTCCCCTTGTGTCCTATTCGTATTTGCATTCTGGAAGGGTGTTGTGGTATAAGGGCTGCGTGCTGTAAGTTATGTGTTTTAGGGTCGGGTGCTCGTATAATATGATGTTCGACTTTTATGCAGACTGATGTGTGTACCCGTATTGGGAAATACGCTTCCAGAAGACACTCCAACGGCCGGGTGTTAGTTTCAGGGAGCGAATCGATAAGACCGCCGACGCGCCTTCCTCTTTCCAACGGGAACCCGATTTGCAGAACCGTTGCTTGATCAGTACCTTGCAGGCTGCCTCGGTCACTCCGCTGCCAATCGGCTGGCATCGAGTTGTGTGATAGCTGTAATTCATTCGAGGCTTTTGGTTCCGAAAATATGTGATCGCCGATTTCAGACCGGAAAGGAGTTTTTGTCCTCGAATCGTATGTGAGGCGGCAAACTCCTCCATTTCCTTCAACAGACGCGAGGCGGCACCTTGCTTGTGCTTCAACCGATGAAGGCGATCCTCAAGCCATGCCACTCTCTCCTTCGCGCGCTTCTTGTCAGAGAACATCGCCGTGGATGCCTTGCCGACGTACTCGGACGCATGATAGAAATCGACCAATTGACGGTCGGTAAGCGGCGAAAGAAACGACCAATTGTCGGCCGCGCCGTCGCCTAGACCGACATACGGGATATTCGGATACTGCGTCTTCACCCGGTCCAGTTCGTGGACGAAACGCGTGTGAAACGTCTCCTTGCCGTATTCCGGCGTCGCCCCCAGATAGATCGTATG
>Ga0255384_10091_pt1 | contig 15668 bp, 16 predicted proteins | sample ANMaggSeSYBR01F7_FD_182106 | JGI IMG/M metagenome (GOLD analysis project Ga0255384, IMG submission 182106) | Sediment cell enrichment communities from methane seep in Santa Monica Basin, California, United Staets - ANME aggregate JGI... | ecosystem: Environmental > Aquatic > Marine > Cold seeps >... | reverse complement strand
AGGCAATCCAGACACCCAAAAGTCCAAGGCCAAGAACCCGCGGTAGTATAATGACTAAAGGAATAAATAATAGAACTTGTCTGAGTAAAGATAATATCAAAGAAGGAACTGCTTTTCCCAGAGACTGAAATAAGGTTGCACCCACTATTTGTATGCCGATTACCGGAATCACAGAGAGAACTATCCTTAATATGGTGGAACCTTTTTCTATTATTTCTGCATCCCGGGTGAATACACTTATAATTGCAAAGGGGAACAGTTCTGCTATCAGCCAGCCAAAAGTGGCAATAACGGTAGTAGTGAGAAGTGATAGTTTGATCGCTTCTTTTACTCTATCAAGTTTTTTTGCACCATAATTAAACCCTACAATGGGCTGCATTCCTTGTACTACTCCGAATAAGGGCATAAACAGGAACATAGTTACCCGATGGAGTATCCCGACTATTATCAGAGCAATATCTCCGCCAAAAATTCTCAAAGAGTTATTTACAATGATGGCAACAATACTTCCGGTAACCATTCTGGCGAAAGAGGCAAATCCTACCGTAAATATTTCGGTTATGATATGCATCCTGGGTTTTAAATGGTGCAGTTTTACTTTTATTGAACTTTTACCGCTGTATAAATAGGTTAATACATAGACAAAAGAAACAAATTTAGAAATAACCGTAGCCAGGGCGGCACCTTTGACTCCCATCTTGAAAACAAATATAAAAATTGGGTCAAGGATTATATTTAATATCGCCCCGATAAGCATGGTGGCCATTGCTACTTTGGCATTACCTTCGGCCCTGATTAGATTATTAGAGGACATAGCGAAAGAAAAGAAAACACTGCCCCAGAGTATTATAGTGATATAATCTTTAGCATAAGGCAAAATAGTATCTGTAGCACCGAAAAGTCTTAGCATCGGTTCGGTAAAAGTGAGGCCGATAGCGGCAATTATTGAACTCAGTATAACTATAAGCAAAAAGGAATTTCCAGCAACGTAATCTGCCCTTTCTATGTCTTTTGCTCCCAGACTTCTGGATATAGCTGAAGCTGCTCCGATTCCTATCATCTGGGCGAAAGCCATGATGACCATTTGAATAGGGAAGGCTATGGTTAATCCGCCGATGGCTAAAGCCCCCACTCCTCTTCCTACAAAGATGGTATCAACCAGATTATATAATGCGTTTACCATCATACCGATAGTTGCCGGTAAAGATAAATTTACCAAAAGTTTACTTATTTTTTCTTCTCCCAATCTAGCAGTTAATTGTTTCATGAATTTTCTCCTATTACATTTTTCTATAAAGACATCGCTTTGGGTGTGGTAATTTAATATTTATTTATTGTATGGAGTGTTCATTGTTAGAGAGTACACGGTTAAGAATTTCCAGCCCTTTGATTATTTCTTTTATTTCCTGCTCAGAAAGTTTTTTTAGCAGCCCGGTAAAATATTCTTCCCTTTTCTGGCGAAAATCCTTGCAGAATTCTTTGCTTTTTCCGGTTAAAGATATTTTTACCACTCGTCGGTCATCTTTAGTGCGCTCACGTTTTATGATATCTTTTTGTTCTAACCTATCCAGGATTCCCGACACAGTGCTATCAGATAATCCCATTTTCAAACTTAATTCGCTAACTTTTTGCTCCCCGTGTTTTTCCAGCATTGATATTACTGAAAGCTGGGGAAGGGTGAATCCTGAATCCTGTATAGAATGATGAAATTTGTGTCTCATGGATTTGTTAAAATTTCTAGTAAGATCAATTATTTTTGAAATACTCTCAAATTTAGATTTAGACATAATTGTACTTCCTCCTTTTTCATTAGTATAAATTTTAGTAAGGTAGTTAGATAAAGAAAAAATACTTATCGCTTTTATTCTCATATTTTCTTTTTTCTCTAGTATTTTTTTCTTTCTTCACTCGATACTCGATACTTTTTTGCCTCTTTGATAAACTTAGATTTATTTTATACAATATAAAAAATTATCTATAATCCAGAGCAAATGAAATAAAAGTCATATTTTATAAAATACTTGGTATAATAAATATTATTATACAAATATTTAGGATACGAAATATTATAATAGATGATTTAATTTTTGTCAAGCCTGTTAAAACAGTATCGAGTATCGAGTATATAGTATATAGTGAAGAAGATAAGATGTGAGTTACAAGTGTGAGTTGGTGCATAGTAATAGCGGATAGTGAAAACAGTATTGAGTATCGCGTGAAAACAGTATCGGGTATCGAGTATATAGTATCGAGTTGAGAAAGAGAAAAAGAAAGAGAAGATAGAAAAAAGCAGCATTCTTCTTTTTATCTAACTACCTTACTAAAGTTTACACTAACCACCTAGTAGAAATATTTTTATGAAAGAAAGTTCCTCTCTTTTGCGTATATATAAGTAATGTAAATATATAGATTAGTGAATAACAGAAAAATCTATAAAAATAAAAAGGAGGATACATTTTGTGGCAAAAAAACAGAAAAAAAATTTAATAAGATTAGCAGTTCAAATTTTTTTCCTTGCCCTGATAATTTTAATTAGTTTCAATCATTTTCGGAATGAACAGGGGCTGGCACCCCTGTTAATAGGGAACCCTTCTCTTCATGCGGTATGCCCCTTTGGAGGAGTAGTAACCATCTATACTTATTTTTCCGAAGGAGCCTTCGTACAAAATATTCAGCAATCTTCCGTTACTTTAATGTGGTTAGTTCTCGGCCTAACTTTACTCTTTGGTCCGGTCTTTTGCGGTTGGATTTGCCCTTTTGGAACAGTTGAGGAATTTGTAGGTAAGATTGGCAGAAATATATTTAAGAAGAGATATAATAATTTTATTCCTTTTAAACTAGATAAGTTATTAAAATATCTTAGATATGTCGTTTTACTACTAGTGGTAATCCTTACTGCTACTTCCGGAAAATTGTTATTTTCTAATATTGACCCCTATTTTGCCCTTTTTAATATCTGGTCCAGCGAGGTCACAAGATTATCCTTATTGGTACTCGGCCTGGTTTTAATCGGCTCCCTATTTGTAGAAAGGCCCTGGTGTAAGTATTTGTGTCCGTTTGGAGCATTGCTGGGGATTTTTAATCTTTTTAGAATTGTGAAGCTCAAGAGAAACGAAAAGACTTGTATAAATTGTAAGGCCTGTGACCGGGCCTGCCCGATGAATATTAATATTTCTACTTCTAAAGTTGTTTCTAATCATCAATGTATCAGCTGTCTTTTATGTACCGATGAAATGGCCTGTCCGGTAAGTAATTCCTTAAACTTTTCTGTTTTAGAAAGAAAGGATTCCAAAGAAGATTCCAAAGAAGATTCCGGAGCAAAGATTAAAGAAAGTATTTCAGGAGGGGGAAAATGAAGATAAAGAGCATACATATACTGTTAGCAATAATAATTATAATTGGAGGGGGTATTTTCTTGGCCAGCGAATTAGATCTTTATAATACCACCAAAGTAAGAACCCCCAAAAAGACAGTAGAAGGGTTATATGATATCATTGATATTCGGGGTTCACATAATTTGGAAGAGATTGAAAAATATTTTAAGTTGCCTGCTTCTTCGGTTATAGAGGCTTTTGGACTAAGACCGGATACCATTCCGGAATTTTTTCAACTAAAAGATATGAAAGAGATATTTAAACCGGTAGAACTAGAAGGAGAAGAATACATTGTTGAGACTGATACTGTTAAAGTTTTTACTTCCCTTTATATGAAAATTCCCTATGTTTCTGATGAAACCTTTTATCTACCGGAAAAGACTGTGAATTATCTGGTAGAGAACGATAAAATTTCCGGGGAAGAAAAAGAATATTGGCAGGGACATACTTTTAAAATGGAATATTTGGATAGTAAATATTTAACCGCTTCGGAGTTCACCAGGATGGTTGTAGAAGAAACTGAAGAATTTGCGGTTAAAGGCAATACTACTATTCAGGAATTGCTGGATAGTGGGATAACCGAAGAGAAATTTGAAGAGGTTACCGGTTTCAAGGTACCCGATAAGACGTCAGTTTCTTTAAGAGATTTTATAATCGAAAAAGGGTTTGAGTTCGGAGAAGTAAAAGATAAGTTTGCGGAATAACAAAAAATGAAATAAAATACAGTTAAACGTTGAAAGAAGATATCCTAAAAGAGATTGTTTGTTATGAAAAAACTATTCTTTTTATTTTTACCATTAATTTTTCTGGGAATAATGGCCAGTACTTTTATTTATACGACTGTGCTGGCCCAGTCACAAGAAGTTAAACCTACAAGTCAGAAACTATCTATTACTAATCTGGTAATAAAAGGAGACCATGAGGCTCTGAAAGTAGATATGGTATTTCCCCTGATTCAGGGTGTGAAAGATACGCAAGTAGAAGAAAAGATAAATCAAACTATCCAAAAAGATGTCCATAATTTTAAAGAAATGTTACAAACTGAATCGGAAAAATATCTACAAGGGGCCAAAGAGGAAGGATGGGAGATAAGAAAATACGAAGCTTTTACCGATTATACAATACATTATCAAAAGGACGATTTACTTAGTCTTTCGGTCTTCTATTATTCCTATACCTTGGGGGCACACGGACACACCTTACAGTGTGCCTACAATTTTAATCTGGTGAATGGTGAGGAAATTCTCCTTAGTGATATTTTAAAAGAGAAGAAAGATTATGTTGGCATTATCAATCAAGAGATAAAAAGGCAGATAGAGTTAAATCCACAGGAATATTTTAGTGAGTGGTCAGTATTCCAGTCGATAAGTGAAGAGCAGCCCTTTTATTTAATTGAAAATGGGATTGTAGTTTATTTCGGATTATATGAGATAGCCCCCTATGCTTCCGGTATAAGATATTTCAATATTCCCTATTCTTTATTCGAACACCCTTAGGGATAGCTGCAGGAGATAGTTGTTTAACTGAAGAAAACAGAGCAGCCGATTAAATTAAAGGAGAGGTTACGATGAGTATAATGATAAAAACTAAAATAGTAGGTACTATTGGACCGGCAAGCAATTCTTATGAAAAAATAGAGAAGCTGATTCAAGGGGGTATGGATGTTGCCCGTTTAAATTTTTCTCACGGAAGCCATGAAAAACATCATCAAGTTATTAAAAATATTCGTCAGGCATCTTTAAAGACAAATGAATCTGTGGCTATCCTTCAGGATTTAGGAGGGCCAAAGATAAGAATTGGAAAGATTGAAAAAGAATCTATTCTTCTGAAAGAAGGTTCTTTTTTTATTCTTACTAACCGCGAGGTTCCCGGTGACGAGCAGGGAGTAGCTGTTACCTTTCCTTCTTTGCCTCAGAAGGTGAAGAAAGGGGACCGTATCTTTTTAGCTGATGGAACTTTAGAGCTTAAAGTTAAAGAGCTTACCCCTACTGATATTATCTGTAAGATAGTGAGGGGTGGAAAACTCACCTCTCACAAAGGGATAAATATCCCCAATATATCTATGGATATCTCATCTTTAACTGAAAAAGATTATCAGGATATTCTCTTTGGAATAAAAAATAAAGTTGATTTTATTGGTCTTTCTTTTACCAGAAATGCTGAGGATGTCTTAAGGGCAAGAAAAATATTAAAGGAAAATGGGTCAGAAGATATTTCCTTGATTGCCAAGATTGAAAAGAAAGAAGCGGTAGATAATCTGAAAGAAATAATCGAAGCCTCTGATGGGATAATGGTAGCTCGGGGTGATCTGGGAGTAGAAATACCTTTGGAAAATGTCCCTCTGGTTCAGAAGGATATTATTAAAAGATGTAATCTTGCAGGGAAGCCGGTAATTACCGCAACCCAGATGTTAATGTCGATGGTGAGCAATTCTCGCCCTACCCGGGCTGAAGTAACCGATGTGGCCAATGCCATCCTGGATGGCACTGATGCGATTATGTTGTCTGAGGAGACCGCGGTAGGTAATTACCCTTTAGAGGCAGTGGAAACAATGAATAAGATTGCTCTAAGAGTTGAAAAGGCTATAGACTATAAAAAAATATTGAGCGAGAGGTCGCTTTCGGTTAAACCCACCAATCCGGATGCGATAAGTCACGCAACCTGTCAGGTAGCTATGGATTTAAAAGCAAAGGCTATTGTTACCTTTACTCTTTCCGGGAGTACAGCCCGCATGGTATCCCGATACCGACCCTCTGTTCCTATTATCGCAGCCAGTACCCGGGATTCCACAGTTAGAAAACTTGCTCTTAGCTGGGGAGTTTACCCTTTTAAATCTGATGAATTGGAAAATACCGACGATATGATTAAAAAATCAAAGAAGATTGCCTTAAAAACGGGATTGACCAACCCAGGAGATAAGATTGTAATTACCGCGGGAATTCCCTTTAAAATTCCCGGCACCACCAATTTACTAAAAGTAGAAACATTATAATTGTAGGACAGGCAAGAATAATTTTTTTCTTTAAAAGTAAAGCTGCTGCATTAGGCGGCGGTAATTTAATAAATTTAATTTAATAGGAGGAAATAGTAGTGAAAAATAAAATCAAAATTGGAATTATTATCTGTGACCGTTACCATACCTGTGCGGGAGGTAAATGCCTTAGGGCTCTCCGTAATAGGGAAGGTGCATTTAGCATTTATAGTAAGGATGATGAATTGGAATTAGTTGGATATACTACTTGTGACGGCTGCCCTGGTGGAAATATTGAATATGCTCCCGAGGAGATGATTAAGAATGGAGCACAAGTTATTCACCTGGCTACCGGGTTGGTTGTCGGATACCCTCCCTGTACCCGTATAACTTATTTTTGTGATTTTATTAAGGCGAGATACGGAATAAAAGTAGTTATTGGAACACATCCAATTCCCCAGAAATATTATGATATGCATAAAATGTTGGGGACATGGGATTCTCCAAGATGGAAAGAAATTATTCAGCCAACCTTAGCGGATGAAAAAATTCGTTTATCTTATAACTAATGGATAAATAGGATAAAATTTACAATAAGCCAAAGAATAAAACCTTTTAACAGCTGCTACCTTGATATTGAATAAAAAAAGCGAATAACAAAATTGCAATTGTTATAAGATAAAGATAGAAAGGAGTTAAAGAAAGATGGAAAAGACGGCGTACCTTATTTTAATTATTGTTGCTATAATCTGGATTATCGCCTGGGTAGTCGGTATGTTCGAGAACGTTTGGCTGGGCATAATCGGCCTGGTAACTATAATTGGCTTGGGGCTCTTATTTATTAAAGCTTTAACAGACAGATTAGCGAGTAAAAAAGACGATAAATATTCAAGAGATGTCAAGAAATAAGGAGGTAAAAAATGTTATTAACTACTCAGGATAATTTTTCCAAATACGAAATTGTAGAAACTTTAGGGATTGTGAAAGGAAATACTGTTCGGGCACGACATGCCGGGAAAGATATATTAGCTGGTTTCCGTAATATAGTAGGGGGAGAGATCGAAGAATATACCAAATTACTGGCAGAATCCCGGGAGCAGTCTATAGATCGGATGATTGCTGCAGCAGAAGAGATAGGCGCAGATGGAATAGTATGTATTCGTTTCACTACCTCATCAATTATGCAATCAGCCGCAGAGATGTTCGTGTTCGGTACCGCGGTTAAATTAAAGAAAAAGAAATAGGAGGATGTGATACCACTACATCCCCCTAAAATAATTTTTTTTAAATGTTCATCAAATGTTTATCTTCTTTTCCAGTAAGTAAGCTGTTGCAGTAAAGAATATGGCTATTAGAATTACGTTTAAAAATACAGCTGTATAACCTCCGGAGAGTAAATTAATATTTGATCTACTTCCAATTTCCATTGAAACATGTTTTATTTGATTTAAAAATGGACCATAATATACCTTTTCAATTAAATAGGCCAGTAAAATAAAGATGCCTACTGATAATATACCCGAATACTTTTTATTTACCAACAAAGTTTTAGTCAAAGTAAGGCTAAAATGTATCATTAAAACAAAATTAAAAAAAGCAGTTAATATAAATAAAACTGTCGGTAAAAAGTAAAAATTAATTTGAGTCTCTATTTGAACCATTTCACGATAAGGTAATTTTGAAAAGAATATTGACCCAAATCCGATGGTAATAACTGTCCAAAGAATTAATTGTAATAATAGTAATAGTAATTTAGAAGCTAAAATAGTTCTTCCTTTTTTGGGTATAGTAAAAGTTAGGTATCCACATTCTTCAAATAGATCTTCTTTTAGCATATTAATTCCTTCAACAATAATAATTATGAAGATAGCCAAACTGGTCAAGGCAAATTTTCCTATAGATTCTCCTATAAATTCATATTGATAGGCAGGAGAAGAAACTCGGTTTAAAAGTATAGCTCCTATTATAATCAAAGCTGCATATCTAAGCACTAACCATATCCAGCGGCGATAGATTTCATATTTAAGTAAAGTAAGCATGATTAAAAAACCTCCTGAAATAATTTATCAATAGACATCCCTCTTTTATTCCTTAATTGTTCTGCGTCCCCGGACAAAATTATTCTACCTTCGGATAAGAAAAATACATAATCTAATAATTTTTCAATATAATAAATCAGATGTGAGCAAATAAGTATGGAAGATTTTTCGCTATAAGAATCAAGAATAGAAGTGATTATCTTTTCCCGGGAAATTGGGTCTATGCCATTTAAAGGTTCATCCAACAAGTAAAGTTTAGCTTTTCTGGATAATGCCAGGGTTAATTTTAATCTTCCCATCATCCCCTTGGAAAGACTGGTCACTTTTTCCTCTTCTTCTAATTCCATAAATTTTAAACTTTCTCTGGCTTTTTCGATATCAAAATCGGTGTATAGGTCTTTAAAAAAATTCAAAGCATCCTTTATCTTCATCCATTTGTAAAAGTAATTAGTTTCCGGTAGATAAGAGACAATAGATTTTGTATATACTCCGGGTTCCTTATTATCTATGGTTATTTCTCCCTGACTTGGCTTAAGTAACCCTGCGGAAATTTTTAGAAAAGTACTTTTTCCACCACCGTTTGGTCCTAATATTCCATAAATTTTCCCTTTTTCTATATTTATGTCAACTTTATCGAGAGCTTTTTTTTGATAAAAATATTTACTAAGTTGAGTGGCTTTTAATATCTGTTCCATATTTTCTCCTCCTTTTATAAGTACTCCTTGAGAGTATTAATTAATTTTTTATTGGAAAAGCCTAATTTATACATACCTTCTACAAAATCAAGAATTATTTTTTTGGATAATTCTTCTTTTAACGAACTTATGGTTTTTTCCTCTTCAGTTACATAAGTTCCCATTCCTCTTTTAGTATAAGTAATTTTTTCTCTATCTAATTCTTGATACACTCTTTGTATGGTGTTAGGATTGACTTTCAATATTCCCGCCAATTCCCTCACTGAAGGCATTTTCTGGCCTGTTTTTAATTTACCCACAACAATGTCCTGCTTAATATTATCAATTATTTGTAGATAGATAGGAATGTTGTTGTTGAACTCCATAATTTCTTTTCCTTTAAATGTATTAGTGTACTATATACATAATACACTAAAGTATTTTTTTGTCAAGGGTTTTTTTAAAAAATATTTATTTTTTACAAAAAGAGGATTTTTAAAAAGTTTGTAGAAGTATAAATTAATATAGAAAAGTTAACCAAAGGTGCCAGGCACCTTTGGTTAACTTTTTAAGATATATTTATTATCAGGTAAGGGGAATACAAAATGAAAATATTTTCTGAAAGGGATGAACGGCGATTATACGGTGATCTTGCCTGGACATGGCCGATAATTAGCCCCGTAGAAGATTACATAGAAGAAACAGAGTTGTTTAGTAAGCTAGCTAAAGAACATTCAATGATTGAGGTAAAAACATTACTCCATCTCGGTTGTGGTGGTGGTCATAATGATTATACTTTTAAAAAACATTTTAAGGTAACATCTGCTGATGTAAGTGAAGATATGCTCACTCTTGCCAAAAAACTCAACCCAGAGGTGAACTATCAGTATGGGGACATGCGAACCATACAGTTGGAAGAAAGATTCGATGCTGTCACTATTCTTGATTCTATCAATTATATCAGGACTGTTAAGGATCTCCAAAGAACATTTATTACTGCATACGACCATTTAAAACCGGGAGGTGTCTTCTTAACATTTGTAGAACAAATTGCAGGACAATTTAAACAGAACAATACTACATACTCAACTCATTCTCAAGGTGATGTGGAGATTACATTTAACGAGAACTACTACGACCCTGACCCTACCGATACCAACTATGAAGTCACATTTATCTATTTGATCCGCATTGGAGGCAAGCCTGAAGTTCATACCGACCGGCACCTTTGCGGTATTTTCCAACTGGAAACCTGGCTGGAACTTTTAAAAGCAACAGGATTTAAAGTAAGGCAGGTGAAATTTACACACTCTACCTTTGCAGAAGGAGAATCTTATCCTATATTGATCTGTATTAAACCTTTATGAATAACACTTTTTATGTAAAATAAAGCATAGTTATTATGTGATATACTTGTAACAGAAAACCATCCCTCATCACGCCTTAAACCACTAATCAACATTAAGCGATACGAAAGGAATATTATGACTAAAAAATTAGATAGAGTAAATAAAAAAGCAGAAATAGCAAATCGGGCATTTTGGGATGAGATAGCCCCGGTTCATTATAAGTCGTATGATATCAAAAAACTTAAACAGGGAAAATCATTGATTGATGAAATACAGAAAAAGGAAATGGGAGATGTAAAAGATAAATCCTTGCTTCACCTTCAATGTCACATAGGCACCGATTCATTGTCCTGGGCATTAGAAGGTGCTCAGGTGACCGGAATAGATTTTTCCGGGGAATCTATAAAAATAGCCAATGAATTAAAAAGAAGATTAGGCTTAGAAACCCGGTTTATCGAATCAAATATCTATGATTTACCCGACACTCTGAAAGAGAAATTTGATATTGTCTATACCTCTCAAGGTGTATTAACCTGGTTAAAAGATATAAAAGAATGGGGAAAAATAATTTCTCACTACCTGAAACCCGACGGCATTTTTTACATAATGGAGATACATCCATTGTTGTATATATTTGATGATGATAAACGAGGAGAGTTAACAATTAAGTATCCTTATTTCCCCGGTGAAAAACCGACTCTTTGGGACGATGATACTCCGGATTACTCTGATGGAGAATATATCCCCAAAAACCCGACTTACGATTGGACCTGGTCATTAGGTGAAATCCTTACCTCTTTAATTGAAGCTGGTTTGGAAATTGAATTCTTGCATGAATATGATAGATTATTCTATAAAGGGCTTCCCGATATGGTAAAAGATGGAGAAGGATGGTGGTTTCTGCCTGAATACAAAGGAATGCTACCCTTAACCTTTACCTTAAGAGCTAAGAAAATATAATATTTATTGATTACCACAAGAGCTAATCATTACATTTTTTTATTAAATATATTGAGAATAAATTTTACTAATTTTGATAAGAAGGTTATATAATTGAAGAATAAAAAAAATATCTCAAAAACAGATAAAAGAAGATTAGGAGTAGTTTCTTATAATCCAAATTGGAAGAATATGTACAAAGAAGAATCAGAGAAGATTAAAAATATATTAAATGATATTATAATCGATATTCATCATATAGGAAGCACCGCTATACCCGGAATTAAAGCAAAAGCTGTAATTGATATACTTGTTGAGGTAAAAGATATTGAAGAAGTGGATCAATATAATCATAAAATGGAAGAATTAGGATATGAAGCAATGGGTGAATATGGGATTCCGAAAAGAAGATTTTTCAGAAAGGGAGGAAACAACAGAACCCATCATATTCATATATTTCAAACGGGTAATGAAGAAATTGAAAGACATATCAATTTTAAAGAATATTTGATTGCTCACCCGGATAAAGCCCGGGAATATTCAAAATTAAAAGAAAAATTAACAAATAAATATACTTACGATGTGAAAAATTATACCAACAGCAAGAGTGATTTTATCAAAGAAATCGACAGGAAAGCGAAATTGAGGTGGAAGTAATTATGAAGATTAGAGGGATTTCTGTTTTTAGTGGGCAGCCTATTGAAGTTGAAATTAAGGAAGGTTTTATAAAGAATATTAATTCATTACCCGGAAGTGGGCATAATCTACCTTATATCTCCCCGGGTTTTTTTGACTTACAGGTAAATGGCTATAAAGGGAGCGATTATAGTTTAAAAGATTTCTCGGAAGAACATCTAAGAAATATTATTGCTAATCTTGCTGTTTCCGGAACTACCCAACATATTCCTACTATTGTTTCTTCTCCCCCGGAAAGAATATTGAAAAATTTGGGGGTAATTTCAAAAGCAATAAATGCCTCGCCTGATATCAAGGAAGCTATTCCGGGGATACATATTGAAGGACCTTTTATCTCCCCTGAAGAAGGTCCAAGAGGATGTCACGACCCGAGCCTTATTCGAGATCCCGATTTTGAAGAATTTATACAGTGGCAGGAAGCAGCTGAAGGGCGAATTGTAATGGTTACTATAGCCCCGGAGAGGGAAGGGTCTATGGATTTTGTTAAAAAGGTTACCCGCACAGGGGTTAAGATTGCTATCGGCCATACCGGGGCAGCACCCGAAGTAATTAGGGAAGCCATAAAAGCGGGCGCACAATTTTCCACCCACCTGGGGAACGGTAGTTATCCGATTCTTCCCAAAGTAAACAATTATATCTGGGAACAATTAGCCGCTGATGAATTATTTGCCGGCATTATTTGTGATGGATTCCATTTACCTGCTTCGGTGGTAAAAGTATTTGCTCGAGCTAAGGGCTTAAAAAGACTAATATTAACCAGCGATGTTGCTTTAGCGGGAGGATTACACCCGGGTATTTATAAATGGGGGAATATGGAAGTGGAAGTATTTAAAGATGGTCACCTTGGCCTTGCTGGTAGCGGTATCCTTGCCGGGGCCGGTCATCTTTTAAATTGGGATATTGCTCATTTTATCAGATTTACGGGGAATAATTTAGCCAATACCATCCCTTTATGTACCGTTAACCCGGAAAAGGTTATAGAAATGCCTCACAATTATGGTAAGTTGGAAGTGGGAGCGCCTGCCAACCTCGCCCTATTTCATTATCAAACTGGTGATGATAGTCTGCAAATTATCCGTACTCTATGTAAGGGGAATGTTATCTTTAAAAATTAATAAAACCCTACCAGGGGACGGTCCTCTGGTAGGTTTTTAGAATTTAAGATTTAATAAGAGGAGTGATAAATCAATGAAAGCAAATCCGATTGTCTGGTGGGAATTAGCTTCCCATGATGCCGAAAAAACTTCTGCTTTTCTAAAAAAAGTCTTTGGTTGGGAAATCGAATATGATGAAACTACCAAGTGTTTTGATTTCCCTATTCCTGAAAATTCCCGCAATCTTTCCGGCGGGGGTGTTTTTACTTTAAAGAAGGCCAAACTGCCTTTTTTAACTTTTTATGTTCAGGTAGAAGATATCGATGAAAAAGCAAAATTAATAGAACAGCTGGGGGGATATATTTTAGAAGCTCCTTTTGAAATTCCCGGTGGTTCACGAATCTGTTTGTTTAATGAGCCATCAGGGGTAACTCTGGCTATGCTCGAAAAGAAGAAATCTTAAGAATAATTTTTATCTTATAGAAGATAACTTGGCAAAGAAAAGTTTTAACAAATGAAAACAATGAAAATAAAAGCAAAAAAGGGTAGTGAAATTTTTCCACTACCCTTTTTTGCGAAGTATATTACAAAGTCATCTTTAAAAATATTTATCTATAAACATATTATAAGAAAAAATATATTAAAAAAGAGGAATTTCTGAATCCCACGTAGAACTTAGTATATATAATTATAATCAGCTTTACATATTAACATTCCAACCAGGGAAGTTCTTTGGAAAACATCACCAAAAATATTATTTGAAACTTTCTGCCCTAAGAGCAGTAAATAAGATTAGAGATTAAATATTGAAATTTAATTTCCAATATAACTTAAAAAAATAAATTTTAAGGAGAATAAAAATTTGATGAAACAATTTTATAGAATATTTTTTGCAATAGGAGTAATAATTATTTTTTTCTGTTGTGTCTTTCCCGCTATAGCAGCAGAATTTAGCGCTGATTTAAAGATTAAGCAACCGGATAAGGATTATGAATTTAAATATTACGCTCAAGGCAGTTTCTATCGCCTGGAGAAATTAACTGGCGAGGACCGTATTTTGGTTATTGCTGACCGCACACAGGATATTACCTGGATGTTAAACCCGGAAGAAAAAATTTACTTAGAGCTGAAAGGTATAGATGCTGCATTTTTTAACCCGATACGGGGTTGGGAAGCAGCAATGGAAGGTACCGAGGAAGAAAAGATAGGTACTGAGATAGTGCTGGGCTATTCTTGTGAAAAATATATCTATACTCCTCCGGGGGCAACAGAGCTGGGGATGGAAGCATGGTATTTACCGGAATTAGAACATTTTATTCGGATAATAGCTCATTACGGAGGAGGATATGAGGACGGAATTTTTGAATTACTTAATATTCAAGAAGCACCCCAGGATGATTCCCTCTTTAAAGTTCCAGAAGATTATCAAAAAGAAAAATCTCCTGCAGAAAAAGCTCAGGAAAAAGAAGCTGCCCGGCCGGTGCTTAGCGGGATTGAAGAAACTATAGCTCCAGCAGGAAGGCGCCTTAAAACAGGAGCTGTCTTGAAGGTGAAAGTGGACCCGGATAAATCTGTACGGATAGTCATTGAAAATCAGGCAAAAGAAAAATCAACATTTAAAATTACTCCTTTCCGAGAAGGCTTGCCAATAGAGGATGAAATCATTCATTCTGATTTAACAAGGCAAAGGGAAAAGAAAGAGGATTTTTTTGGGATGCAGCTGAAATTGGATGAAATTTTAATAGAAGTAGAAGAAGGCCTGGTAACTGCCCTGGTTACCAAAGAATATTCTTCTTTTGATGAAGTAGAGCGGAAAGAATATTTCATAATGGAAGAAAGCGGGCAGGGATTATTTACCAGGGGAAATCGTAAATTTGTACTTACCTTAACCGGAGACAGTCAGGGGGCAGAAAGCTCCCCGGTGAAAGTTAAATTTTATAAAGGAGAATATGAGGATGTTTTAAATGAAGAGGATTTTACCTTACCCAATGGACAGATAAAGAGATGGGAATTTAATCCCGGAGAAATTCAAACCTTTGAAGTTTCAGTAGGAGAATTAGGAGGAGTAAAGCTATTATCAGAGCAGTATCCTGCAGTTAGCAAAGAAACTATCAGAGAATTAACCGGTGATGAGAGAAAAATATTAGTAAAGGATTTGATAACTCAGAAGAAATTGGATGAACTAAAAGCCTTGCTTGATTCCGGAGTAGATGTGAATATGATAATTTCCTCTGGTGATTCCCTATTGATGACAGCTTGCAGTTATAGTAATAGCGAGATGGTAAAATTATTGTTAACTTATAATCCAAATATAGATTACCAGGATCAATACGGTAATAATGCTCTGAATCTTGCTATTGATAATATGTGGCATTATAAAGAAATGATTCCACTTTTACTGGAAGCCGGGGCAGACCCTAATTCTAAAGCAGGTGCAGGTAGGACTGCACAGAAAAATTCTACTGCCTTAAGTAAGATTATCAGTCTGACTTTGAACAATAAAAGTGAAGAAGAATATCAAATTGTAGAAAT
>Ga0255384_10090_pt1 | contig 15712 bp, 16 predicted proteins | sample ANMaggSeSYBR01F7_FD_182106 | JGI IMG/M metagenome (GOLD analysis project Ga0255384, IMG submission 182106) | Sediment cell enrichment communities from methane seep in Santa Monica Basin, California, United Staets - ANME aggregate JGI... | ecosystem: Environmental > Aquatic > Marine > Cold seeps >... | reverse complement strand
ACAAGCCTTTAAAATAAAGAGGGTGTACCTATTAAAGTCATTACAATAATTACTATATTTTTACTTCTGCTTGTTTGTAGTTGTTTCAATTCAGCTGCAGCAGACGTAACGCTCGAATCATCAACTCAAATCGCCACAACCGGTGAAGACTTCACAATCGATGTTTTTGTAACACCGGATGCTGCAATTGCAGGATTACAGTTCGATCTCGATTTTGACAGCTCAAAGCTACAAATAGACAGTGTATCTGAAGGCATACTTTTAAGCCAGAATGGAGCTTCAACATTTTTCAGCAATGGAAACACAGACAACAATGCAGGAACACTTTCAAATGTTTACGGTTTGATACTGGCTCCTTCAAGCATCATAGAACCTGAGTCATTTGCAAGCATCACAATGAGTGCAAAAGAGCAGGCAACAAGCACATCAACAATTGGTCTGAAAAACGTGATCGTAAGTGACCCATCAGGAAATCCTCTAAGTGTCTTGATCAAAAATACGACTCTGACCATTAACGAGGCCCCTGTGGCAAGTGAACCAGAGGTATTCTATGATAGCTTTGAGCAGGGTGAATGGAACGGGCTGTGGACCGAAGATAAACAAAGAGACTGGTTTGATTCAACTCAGCGGGCAATAGACGGCAGCTATTCTGCTGAAATCGATGGCAGGGCTTTGGATGCAGCATTAACCTCTAAAGATATAGATCTGGGTGGCAAAACAAGCACAACAATTACCTTCTCCTGGTATATTGAAAGTGGCCTCGACAACGGGGAATATCTTGCATTTGATGTTTCCACAGATGGAGGAAATACTTGGACTGAAAAGGCAATATTAAGAGGAAATGTTGACACTGAAAACACCTGGCACGAGGAGAGCATTGAAGTAACCGACATAAACAGACTCAATATCCAATTCAGAGGAAAGATGTCTCGCTACAATGAAGATGCGTTCATTGATATGGTTAGCGTAGTAGCAAAATAAGCAATCTGCCGTTAGATGAAGATGAAATTAAATGGTGCCCGATCTGGACACCAAAATTATTTTTGGAGTTTGAGTTAGATTCTTTTTTGAATTAACCACATACAAATGTATCATATGATGGTATTTATACGAGTTTGAACTGAAATTAGCGAACGATTGTATTTGTGAATGGATTAGTTATAGAAAAGTTTACAGATCAAACATGTTCGGGTTCAGCCTTTACGTATACGTTTTCCCCTTTGTACTTGATCAGAAGTATCCTATGATATGGTATCATAGTATCTGGAAAAAGCGTGAAGAATAAGTGCCCAATACCTACGATATCCTCTCCTGAAACCGTTTTTGTATTACCAGGCACACCCCTATGGATATACTCAATGCTACATTCTTTTATATCCATGCCATCCTTCCATTTCAATTCATTGAATATGTCCCTCGGACGTTTTGATCTTATTTCATTATCCATAAAATACCTTCCAGAAGATCTAATATGTAGATATAGTAAAAAGATTCAAATACAGACCCCCACGATCTATTGGATTCTCATATGTCCCCCTCAATATAATTTAGGCTAATCTTAAAATAAATAGTTATTGAAACTGTTTTCCCATCACTTCAAACCATTGAACAGAACAATAATGCAGTACGTTGAACATACTGAACATGCCCCATGCATTAGATTTTCATAGTAGAAAATGTGCTATCCAGGAAATATACTTACATTATTTTCGGGCGGGATCTGTAGCATTGACGATCTTGCTGATCATCTGAACAATGAACAAAGGTATTTTCATCACTTTAACGTAGGAATCATTAAAATTGAAAAAAAGGTAGTGGGTGCAAAATATTGCAATCCACTATTTTATTATGCTTTAAGTGCAAGCAGTGAAAGACCCAGTTTCTTTTCCAGATCCTTTACTTCTTTAGCAGCATCTTCATTTAAGTCTGCATACTCGATATTCTCATCTGAAAAAGCAATTAAGGCTATACCTAATTTACTTTCCAGCTCATTGATAGCTTTCAGATTTTCGGTGTCAATTTTTGAATAACTCCACATTTTTAAAACCCCCAATAGAATATACATTCGATTAGCTAATATATGTTGTCTCTGAAAACCCCATATATATAATTAATATTGGATATATTATTGACATAACCAGTAGTCAGAATATTTACATCGATACTCTTATTTTCTCATAGAACAAAGATCATGTCAGAGAAATTTGAAGGAAACGCACGTTTAGTATTTATTTCTTTAACCTTTTTTCATGGATGGATCTATGATGGTATTGTCTGGATAATGACGGCTGCTGAATACAATGGACTCGTTCCTGTTGTTTTGAGATCAGGGGACGGTAATGTATGATTCGAAAGAGCAGGGCACATCATCAAATTCCGGAGGACACTCACAAAATTATCTTCGATATTTTAGTGGTTTGCTTTATATTACGTGAACTTCTAATGTTTACCAAGGAGTATAAAGTAATATATTTAGATATTATTGAGGGAACATTTAGAGAATTCTTTGACAACTGAAGATCTGACTGCCCCATAAAGTCACAAATATTAGAACAATTAAAATTAGAAAATGGAGAGTATTGGAATTGGTTTCATCCACGATCATCCTTGTTCTTTGCCTGATAGCATTTGCAGTTATTCATAGCCTTACCGCAAGCCTACCTTTTAAAGGCATGATCTTGCGGGTAATGGGTTCCAGGTCAGAAAAATATTATATGCTAGCATACAGCCTGATCTCAGTGCTAACAGTATTACCACTCGTGTATCTGATCTACAAATATCCGGGACCGATACTCTACATAATACCATCTCCCTGGCGCTGGTTCATGGTGGGTGGACAGTTGATCGGTGCACTCATCGGTGCCAGAGGTCTGCTGGATGCGCCTCACAGATTCAAGATACGTGCACAGCTATCTGCACCAAATACTCCTGAAGCAGGTTCCCTGAATATTCAGGGCATTTTCCGATTCATAAGGGATCCCTTCCTGCTCTCAGGATTGATCATTATATGGCTGACTCCCTTTATGACCGTCAATCTGCTCGTAATATACATTTTTTCCACCCTATACGTGTATCTGGGGTCCCTGCATGTGGAAAGAAGACTTGTGGCACGGTTTGGTGATGAATACAGGGAATATCAAGAACGGGTTCACAGGATAATTCCTCATTTCAAAGGACAATATTAAAAAAGTATTGAATTTCTCTTGACCCCCAATATTCCGATCAGTGTGAGGAATAACAGGACTTCAAAAACTAAAGAACATGAAAAATGCCTCATTTTCACCTTTACTGTAAAGAATTAATTATATATCTTGGCTCATTAACCACCAAGATTATCTCTTATCAATAAGATGGGTCAGATAAATTCCAACGATTTTTACATTATAACCAGAGGTATAACGTGTCATTTGATAATTTAAATTTAATATTCCCGCTTCAGCGGGCATTAACCGAAGAAGGATATACAACACCTACTCCGATACAGGAGCTATCCATCCCCCATCTATTGGATGGTAGGGACATGATCGGTATCGCTCAGACAGGTACAGGCAAGACAGCTGCATTCATATTACCTATTCTCCAGAATATGTCTGCATCCCACAAGACAGTGAAGCCAAGAAGTCCGCGAGTGCTTGTGCTTGCGCCCACAAGGGAACTTGCAGCACAGATAGGGGATAGTTTTGCCACGTATGGCAAATACACCCGTTACAAGCATACAGTTGTATTCGGAGGAGTTGGACAGACACCACAGGTAAGAGCTCTCTCAAAGGGTGTGGATTGCCTTGTAGCAACCCCGGGCAGACTGCTGGACCTGATACAACAAGGCCATATTCGACTTTCCAGTGTGGAGTATTTTGTCCTTGATGAAGCGGACAGGATGCTTGATATGGGTTTCCTCAACGATGTGAACAAAATTGTCGATATGCTGCCAAAAAAGCGTCAGTCCCTTTTCTATTCAGCCACCATGTCCCCGGAGATATCCGCACTTGCCAGGAAGATGCTCAGCAATCCTGCACAGGTAGAGGTTACTCCGCAAGCGACAACTGTTGAGCGCATAGAGCAGTTCATCTTTTTCGTGGATACGGATAACAAGAACGAATTACTTTTGCATTTATTAAGAGGCAAGCATCTGGAATGCGTTCTCATATTCACACGTACAAAGCATCGTGCCAATAAGGTCACTGAGATGCTTAACAAGAGCAATATCAATGCGGGTGCTATCCATGGAAGCAAGTCCCAGACCCACCGTACAAAAACGCTTCAGAATTTCAAGTCTGGACAACTGCGTGTACTGGTCGCAACAGACATAGCTGCCCGAGGAATTGATATCGAAGACATATCACACGTAATAAACTATGACCTGCCAAATATCCCTGAAAGCTACGTACACCGCATAGGACGTACAGCAAGGGCAGGAGCTGAAGGAACAGCATACTCATTCTGTGCAGCAGATGAGAGGGATTTCCTTCGCGATATCGAAAAACTCACCGATATGGAGATCGAGGTCGCTGAGCATAATTACCATTCCGAAAAAGCGAAGAATGCCACGGGGGACGCAGCAAAGCCAGCTCCCAAGCAACAGAGAGGACGAACCGGAAGCGCCGGGCCTAAAAGGGGCAGGGGCAAAAAAGGCGAAGGTAAAGGCGGTAGAAGTAGTAGTGCTAATAAGGATAGTAAAAATAAAGGTGGACGATCAGAGAACACCAATAGAGGCCCAGCTAAGAGTACTACCTCCAAGAAGAACTCAGGTCGAAATTCGGGTCGAGGCGCAGGTAAGCCCAAAAGCAGTCAGTAATTGAGCATTTAATTCAGTTCATGGATCCCCATTCATGGACTGAAAATGCTACTGTTTGCTACTGACCTTCCTCCAAAAAAACGAAAATGATCCCAATTAGGTATATCATCCAGTTAGTTATAATTCTCTCTATATGCTTTATGGGAGATATCCTCCATAATTATCTCAACCTTCCGATTCCCGGAAATATACTGGGAATGATGCTATTACTGGTCCTTCTGTTAACTGGTATCCTAAAACTATCCATGATCGAAGATGTAAGCAACTTCCTGCTAAAGCATCTCTCATTTTTTTTCATACCTGCAGCTGTGGGACTGATAACCTGTTTTTCCATACTTGAAGGAAAATGGACTGCCCTGCTTTTCATATCCGTGATCTCGACCTTCATCATTACAGTGGTGACCGGCATGACGGTACAGATACTGATCAAAAGGAGACGATCTGTTGAGTGAACTTGTCCCCTATCTGGTGAGATCGCCGGTCTTTGGCATAGGGATATCCATAATAACATTCTATGCAGGCAACCTGCTCTACAAAAAAACAGGCTCCCTCCTACTGAACCCACTGGTACTGAGCATGCTGATGATAATTGGTCTTCTGCTGAGCTTACACATAACCTTTGATGATTACAACAGAGGAGGGCAATACATTTCTTTCTTCCTTGGGCCTGCTACTGTCATCCTGGCTGTTCCCCTGTATAAGAAGATTAGCCTCCTTAAGGAGAATGTAATTCCAATACTTGCAGGGATCAGTGTCGGCTCTGCAGCAGGTATAGTGAGCATAATAGTCATGTGCAGGATGTTCGGGCTTGATGAGCTGTTAAGCCTATCCATGATACCAAAATCTGTTACAACGCCCATCGGAATAGAGATATCCCGCCAGCTTGGAGGTATGCCATCCATAACTGTTGCAGCCATAGTCTTCACAGGAATAGCAGGTGTTCTACTGGGTCCCTTGGTATGTAAGTTGTTCAGAATAAACGATAAAGTGGCAGTGGGAATTGCCATAGGAACCTCGTCCCATGCCCTCGGTACGACCAAAGCCGTTGAGATGGGAGAGACCGAGGGAGCCATGAGTGGGATGGCAATTGGCATTGCCGGATTGGTTACAGTTTTCCTTGCTCCGATACTGGCTAAGATCCTGATGTGAAATAAGTTAGTAGATTTCCGATCTTGATTGAGACAAGTGAAACTGGTTATACCAATAAGTTAAATTCATCACCTTATGTTTTTTGTTGAAAACATGCTCATGAAACTTTTTATGATTAAATATATATATGATAATTCGGTTTTAGGTAATAATATCTAGACAAAGTCAAATTCTTTTTTGTTACCAGGTTGTATATCAAAATCAATTAATAGTTTTAAAACATATTATCTATTACCGTACCATGAAAAGTACGGTGAGGCAGTGAATCAGAAGGTAGAACGCCATTGGGTGTGAAGGCCCATAAATATTCAAAGTTTATTTGGCATTTGTAAATCCTTAAGGTCGACCTGAGACGGGGAGAATTCAGTGGGGTAGGGTCGCCCAAAAATTGTCCGATAAGGTCGGCAATTCGATCCCTGATCACTGCCATTATATTTCTTTTCTACTAAGCATAACAAGTCTAGAGTTATGGGTAGCGTCAAAAACCCGAGATTTCGCAATAAATCGATTGAACTTGCAAATATTTATTCCAATCCTCACATAAGATATAATTTTAGTCTCTTCTATGAAGGGGGACAAGTATATCATATATTATCTTCATTTTATGAAATACACAACCTAATAATGTAGGTGTATTTTTATTTTATAGGCTACAGTCAATGAAAAGTGACTGGAAGTATCTATCTGATTCAAGATCCATGTGCTTTTTGTGCTAATTTTGGATGGCAAATTATAGATACTATTTTAAAGCCGAAACTTTACCCGTGGTTTTTCAATGGAAAAATACAGTAAGCAACAAAAAGAAATAGCAACAATGATAGATTCTGATGACTTTCTGGATAAGTGGAAAGATTGGAATTGGCAATTAAAACATTCAATTAGGGATATAGAAACTTTCGAGCGACTGCTTGGAATAAAATTTGAGCTAACTGAGAAAGAGAAGCTCAAAGAAACGCTGGAAAAGTTCCCGTTGTCTATCACACCTTACTACCTATCATTGATAGATTCTGATGATTTCAGAAACGATCCTATTTTCCTACAATCATTCCCTTCGCCGGAAGAACTAACTGTATCAGTGGACGAACTTGAAGATCCTCTTTCAGAAGATACAGATAGCCCTGTTGAAGGCATAACTCACAGATATCCTGATAGAGTTCTTTTCCACATAAGCAATGTCTGTTCCATGTATTGCCGCCATTGCACACGTAAGAGAAAAGTCGGGGATATTGATTACATACCTGAAAAAGAGAAAATACTCGAGGGTATCGAGTACATTAGGAACACTCCACAAATAAGGGATGTACTACTTTCAGGTGGAGATCCTTTAATGTTGTCTGATGATTTTCTGGATTGGATCCTTACTGAAATCAATAGCATTCCTCACGTAGAAGTAATTCGTATTGGCAGTAGGATGCCAGTTGTACTTCCATACCGGATTACAGATGAACTTGTGGATGTTTTGAAAAAGCATCATCCGATCTGGCTAAATACACATTTCAATCATCCCAGAGAAATGACATTTTCATCCAGACAAGCGCTTAAAAAACTTGCAGATGCCGGCATTCCTCTTGGAAATCAAACCGTACTGCTTGCAGGCGTAAATGATTGCCAGAGAATTATAAAAAAGCTGGTTCATAAGCTGGTTCAAAATCGTGTTCGTCCATATTATCTGTACCAATGTGATCTTTCAGAAGGTCTGTCCCATTTCAGGACACCCATAGGCAAAGGAATAGAGATAATGGAAAATTTAATTGGCCATACAAGTGGGTTTTCAGTCCCTACTTATGTTATTGATGCCCCTCATGGAGGAGGCAAAATACCGGTTATGCCCAATTATATCATTTCCTGGTCGACAAACCGTGTTATCCTTCGTAATTATGAAGGTGTTATTACCTCCTACAAAGAGCCGGAGTCATACAAACAGATATATTGTGATCGAAATTGTGAAAAGTGTGATCTACAGCTTAAACTTGATGACGCTACAGAGTGTAAGGGGATTGGCATTTCCAAACTGCTTGCGGATTATGATGACACTACAAGTCTTGTTCCTGAAGATAATGAGAGGATGGAGAGAAGGACTTGAAGGATACTATTGAGAAGATCGGTAACTCCAGTATCCAGCATGGGAGGTATAATGATCGCATATACCTCATGAAATTAGATCCAGAAGATATGCATTCACTTCTGGATAAACTGGATGATCTTGCAAAAAAGGAAAGCTATTCAAAGATATTCACAAAGGTTCCGGAATCTTTCAAAGAACTTCTTTGTGATAGAAATTATCTTTTTGAAGCGGCCATCCCACGATATTATGATGGGAAAGAAAATGCAGTGATCATGAGCAAATTCCTTGATGATAAGAGAAGCATTGACTGTTTGAATGAAATGCATGAGAATGTAGTAACGACAGCTCTATCAAAAAGAAACAATCAACAGACTACTGTTCCATCTGAATACTCGATCAGAATATGCGATAAAAATGATATTTCACAGATGGCTGATCTGTATAAAAAAACATTTGAAACCTATCCTTTTCCCATACATGATCCCAATTACCTCTTAAAAACAATAGAGGATAATGTAGTGTATTTCGGAGCTTTCAAAGAAGAAAAAATTATTGCACTCTCTTCTTCGGAAATAGAATACGGTCACTCAAATGTGGAAATGACAGATTTTGCAACATTGCCTGAATTCCGGGGAAAGGGCTTATCTTCATATTTGCTTAGAAAAATGGAAGATGAAATGAAAGCAAAGGGTATCAAAACTGCATATACCATTGCAAGAGCCAGCTCTTATGGAATGAATATTGTGTTTGCAAAATGCGGATACGAATATTGTGGAAGACTTGTAAATAATACCAATATATCTGGCAATATTGAAAGCATGAATATTTGGTATCGAAATTTACAGATCGATTGATATTTATTTATCGATTATCTTTTTTTATATGTGAGAAACATCTCTTATTTCATTATTACAATTTTGTATCGCTTTTTTGTCTTCATATCCATATTCACTCCGATCCTTGCATTGTTGTGATCTCATACAGCATATGAAGATCAAATTTCTCTATGGACGATCAACATCTCAATTTTGTAAGAGCTTGAGATTCGAATTATAGAAGCCATATTAGATAGTGAGTACACAGTTAACTTCAAAAACATAAACTCCACAAACTTATTTTAGGAAGAAATACAAATGTTCTTTCTCAATTGGTATTAACAAGGGGATAGGGGATTTGAAATATGCTCACATTAAAAGATTCTGTAACAATAAACCGATCTCCAGAAGTCATTTTTGAATGGCTTGATCATTTTTCAGAAAATTACATATCCTGGCATCAGGACCATGTGATTGCAAAATGGACCAGAGGAGGGAATTTTGAGAAGGGGGCGATCCTTTACGCTGAGGAATATCTCGACGGTAAACTGGAAAAATTAAGTTTTGAAATAACCAGTTTCAAAAAAGATGAATTGATAGAATATAAAACCCTATTTCCACATTCCATTATTTGCCCATACGGGTCTTTCTCCATAGAACCTCACAATAGTAATGGAAGTGTATTTACCGCTACACTTTCTTTTCGATTTGGATGGTTGCTTTCAAAAATTGCTAAAAAGAGAATTGAGGCCATTAGGACACATATGAGAGAAGAGGGAGTAAATCTTAAAGGCTTATTAGAAAAGTCAGGCCATTAAATCCTTTTAATATATCCTTCTTCAACAGTTAAGATCGTAAGCATGAGAAATGTTCTTAAATATTGGTCATTTAAGTTATCTTTGATATTTCTGTGAATGGTAATCAGCTGTGTTTTTTGTTTCCTTTATTTATATGTAAACAATATCACCATGAAATACAAAGCCAACTTTTCAGGAAACTCGCCTGAAAATATACGAATTTGCTGTTTTTGTGTATCCTATTCCTTTCCCAAGTTTCTCGAGGTATTCTTTTGTAACCTGTACCTGCTTCTTTGGAATGAAATATGACCCAAGATTCCTGTCTGTGATGTGATAGCTACCACCTTTTACATAAACAGCAGCAATGAATTCGTAATCATCGTCTATGAATGCCATTCCGGCATCTCCGTGACTGTTATTTGCAAGCAGGATCCCACCTGTTCTCAGATATTTTTTACATGCCTGTGAAACAAAACCAGCATATTGTGAGATGAGCAGATCGTAACTCTTTTCGTTAAGATCGAGGGGTTGGGAATAATCAGACGATATGAACCGGAACACAGCATCTGTATCATAGGTCTTTTTCTTTGAGATCATATCAACAACTGAACTTTCTTGCTCAAAGAACTTCTTTGCTCGTGGATCACTATCAACATATACGACTTCAGAAATGAAAAAAGAAGGAGTTATATGAACAAAACTTCCCGGGTAAAGAGCGTTATTAATGTTGAATCTGGATATCAGGGATTTAAATAGATCTTCCCTTTCAAAATTATTGTCAACATAGAATTGTCGGTATAAGCCCTGCACATCGACTTTCATATAGGTTATGAAGAGTTATGATGTTATAAAGCCGACCATGTTTTTTGTAGCCTTATTTTTAATTTGGAGTCATGTCTCCGACCTTGCCTTTTTTATGACCACATCTGCTAAGACCTGTGAAGGATGTATCAATGGAACGGACACTTCGTCTTCAATTGAAAGCAAAGAAAGCTCACTGCAACCAAGTATTATAGCTTCTGCCCCCTGGTTAATAAGTACTTCAATTATTTCCAAGATCTCGTCCCGTGAGCTTCCAGATGTATATCCCGCTTTTATTCCTTGTTCACTATAAATTGAATTCATGACTTTTTTTTGTAGCTCTTCATCTGGAATTAATATTTCGATCTCATTTATTGCTTTATGATATAGTCTGGTTTCCAGTGTGCCAGTAGTAGCCAATAACCCGATCTTTTTAAGATCTGGAAATGTGTTAGAAATGTATGATGCTGTTTCTGATATCATGTTCAGTATGGGTATCTTTGTGCTGTCCTGCAGTTCAGAATAAAAATAATGCATAGTATTACACGGTATTGCTATAATCTCTGCACCAGCATTTTCTAAATTATGGATAGTTTTTTGTGCTTCATAGACAGGGCTTTCCCCCATTCCAAAGATCGCTTGTGTACGATCAGGTATATTGGAATTATTATCTACGATGATCCTTAAATGGTCCTGATCCTTCCTGGCAGGAGTGCTTTTGATCACCTTTAAGAAAAAATATGCTGTCGATTCAGATCCCATACCACCTAAAATACCAACCGTTTTATCGCTTGCTTTAGCTGTCATAATATTCCCCAAACTTCCCCTATTATCATATTTCACACTCGAACCCCATTTGAGATTATGATAGCAATGTCTCTAATTCACAAGATTCATCCTTTCTTTCGAATTCAGATGCTTATCCCCACAGATGATAAACTCCCCTCATTTCCAAAACCAGATCCAAAGATTATTTCCCAACTCGTCCACATCGTGAGAGTAAAAAGGAAGAAATTGATCTTGCGAAAGAATACCTAAATTAAATTTATGCCCATCCCAGTGCCCATAGTTTGAATTGGGCTATTAGCATAAATCAATTTGTATTTTTATCATCAACCGTAAAAACCACATCATCTCAATTTTCGAACTTATCCATTATATGAGGATTCAAACTAAAGACCTCCATTGATCTCGAATTCGAATTCTGCTTCAACCAGCATTCCGTGATGTCAACCACCTTATCCACTGCATCTACTATAACACTGTCAGCAGTTGCTATTACTGCATTTGCTCCCGCTTCCTTGAGATCGAAATCCACATGTTTTGATGTCCTTGTATCGCCCTTGAATGTTTGATCTTTGGATCTTTTACGGATAAGCTCTGCAAGTATTCCACTGTTGCTCATCTGGGAATCAAGAAGGATGGTTGCCGACCTTACTTTCAAATTTGCAAGAGTTGAGAGCATCTCATCAACTGCCATACAAGTAGTATCCGTGATCTTGTGATTACTGAATATTCCACTTGTATCCCGCAGGAATCCATCATCTGCAAACCATAGGGGTTCATTTTTGAATGCAGTCTCTATGGTTATCAGGACATTATAGCCGTCAACTAAGACATCACATCCTTTTAATTGAGAGCATTCGAGCTTCTTTTTGTTGCGGTGGTCTGCTCTTTGAGGTGAGAAAACAAGTCTTGTGAGTATATGCCTTTCCGGTTCTGTCAATTGGTAATGGTTGCTTACAAAGGTAATTGCACTCTTTCTCTTATATCCTCTGGAGAGAAGATACCTTATGTCCATTGCAGGTTCTGAAAGCTTTTCTTTCAGCTGATCGGCTGGAAGCAATTGTCTATCAGACATTGCAAATAGTTTGCTAAGAGTAAGATTTATAGATGTCGCACACCAATCTATTATTTTGATGAGTAGATATGTCGAAAGGAATGACAATGACCAGCTTGATGCAGGAACAAAACCTGCGGACCCATTGCCTGAGCTCCAACTTCCGGATCCGGTCCTTGCTGGCAACATTTCCATAGAACAGACCCTTGCTCAAAGGCGGTCCATTCGTTCCTATTCCGACAATCCATTATCTCTTTCGAATGTGTCCCAAATTCTGTGGGCTGCACAAGGAATGACCATGGATAGGTTCTTCAGGACAGCACCTTCAGCAGGTGCTCTTTATCCGCTTGAGGTGTATCTGATTGCTGGCAATGTAAGGGGACTGGACGTTGGTGTATACAGATATGATCCATCCAAGTATTCACTGATACGGATCTGTGATGGTGACAGAAGGGATGAACTCTGCAGGGCTTCGTTGTCACAACCGCATATAAGGGATGCTGCTGCGGTTGTCGTGATCGCGGCGGATTACTCACGCACAACGGTAAAGTATGGAAACTGTGGGATCAGGTATGCACATATCGAAGGGGGTTGCGCTGCTGAGAACATCTGTCTACAGGGAATGTCACTTGGCATTGGGACGTGTGTGACGGGTGCGTTTGATGACGAGGAGGTTAGTTCCATCCTTAAACTGCCACCCAATGAAGATCCATTGCTGATACTGCCAATAGGAAAGGTGTGACATCATTCCTTACTCATGTACCTTACATACATCACTTCAATTTTATATATCATACAAACACTTTAAAACTTAAGCGATCCTATCTTACTATCGAAATAAATACAGCACATCTTATCGTTAATTTTCGCTGTAAAACGATCGTTCCCGCTCGATCATTAAGATAATAAATAATACAACTTAAAAATGGAAGAGAAATATATAATTATATATTCTCTAACAAAAAAGGAAATGGGGCTTAAATGATCAATAGTGAAGATATCAAAACAATTATAAACAGCAGTCAAGCAGTCATATTCTTGTGGAAAACTGATGAGGACTGGACTGTTGATTTTGTATCAGAGAACATACTCCTATTTGGTTATGACATGGAAGAATTTAAGGATGGAAAATTAAAATATGCAGAAATAATCCATCCTGAAGACATCGACCAATTGAAAGAGAATTTTTTAGAATATACTAACAAAAGCAAATGTGTAGGATTCACACGTCAGTATAGGATCATAACTAAATTCGGAGATGTACGCTGGGTCGATGAGCGATCATTGATAATACGAAATGAGACTGGAGATATAGATCATGTCCAAGGAATTATTTTTGATATTACGGAGAATAAGGAAACAGAAGAAGCACTGCGGATCAATGAATTACGCCTGGAAACCCTTCTCAAACTTAATCAGATGGGTGCTCACTCAGTAAAAGAAATAATTAAATTCACACTTGACGAAAGTCTCAAAATTACAGGAAGTGAATTTGGATACTTTGCATTGTTGGATCAATCTGAAAATATCCTTACAATACATTCCGTGGTTGGAACTGCAATAAAAAACTGCAACCTCGAAACAAATCAGCGAATTTATCCTGTTGAACAAAACGGATTATGGTGGGAAGCCATCATACAAAGGCAACCTGTAATTACCAACGATCCCTATTCAAGCTCATTAAAAGGAAGATACCCTGAAGCGCACTTGGACCTTATCCGTCACATGAATGTTCCAATATGTGACGGGCAGAAGATCGTGGCAGTCGTAGGAGTGGGAAACAAAAGATCAGAGTATAAGGATTTAGATGTTAAGCAACTGAAACTGTTATTCGAAGATATGTGGAATATCATTCACCGTAAAGAACTGGAAGATGCCCTGAAATTGTTCTCGAAAGATTTTGAAAAAGCAAACAATGACCTGAGATCAATAAACAGCATCAAAAGGGAATTCATGGATAACAGGGAAGATCTATCCACTTTGATATGTGAAGGGAGCTTTGTAGAAAAAGAAACTCTCCGGTCACTAAACGAGCAACAAAACAAAGCTGTGGAGATCGCAATAAAAAGCTCTGAAAAATTAAAGAGCATTGTTGATTCTTTATTATATGTAGACGTGGAACAATTTGGGAAGAAGAACTACAACCCATCCCAGGTAAATGTTCGTTCAATTCTTGAAAATGCTGAGATGAATGTTATTTTGAGGATCGATGAAAAGAACATAACATTAACAAAAAAAATACCTGATGAAATTACCACCATAACGGCTGATAAAGAAAAAATTACAGAAGTATTTACACGAGTTATTGAAAGTCTTATACAGTTCATCCCTGAAAATGGAAATATTAACATTGAAGTATCTGAAGAAGAAGATATTGTTAATTTTGACCTGAAAGATAATGGTTTTGGAATCCCGGAACCAATTATATCAAACCTGTTCATCAGATTTTACCAGATTCAAGATGAAGACGGTTCTGTATCAAGCAAAGTTTATGAAGAGCTGAAATCAACGTTCTATCTGTGCAAGAATATAATCGTTACCCATGGTGGAGAACTCCGGGTCGAAAGCAAAGAAGGACAAGGGACAAGAATTCACATAAGTTTACCAAGATACAAAGCATTATAAGCGCTAAAATCGATTTAATTAAAAATAAAGGGGTTTGCCATGACATCTGAATTAGTAAGTACTGTATTTTTATCAGAAAAAAGAAAAAATATCCTTCTTATGTTGATGAGTGGACCAACCACAATAGACAACATAAAAGAATCACTTGAAGGTAGCACCAGCGCAATAATGGCTCAGGTAAAGATACTTCTCGAACAGGAACTTATTGAACAGGAAAATAATGATTACAAACTAACCTACATCGGGCAGATCATCCTGAAAAAAATATTTCCATTAATTAAAACACTTGATGTAATTGAAGAGAATAAAGAGTACTGGAGAAGCAGGGATCTAAGTGGGGTCCCTGAGTCATCGCTTGACAATATAGGAGATCTGGGAGACGTGATCATTCACGAACCGGATCTTAACCATTTGTTTGAACCACCAAAACAATTACTGCAGAGTCTCGATAAGTCAAAAAATGTATCAACATTTTATTCATATTTCTGCCCTTCCTGCCCGTTAAACTATGCAGCACTGGGCAAAGAAGAAACAAACTTTACCCTCATCCTTACGAGATCAGTATACACAAGGCTAAAAGAGGAATATGAAGAACAATACAACACAATGATGCAATCAAAAAATTCAAGGTTGTATGTTTGTGATGATGATGTCGCAAAACTGGGTGCACTCTCAATAACAGATGATCTTATATTGATAGCATTTTTCAACAGGGATGGCATATTTGACCATAAGAAGTTAATGAGTTTTGAAGAAAGTGCACTTTCATGGGGAAATGAACTTTTCGAATATTACAAGGGAAAGGCAGAATTGGTCGAAAAAACA
>Ga0255384_10089_pt1 | contig 15762 bp, 16 predicted proteins | sample ANMaggSeSYBR01F7_FD_182106 | JGI IMG/M metagenome (GOLD analysis project Ga0255384, IMG submission 182106) | Sediment cell enrichment communities from methane seep in Santa Monica Basin, California, United Staets - ANME aggregate JGI... | ecosystem: Environmental > Aquatic > Marine > Cold seeps >... | reverse complement strand
CAGCGCAGAGTTGCGTAAGCTGGAGCGAGAGGGCATATGATAATAAAGATCGGCCAGCATGCTTGTGAGCAGGCAAAGGAGCGAGGCACAGATGAAGCGGAAATCATAGACGTTCTCTCTACAGGCTTCCCAGTCCCGGCAAAATACGGCAGAATGGCTAACCTGGATTATTCATAAGCCGTCCCAGTAGCACAGGCATCTTGCCTGTGTTGCCTATCCACAGGCTGGAAGCCTGTGCTACGGCCTTCGTGAATAATCCAGGCTAAAGGGAAGGTTTATGACTTCGGCTGTAAACGCCATGGGAAACACTACGACCAGAAACGCGTAGAAGCGTTTTACACCCGCGAAGGTGATGATCTAATCGTCATTACGGTGTATGTATTCTACGGCAAATGGAGACAATAAAATGCGGATATCTTACGACGACACAACCGATTTGCTTTACTTTCGATTTGATGATCGCATACAGGAAGTGGTCAATAAAAGAGTAGCCGATGATGTCGTGTTGGATATCGGCGAAGGCGACAAACTCGTAGGCATCGAGTTTCTTAACGCCTCGCGACAACTCAACCTTGAAAAGCTGTTGCCCGTCGAACACGGTGCACCGGCGTGAATAGCCACACCGTCACTCACACCCCAAGGAGCTACCCCATGCGTTTTATTTGTTTTGTTACTGCTTTGTTGTTCGGCATGAATTTGTCGTTTACCACAAACGTCGCCACGGCGGATGAAACCGAGGAGGGCTTCAAAACCATCTTCAACGGGAACAACCTTGACGGCTGGGTCGGAAACGTCGAAGGCTATGCGGTGAAAGACGGCGAGATCGTCTGCCGTAAAAAACCATCCGGCAAAATTTATACAGCAAAGGAGTATGCCGACTTCATCTTCCGTTTCGAGTTCAAGCTTCCGCCGGGTGGAAACAACGGCATCGGCATCAGAATGCCGGCGAGTGGCGCTCCACACCTGGACGGGATGGAAATACAGATTCTCGACGACGACCATCCGAAACACGAGCATCTTGTGGAATGGCAATACCACGGCTCGATCTACGGGCTGGTGCCTGCCAAACGCGGACACTTGAAGCCGGCGGGCGAGTGGAACACAGAAGAAATCACCGCCGACGGGAGTCACATCAAGATAACGCTAAACGGAGCGGTCATCGTCGATGCCGATTTGAGCAAGATCGAAAAACCGCTTGACGGCAAAGTCCATCCCGGCATAAACAACAAAAAAGGCCACATCGGACTGTTGGGCCACGGCGACGAGGTCGAGTTCCGCAACATGCGGGTTAAAGAACTATGACGTTCGCTTGCGGGGGTGGCTGGGGCATAGCGAAGCGGTGCCCCAGGTGCAAGTGGCCTGGGCCTTTGCTACGCTCAGACACCAGCCACCCACCACTCGCAAGCGGCTATGGTTTTGCTACGACATGCAACAAGCAGTTTCCGAGTGGCATGGCGCGCCTTCGGTGACCCACTGCCAGGCCTCGTCCGACTCGGAGACGTCGAAGTATTTCATATCGGCCTTGCGGAAAACCACACTGCCGAGTTTCGCCATCCACTCGTGCGAGTGCTTGTCGCCGACGACGGCGCAGCGTTCGATGTTCTTACTGTGTGTGACGCCGAACTTAAAATCGTCCCACATAGCGCGGGGCGTACCACCGTGAAAATCGCACATCTCGAAGTAGCAGCGAAGACCGCCGTGCTCCTTGATGATGTCTTCCATCATCGGAACGACTTTCTGGTAGTCGGCATGCACCAGCTTGCCGTGTACCTTCAGCGCGATAACATTGTCGTAGCTTTTGTCGAGAATTTCAAACATGTTTATTTCTCCCTTAACATAGTTTGGAAATGTGCCGAGCTTATGGGAAAGTGTAGCTTATGCCTGATGCTGCGGCCGCCTCATCACACCTCTGACAGGTGAATATTCGTCCAATCCATCAAAATCAGCACTTGCATCGTTCCGTTCCACCGGCAACAATATCCGCAACCGTTGCCGGGGCTATGGCCAAGACATAGGCAAAAAACAATGAAAACGTCGAACTTTATCCAGGCCATTATCGCCGAGGACCTGAATACCGGCAAACACGACGGCCGGGTACACACGCGGTTCCCGCCGGAGCCGAACGGATATCTGCACATCGGCCATGCCAAGTCCATCTGCCTGAATTTCGGACTGGCCGCCGAACACCCCGGCGGGCTGTGCAACCTGCGATTCGACGACACCAATCCGACCAAGGAAGAGGCGGAGTACGTCGATGCGATCACTGAGGACGTTCGATGGCTCGGCTTCGATTGGGAAGACCGGCTGTTTTACGCCTCGGATTATTTCGATCAACTCTACCGTTGGGCAGTGCAATTGATCGAGGCCGGCAAGGCGTATGTTTGCGACTTAAGCGCCGAGCAGATTCGCCAATATCGCGGCACCCTGACCGAGCCGGGCCGAAACGGCCCGTATCGAGACCGCTCGGTCGAAGAGAACTTAAAGCTGTTCGAGCAGATGCGCGACGGAAAGTTCCCGGACGGCTCACGGGTGCTGCGCGCGAAGATCGACATGGCCTCGCCGAACCTGAACATGCGCGACCCGGTAATGTACCGCATACTCCGGGCGACGCACCACAGGACCGGAGACCGGTGGTGCATCTATCCCATGTACGACTTTACACACGGCCAGTCGGACTCCATCGAACGGATCACCCATTCCATTTGCACGCTGGAGTTCGAGAACCATCGCCCGTTGTACGACTGGTACCTCGACGCGCTGGATATCTACCATCCGCAACAAATCGAATTCGCACGGCTCAACCTTACGTATACCATGATGAGCAAACGGAGGTTGTTGGAACTGGTCGAGGAAGGCCACGTTGCCGGCTGGGACGATCCGCGACTGCCGACCGTTTGCGGACTGCGCAGGCGCGGCTACACGCCAGAGTCGATCCGCAATTTCTGTGCGCGCATCGGGGTGGCCAAGTTCGACGGTGTAATCGACATCGCACTGCTGGAACACTGCGTCCGTGAAGACCTGAATAGGCATTCGCCGCGCGTTATGGCCGTGCTCAGGCCGCTGAAGGTAATCATCGACAACTACCCGGAAGACCTCGTGGAAGAGTTGGACGCAATAAACAACCCGGAAGACCCGATCGCCGGCACTCGAAAGGTGCCGTTCTCGCGCGTGCTGTACATCGAGCGCGACGATTTCCGCGAGGACCCGCCGAAAAAATTCTTCCGCTTGGCACTCGGCCGCGAGGTGCGGTTGCGATACGGGTACTACATCACGTGCGTCGATGTTGTCAAAGACGAGCACGGCGAGGTGATCGAGCTACACTGCACGTACGACCCAGCCACACGCGGCGGCGATTCGCCAGACGGCCGGAAGGTAAAGGGCACGATCCATTGGGTCTCGGCCGCTGCTGCAGTAGAAGCCGATGTGCGGTTGTACGATCACCTGTTCATCAAGGAGAATCCCGACGAAGCGGAAGAAGGGCTGGACTTCAAGGCCAATCTGAACCCCGGCTCGCTGGATACGCTAAGTAGCTGCCGTGTGGAACCGAGCCTTGCCGGCGCGGAACCGGGAAGCCGATATCAGTTCGAGCGCAACGGTTACTTTTGCGTCGATCCGGATTCATCTGCCGAAAAACTCGTCTTCAATCGCACCGTGGCACTTCGCGACAGTTGGGCAAAGATTGAGAAGGCGCGGAAATAGGGTTGTTCCGTTTTTGGGTGCGAAACCCGGCCTACCCCTAAGAACGTGTTTTGAAATGGGTGCCACTGCTGGCTTGTCCAGCAGTGCAAAGCGAATTTTCCGGGAACAACACTGCTGGACAAGCCAGCAGTGGCACCCTTGGAAGAGCTACAGCCCTTTTCAAAACACGTTCTAAGCACACCATCAAGACAGCACGTCGTCCATCCCGTACAATCCCGGCTTCTTTCCGACGAGGAATTTCGCTGCGGCCAATGCACCGGTTGCGTAGCTGTCGCGATTGGTTGCGCGGACGGTAATCTCGATCATCTCGCCGGGCATGGCAAATACTATCGTGTGCTCGCCTGGGTTGTCGCCGACACGGACGGCGTGGTAGCCGATCTCGTTATGGGGGCGCTTGCCCGGCCGTCCTTCGCGGCCGTGACGGTGCAAAGTCTGGCCCATCACATCGGAGATAATTTTGCCGAACTTAAGCGCCGTCCCGCTGGGGGCATCTTCCTTGAAGCGATGGTGCCGCTCGAGTATTTCAACGTCGGCGTCCTTGTCCTTTAGTGCCTCGGCGGCGAGTTTCGATAGCCTCATCGCCAGGTTCACCGCCAGGCTCATGTTCGGCGCCCAAAGCAGCGGGATTTCCTTGGCCGCCACACGCAGTTTCTTGATTTGGTCGTCGCTTAAACCGGTCGTAGCAACAACCAGTGGAATTCTCCTCTGTCGGCAGGTCTCGACGATTACCTCGGCCGCCTCGGGCAACGAGAAATCGACCAGCACGTCGACCTCGGCCTCCAGACTAGACCGCAGCGTCACGCCAAGCCGCCCGAGGCCGGCGATCGTGCCGGCATCCTCGCCGAGTTGCGGATGATCGGGCGAATCCAGTGCGGCGACAACGTCAAGTTCGTCGTCGGCCGCGGCCAGGGCGACCAGCCGTTTGCCCATCCGCCCTGCGGCGCCGTGAATTGCAATGCGAGTTGGTGTCATGATGTTGTCAGTGGTTAGTGGGTAGTGGTCAGTGGGTAGTGGGTAGTGGTCAGTTGCCCCCGCACGCTTCTGCGGGGGCTTTTAACTACTCACTGCCCACTGCCCACTACCCACTAATTCCCTAGCTATACAACCTTATCGCCTTGATGATTTCGTCCATATTGTTCGGCACGGCGACTGCCCGATTGGCAAATGCCGCACGACGTACTCCGCGACTGCCCAGCACTTTGTTGAACTGGTCCTGGTCGGTCGTGTGATATGCGACCGTGGCGGTCGGGTCTTTTAGTTGGTGGCCGGTAAGTATGCAAACTACCCGTTGGTCCGGCTCGATCGTACCTTCTTCTATCAGCAGCTTGGTGCCTGCCACACTGGCCGCGCTGGCCGGTTCACAGCCCAAGCCGCCGGCGCCGACCTGGGCCTTTGCGTCCATGATCTGCTCGTCGGTTACTTCGCGGACCACGCCGTCGCACCACTCTAATGCACGGATGCACTTGTTCAGATTGACCGGCCGGTTGATCTCGATGGCGCTGGCGATGGTATCTGCCCGTCGCCCGGCGGCATCCATTTCGTCATAGTATCTGCTAGCCTTATCCAGTTCCGGCGAGCCGTGGTTCCAGCGGAAGCCGCGCCGTTCGACCAGTTCGTAGAGCGTATCGGCACCGGTGGAATTGATTACCGCCAGCCGCGGCATTCGATTTATCAACCCGAGTTGTTTCAGTTCGTAAAACGCTTTGCCGAACGCACTGGAGTTACCCAGGTTGCCGCCCGGCACGACGATCCAGTCTGGCACTTCCCATCGCAACGCCTCCAGCACCCGGTACATGATCGTTTTTTGGCCCTCCAGCCGGAATGGATTTACGCTGTTGACCAAATAGATACCCAGTTCCTGGCTGACCTCTGTCACCCTGGCCATGGCATCGTCGAAGTCGCCGTTTATCTGGACGGTCAGCGCGCCGAAATCAAGCGCTTGGGAAAGCTTGCCGTACGAAATTTTTCCCGAGCCGATGAATATCAGCGCCTTCATCAGTTTGGTAACCGAACAGTAAAGTGCCAGCGACGCACTGGTGTTGCCGGTCGATGCGCACGCGGCTCGCTTGGCGCCGACGAACCGTGCGTGGGTGAAGGCGGCCGACATGCCGTTATCCTTGAAGCTTCCCGACGGGTTCAGCCCCTCGTATTGCAAGTACAGCCGCCCGGGCTTCAGTCCGGCGTATTCTGCCACGCCGTCGGCCGGCAGCAGCAGTGTTTGGCCTTCGCCGATAGTTACGCACTGTCTGATCGGCACGAACGGCAACAGTTCGTGGAATCGCCACACGCCGCTTGCACAGTGAGGGTCGTTGCGCCTGGACCATTTTTCCTCGAACGTTTTCAAGGAGTTAGGCGCGCGCAAAATATCCCAATCGTACGCCACGTCGAGCAACTCGCCGCACTTGTCGCAAGCTACTCGAACTTCGCCGATGTCGTACGTCGCCCCGCAGGACGGCGAGATACACTGCTGAAAAACTGGATTGGTCTGAGAAATTTTCGGCTCCAAGGAGAACTTCTATTGTAGCATTTTAACCGTTTACAAGGAAATGTGTAAGAAGGGAAAAACCACCTGTCCAACCGAACAATTTGTATTTGCACAGGTTGGCCCGGCCATTCCGGCAATACCTCACCCTGGGGGCAATGTCTGTGCTTTTGTGGAATCTTCGCAGGAGAAAGCACCCTTGGGCGTTTGACAATGCGGCTGAGGTTGTCTAGAATAAGGAGTCTGTGAGGTTGTGAAATGGAGTAAACCGAATGGATTTCACTTGGAGGACATTTCAATGAAGAAAGCCGAAATAAAGGTTTACAGAGAACGTCTGCTGGCATTGCGAGTAAGGTTGCGTGGTGATGTTGACCAAATGGCCGACGCCACGCTGAATAAAAGTCGCAGCGAGGCCAACGGCGACCTGTCCAGCATGCCGATCCACATGGCCGATATCGGCAGCGACAATTTCGAGCAGGAATTCACCATCAGCCTCATGCAAAGCGAAGAAGGTACGTTGGGTCAGATCGAGGCGTCGTTGGAACGGATTGAAGACGGTACCTACGGCCAATGCGAAGAATGCGGAATACGTATCCCGAAAACGCGGCTGAACGCTATTCCTTACGCAATACTCTGCGTTAAGTGTGCACAGCAGCAGGAACAAGAATTGCCATGAAGGCGGTTCCCGCCAATCGTTATATCGTATTCTTCTCCATCGCAATCGTTGGGTGTATCGTCGATCTGGCAACCAAACGGTTCGTGTTCAGCCGGCTCGGTCCTCCCGGCCGAAGGACGACATGGTGGGTCGTTCAGGATATTTTCGGCTTCCAAACCAGTCTGAACGAAGGCGCCCTGTTCGGCATGGGCAGGGGTATGGTGTCTGTATTTGTCGTTTTGTCGGTCGTCGCGGCGGTCGGAATTCTCATTTGGCTCTTCTATGCCGGCGCTGCTCGCAGCCGGTTGTTGACCGTCGCGCTGGGCTGTGTCACCGCCGGAATCTTTGGCAATCTATACGATCGGCTTGGAATGCACGGCCTAAGATGGGGGGGATATGACACTCCACTGCACATGGCAGGCGAGCCGGTCTATGCCGTACGCGACTGGATACTCGTAATGATCGGCCGGTGGCCTTGGCCCAACTTCAACATCGCCGACAGCCTGCTGGTTTGCGGCGCCGCTGTGCTAATCTGGCACGCGTGTTTTTGGAAGGATGAATAGTGTCGGCGTTAGTTGAAAAGTTGCGTACGGTTTTCGACCTGGAATCCTCTGGCAGGTTAATCATCTACAGCGTACTGGTAGGAGTGGTTTCGGGACTCGGGGCAATTGTATTCTCCACGGGACTCAACTGGCTCCAGAGTATTGCCATGGGTCAGTTGATGGGCTACTGGCCTCCCGGCTCCGGGACCGAAGAGATTGCACACGCCGCGCACATGCCGATCTGCTGGTACGCGGTACTGCTGGTTCCGGCCGTCGGCGGGCTGCTGTGCGGGATACTCGTTTACGGATTTGCACCGGAGGCCGAAGGGCACGGCACCGACGCCGTGGTAAAGGCATTTCATCAATCCCATGGGAACATTCGTGCCCGGGTTCCGCTGATCAAAACCATCGCCAGTATACTAACGATCGGCACGGGCGGTTCGGCAGGTCGGGAAGGCCCGATTGCACAGATCGGTGCCGGGTTCGGCTCGTTTCTGGCCACGAAATTGAAACTCAGCGACTGGGACCGGCGGATGTTGGTCTTGGCCGGTGCGGCCGGAGGTATCGGTGCGATTTTCCGGGCGCCGTTGGGCGGCGCGTTGTTCGCCGTAGAGGTTCTGTATGCCAGCACGGCCATCGAGTTCTCCGCCATCGTGCCCTGCGTGGTCTCATCGGTAGTGGCCTATTCCGTATTCTCCTGGGTATTAGGGCAAGGCTTTGCGTTCACCACTGCCGGGGATCTGATGTTCCACGGTGCACACGAGTTGCCGTTCTATCTCGTATTTGCCGTACTGTGTGCCCTGGCAGGGTTTGTTTACGTGTGGTTTTTCTACGGTGCTCGCGATCGTTTGTTCCGCAAACTGCCGATTCCTAACTTTGTAAAACCTGCCGTCGGCGGGCTGATGCTTGGACTGATTGCGCTTAGCCTGCCGCAGATCATGTCCGGCGGGTACGGCTGGATACAAGAAGCCATCGACGGGAATCTGGCTATCCAAACCATGGCGATTCTGGCCGTAGCGAACATCGTAGCCACGACGTTTACCATCTCCTCGGGCGGAAGCGGCGGTGTGTTCGCCCCGTCGCTGTTTATCGGGGCCATGCTCGGCGGTGCCTACGGGTTCCTCTGCCACGAATTCTTCCCACAGATGGTCCCGCAACCGGAGGCATACGTGCTGGTAGGCATGGGCGGGTTCTTCGCCGGGGTGGCCAAGGTGCCGCTGACCGCACTGATTATGGTCTCGGAGATGAGCGGCTCTTACAATCTATTGGTCCCGTTGATGCTGGTTAGCGTAATAAACGTGGCAATCCTCTCGCAGCGATGGACCCTCTACGAAGAACAGGTCTCTTCGCTGATCGACAGCCCGGCACATCTCGGGGATTTTGTGGTCGACGTATTGGAAGGCATAAAGGTGACCGAAGTATACCGCCCGTCGCGTCATCCCACGCTCATCCGCGAAGACCTGCCGTTGCCGAAAGTCCTGCCGTTGGTTGCCCGATCCACAGACCATTATTTTCCGGTGGTCGACGGCGAAAACCGCCTGGTTGGAATCTTTTCTCTGCACGATATCCGTTCGACACTCGTCGGCAGAGAGGCCGGAAGCCTGATACTGGCATCCGATTTGGCAACCACTGAGGTTTCCACCGTCACACCAGACGACAACCTGCACACCGCACTGCGACTATACACGCAAAAGGAAATTGCCGAGATTCCGGTCGTCGACCCGGAAGATACGCATCGAGTAATCTGCATGCTCCGCCGCGGAGAGGTGATCGCGGCATACGATCGGCGGATAACCGCGTTACGTAATAGAAACAAATATACGTAACATTTCAGCCATATGAAGTGTGTTTTACTTTTTGTTCATAGCCCGGGCCTACCGGCCAGGGCTATGAATGTTGAATTCACGTGTTATCATTACAGTATGAGTACCAACGCCCCAGATATCGCCGGGCGGCTGGAGTTGGCAATCGAGGCCGCCCGAGAGGCCGGCTGGATTACGCTGGAGTATTTCCGCGCCGCCGATCTTCAGGTCGAACGCAAGAAAGACGACTCGCCGGTTACTGCGGCAGACCGTCGGGCAGAGGAGCACCTGCGGCACCGGATCGCCGAGGCGTTTCCAGACGATGCCATACTGGGCGAAGAACTGCCGGAGCGGCCGGGCGACAGCGGATACCGGTGGATTCTCGATCCGATCGACGGCACGAAATCGTTCATTCACGGCGTGCCGCTTTATGCAACACTACTGGGCGTGGAGCACGAAGGCGAACCGACTGCCGGAGTGATCGTCATCCCGGCGTTGGACGAGTGTGTTTACGCCGCGGCAGAACAAGGAGCATGGTACGTACACGGCAAAACGCCGCCGCAGCCGGCAAAGGTGTCCGAGTGCAAGACACTCGCAGACGGTCTGTTTCTGACCAGCGAGGTTGCCACCTTCGATAAAGTCGGCCGCCGTGAGGTCTACGACCGACTCCAAGACTCCATGCGGCTTAGCCGATCATGGGGCGACGCCTACGGGTATATGATGGTGGCCACCGGCAGGGCTGAAGTCATGATCGATCCGGTCGTGAGTATCTGGGACGTCGCCGCAGTGCTGCCGATCATCGAAGAAGCAGGCGGCGTGTTCACCGATTGGCAAGGCCTACGCACCATCAACTCCGGAAACGGTGTTGCCACAAACGGCCTGGTGCACGACGACGTGTTGGCAATTACACGGTAGGCTGCGCATAAAAAAAGCCGGACCTGCGAACAGGTCCGGCTCGTGCTTTCTCGGACTTCAGCAGCCGAGTCCAACAGGGCAGGTCCCGGCTTGTTCGGGGAGTTGCCAACCGCCCCGTCCTATGGACGAACCGCCGGCAGCCACCCCGCTAAAGTCCGAAATGTTTACGTTGCGGCCGGAGGAGCCGGAGCCGCGGGGGCTGCCGGTGCCTCTTCCACTGGAGCCTCGGATGCCGGAGCACACGTCGCCGGAGCACACGTCGCTGGAGCACACGTCCGAGGACGGCAGGTCCGAGGACGGCAAGTCCGGGGACGGCAGGTCCGGGGACGGCAGGTCCGAGGACGGCAGGTCACCGGCTCACAGGTCTTCGGTGCACAGGTCACCGGACGGCAGGTCCGGGGACGGCAAGTCCGGGGACGGCAGGTCCGGGGACGGCAGGTCTTCGGTGCACAGGTCACCGGCTCACAGGTCACCGGCTCACAGGTCACCGGCTCACAGGTCGCCGGCTCACAGGTCGCCGGACGGCAAGTCCGGGGACGACAGGTCCGGGGACGACAGGTCCGGGGACGGCAAGTCCGGGGACGGCAAGTCACCGGAGCACAAGTTTCGGCCACAGGCTGGCAAGTAGCAGGAGCGGCATCATCGGCCGCAACAGCCTGCGTCTGGCCACACATTAGGGCAATGCCCAGTACCGCGATGATCGCGATACCAAAAACACACATGCGATTCATTAGAAAACCTCCAAGTTAAAACAGGTACCGTAGAGTTAAGTAACTTACACTTTCGCCGCCACTCCATCTTTCGCTCCACTGCCCTGACGGCGTTCAGCAAGGGAGACACCTAAGTCGTGTTTTGTCGCCACACACCCACCAGCCGTCTAACTGCCCTGTTAAAGCTTTGCGGGTTAGGTTGAGTGGCAACGAATACACAGCTTGGACCATTAAGCTAGCATAGTTAGATAAATTGTCAACCGAAGGTATGGAAATTTATGCACCATAAGTCGTGTTGGCATTTTAGGGGCGATGTATCGGTTACATAGAAAACTTAGGTTACAATTTGTGCGGGTATTTCAAACCCAACAAAAAAGGAGAATTCCCTGAGGGAATTCTCCTTTGGAATATCTCCGTAACTTCCTTTGTGACAAGCACTTACGACGCAAACACCGCCGCAAATCCAGGTATAAAACCATTGTTGCGACAGGGGCCGCTAAGTGTGTATTGCCGGCACCAATCAGAGATTTTCAAAAAAGCCTTGAATTAAATCCCATCAACGACGTGTGGGATTTTCCGAGTTTTTCTCCGTAGTCTGGAATTTTCCGGCCTGTGCACGACGCGTGGCCTCCTGACGAACCCATTTCTGCTTGCGGATCATCTCTTCAGGATCCTCGAAATTCAGCAAAAGCGGCGGCTCGCCCTCGAAAACCGGGGTCGCCACACCAGCAATCCGCCACCCGGAGGCCTCTCGACGCAACATCCAAATGACCTCGTCGGTCTTCCGGTTGGAATTTTCGTCCAGATCGCTCCAGGTGCTTGCAACCCGGGCACCGTGGTGCGAAAGATACTGCACACCGCCGACGGTAAATTCGGCCGTATCGCTGCCCGGCGGCGCTACGACCATGTTCAGCTTCGCGGTCTTCTCTCGCGCCGCTACGGTCAGCATCTGTGCGACATTCTTATCGTCTCCCGAGCGTACGGCCTCGAGAAACTCGAAGACGGCTGCGGCCGGACCCTCGATCTGTGCCGCCTGCTGCGACTGGGCACAGGGCATTCGTGACGCCTCTCCGGCGCCGGGCTGTTGCGATTTACCACAACCGACCACGGCAACAATCGCGACGGCCGACCAAACGATCAAGTATTTTTGCCACATCCTTGCGGTCTCCTGATGAAAAAACCTTGCCACTTGTGATGAAGTGTTGCCGAAACGGCAGTGTGGGTCAAGGGGAAAGTGGAAGGGGGGTAATACTTCAGCCATTTGAAATGTAATCCACGTAAATTCAACATTTATAGCCCTGGCCGGTAGGCCCGGGACGCTCTGCCAACCAAATAACATCACACCTTGGTAATTCAAAACGTCCCGGGCCTACCGGCCAGGGCTATGAACAAAAATCGCTCACCCCGCTCCCACGCCACGATCGAATGCGTCCTGGTCGCGCTGGTACAATGCCAGCACAGACTCGAATGTACCGCTTGATATCTGCCAAACGGGGGTTTCGTCGCTGTGCGCATTGCAATGGGTTGTGAACAACCGGTACATGAATTTGAACAGGTGGCGTGGCACACGCAATGCGCTGAACGCATCCATAAGGCGCCGTTGGTCGATCGAGCCGTCGAACAATACCGCGACGGTCGGCGAGGTGCCATCGGCGGCACAGGCGCCGATTCGTGCGTTAGCCATGTCGTACAGCGACTGGCCGGTCCACTGGAGCGAGCGGATGAGGTTTTGTTTATCGAGCCGTGCACGCTGGTGGAATTCGCTGTCCTCGCGGTCGACCAGCCGCTCCAACTCGATCGGCAGCAGCAGTTTCAAACCGATGCCGGGATGTTTCAGAAACTTGTTGTCGAGCATCGGCCAGAGCAATTCCCGCATCAATTCGGTCGAGCCGTTTATCAGATACGGCTCGTCGATACGGTCGACCAGCACAATAATGCCTTCAAAGCGAAGCGAGCGGAGCACGTTTTGCAGCTTGGTGAGCATTTCGTAGCGGTCGTCGGTTCGCGGCTGTGCCGGCAACGGCTGACCGACTATCTGTCCCCCGGTGAATTTCATAAGCACCTTGCGCAACAGATTGGTGCTGTGGTTCAGCACCCGGGCATTACGCACGATGCGCCCGGCCTTCCAAAACCATCTCAGACATCGCCACGCCCTGGGCGCCCAGCCGGCGGCGATTAACAGGTACGGCCAGACGGTCGCCAGCCAATCCCACTTGCCAAGCAAGCCGATCAGTATCGGCACGGCCAGCGTAACGATCACGCCCACGGCAATGTCCCACGTCGATCGCCATGTGCGGAACACCAGCTTGCCTCGAAGCCGCTTCCAACGCTGTTCGATATTCTCGGCCGTCGAGCGGTCGTAACATGCCGCCAGCAGCATCACGTCGCGGCGCTGCGCCGCGTCGAGCTTGCTTGTATCGATCGGCTCGTCTCTGGCGGCCGGGTGCCTGGCCTGCTTCACCTCGAGAATCCGATCGACCAGTTGCGTTACCGCCAGCGACAAAATGGCGTCGATGTGGTCCCACAGCCGCCAATGTTTCAGCATCCGATCCGGGCGGCGGCCTCTGCCGGAGAAACACTCGCGGAACCGATCCAGAAACGGGTTGAAATCGTCGTATGCAACGACGAATACCTGGCGGTTGGGATGATCGGCGTTGTAGTCGGCCAGGTGGCCGGCAATTTGCAGCCGGATGGCGGTCTTGCCCGACCCTTTCTCGCCGAACACAACCGAGGTGGCCGGCTCCGAGGGATCGCCGTAGATTTTGTCCCACGCAGGATGGTACATAGTGCGGATACACGACGCCTTGAATACCAAATCGGTCTGGGCGTCTTCATCCGCGAACGGATTGGACGCAATGCCGTGGTGTTCGAGAAACTGTTGGATTTTCATGGCTACTCCGTAGGGTGCGTACAACGCACCGCAATATGCCGGGGTTGGTGCGTTTCACGCACCCTACATGTTGTTATATTGGCGAACTTCCAGGCTCGTGCATCAACACCCAAACAAATACACACGACAGGACGATCACCGCCAGAACAAGTGAACAAACAACGATTATCCGAAATCGCTTGGACCGGTGCCGAGTCCACGACTTTGTCGCAGGTACAGCGTGTGTGTCCGAGGTGTCGGTGGAGATTACGTCAAACAGCGGCTCAGCCCGACCGGCGTTTAACGTAACGTAGGGAAAACATCGGAGGCCCCCCTCCAATCCCTCCATCCCTCTCGCCATACCAACGAATCGGAACTCACGCGGCCTTCGCCTATCCAATTCCGCATAATATCGCTTGTGGCCGGCCCGAACTGACCACCGCCGGCCGGTCGAACGTACCAGACCACGTCTCCGGCCTCGTCCAATGGGTCGGCAACGGCCGGAGTTTCAGGAATTTCAGGTGGTGATGTCGGCGCCGGCGGCTCGGCCTGTCTCGCAGGAACCGGCGGCGGCGCGGCGGCCGGCATTGCGTTTTCGGTGCGTATAGCCGCCTCTTTTTCGGCCTTTGTATGTTTAGAACCTGGCCGGGTGCTCTTGGTCGGAATCTGAATCTTGGCCCCGCAATAAGGGCAAATCCCCCTCCTGCCGGCCTGAAATTCCTTGACGTTGAGCTTATGCCCGTTCGGACAATAAAACCGTATACCCATTGCAATATGCTCCGTATCTACAACGCTGCCGCCTACTGCCAAGCCATTATTCCATTATACCCTCACCAATACACTTGTGAAACTGGGGATTTGCAATAACAACAATTGACAATTATTGTTATTGCTGGTATCATTCAGATGCAATTTTTGGTCATAAAGCCGCTTTGCGGTGGTCGCGCTAAACACTGTTAAACTACCAGAAGGAGTTAATCCAATGAACGTATCACTAACGCCGGAGCTGGTCGGATTTGTCAAGGAGCAGGTGGCCGGCGGTATGTACCATTCCTCAAGCGAGGTAGTCCGCGAGGGACTTCGGCTGCTTAAGGAGCAGAAGGAAGACCGCAGAGTTCGCCTGGAGGAACTCCGCAAGAAAATCGCCGTTGGTATCGAGCAAGCGGACCGTGGAGAGGTAGCCCCTTTAGACATCGAGGAAATAAAGTCTGAAGGTCGGCGACGGATGACTGAAATGCAGCAATTCGAGCGAGAGGCAATTCATAATGGCTGAATTACTACGAACCTCTCAGGCGAATATTGACCTCCTGGAAATCTGGTTGTTTATCGCGGAAGACAACTCAACTGCAGCGGATCGTTGGACAGAAGACATAAATGAAAAGTGCAAAATGTTGGCGGAATTTCCTGAATTAGGACAGCGGTGTGACAATCTTGCCAAATCGTTGCGTTGCTTTTCGGTCGGTAACTACGTTATCTTCTACCGCCCGGTTGAAAATGGCATCAACCTAATACGTGTCATCAGTGGGGCACGAGATATCGAAGCGTTGTTCAGGACCGACGCTGATGGCCCAATCGACTGACGCGGCGACGGCAAGTGTGTTATTGATGTGGAATGGCTTGACTAAAATATTCAGTAGACGTAGGGTGCGTAAAACGCACCATGAACAAAAGGCAGATTCAGGTGGTGCGTTTCACGCACCCTACGAGGCTAACTCCTAGCCCTTTGACTCCTCAGTACCCCTTCCTTTCCGGCCAAATCCTTTCAACGTCTGTGGTAAATCTCCGTGCATTCGACTCAACTTTTGTTAATTCCTGCAGAAATTCACGCTGCTGTTCATTATCACTGAAACGCTTCTCCGCAAATTTAATCGCATCGTGAAATGAGGTGCTCGGATGATCACAACGGAAAGCAATAACTTCTCTTCTCATATCTACCACTTTTCTGCCTCTGATTACCTTTTGAACGTTTAACGGTGTACTCCCGCTAGACCTTTCCCGTACGACTCTCTCATTCGCTACTCCATGCCGGTTTATCTCGGCGCTTTCTCTGACCCCTTTTCTCATCCTCCGTCCGGCGAATTTCTGAAA
>Ga0255384_10088_pt1 | contig 16010 bp, 7 predicted proteins | sample ANMaggSeSYBR01F7_FD_182106 | JGI IMG/M metagenome (GOLD analysis project Ga0255384, IMG submission 182106) | Sediment cell enrichment communities from methane seep in Santa Monica Basin, California, United Staets - ANME aggregate JGI... | ecosystem: Environmental > Aquatic > Marine > Cold seeps >... | reverse complement strand
GCTGAAGCAACCGGATGTGGCAATCTTGGATATCCGGATGCCCTCGGGAAGCGGAATATCGGTTCTGGAGGAGATCAAGAGGCGAGATGAGCCGCCGACGGTTATCATGCTCACCAACTATCCCTACCCGCAGTACCGGCGGAAATGCATGGCTGCAGGGGCGGACTACTTCTTCGACAAGGCCCATGACTTCGGCATGGTGGCCGAAGTGCTTGCGCGTATGATTGCGGAGGGGGACGGCTCATCATCCTGATACGTCCCATACCCGGTGCGGGCGTCGCCGAAAAGCAACGAGCATCTCGATAGCCTCACCAGCCACGCCAGTTCGCCAAGTACTCGCACATAACTCCAGTTACTCGTGATAGCTGCCAATGGCAACAACCAAGCAGTTCGCGGGAATCATCCGCATCACGCCTTGGCCTCACAAGGAGTGGTAGTTGTGTGTGCAGCCGGCCGGCAATCGTTGCGGCACCTCACCGGATGGTCGGATGCCACGCCATTTCTCAGAAACCGCCCCAAAGACTCCAATTCATACTGGCACAGATTTCGGGGTAAAGGTCACGCTGATGCTCAGGCCATTGAGCAGATATGGAAACCGCCGGTGCATCGGCACCGGTATCGTGGTCCTCGGACGCCGGTAGACTGCGTTGAGTCTCTTGAGGCGCATCAGTCTCTGCACACGGTTCTGGCTCACCCTCTGGCTCCGTCTTTACAGCCACGCGGTCATATCCCGATACTAGATTCCTGACGAACTTGAACATCTCAAGAGTCATCGCCTCATGAAGGCGCTTCCGCACTTCTCCGTCTTGACGTGCGACTGCAGTCTCGTCAGCGAAGAGAACAGCGAACGCATACAGCTCGAACTTCGCACGTGCGGGCGCGTCCTTACGCAGCGTACCCAGTCCTGGCACTCTCTCACTCATGAGGGTTCTGATCAGGTTATCCACCTCAGTATCGCAGCAGGGCACTTCGAAGCCTGCAGTCGTTGGAGACACGATTGATCATCGCACGCCGTGAAAGGTGTCCAATGGCTCCTTCCTCAAGCTTCACCGACGATGCATGGCAGAAACCATTCCAGTTCAGGGTTTTTTGAGGCAGACAGATCGGATGTCAGAGCGGAATGGCAATCTCGGAGCACGATGGTACCCGTGACTCACCACGAAGGGACTCCCGCGTATCGCCTCGTACGAGGCGAAATTCAATCACCAATTGTGACTGGCGAAGGAATGGGTGAAGAATGCGTCCAGTTTGACAGGTCTTCCATATCCCAAACAACCGGCGCTCTAACGTTTCCTCAACGAAAATGCTACTTGGTGCGATGCAGATGCCCATACACACCCCCTCACGGAGGCCGAACGCCGAAAACAAGACCAATCAGGGATGATTCGGTAGTCACACAGTCCAGTCTCCAGAAACAGTTGGCTCACGACATTGAGGGCAACTTGTTTGAGCGCGGATGCCGGACAGACACGAACGCTTCACGTAAGGCATCTATAGGGACAATCCCGAACGACTTACGAACGCACTGTGCGACGGGATAACCTGCCTCTCCTTTCAGTCCTTCGGTCTAATACTAAGATTGGACTCGGTTTCGGGGGGCAGGTCATGCGTGGAACTACCGGGATTCCCTATTCGACGGGCATGATGACGCGGGCGGTTGTGCCCTTGCCGGGCGCACTATCGTAGTGGAGTTCGCCACCATAAGGCCGGAGGCGCTCTCTCATTCCGATAATACCGATTGAACTCGATTCCTCCAGCTTCTGTAGGTCAACACCGGAGCCGTCGTCGGCCACAGTGAGTGTTACAACATCGTCCCCTCGCTCAAGCGTGACTTCCACCGAGCGGGCATCGGCATGGCGCACGACGTTGGTGAGAAGTTCCTGGAAGACGCGGAAGAGAGCCGTCCTGCGCGCATCATCGAGCCGACACTCCTCAGAGGGCAGGCTTACCTTGAAGTTGAGGTCAGTCCGCTTCCTGAGTTCGTCTATCTGCCACTCTATGGCTCCCTCCAAACCGAAGTCATCAAGTGCGCCGGGGCGCAGTTCCGAGGAGATGCGACGTACGTCATCCGCAGTGACATCGAGAAGGGTATTGAGAGCACCCAACTGCTCCGACGTGGGAGGCTGTCCATGCTCAAGCCGTCTCTTGATCTGGCTGACGTCGAGCTTCAGGGCGGTGATAGCCTGGCCGGCCGTGTCATGCAGCTCCCGGGCAAGGGTGGTGCGTTCGTCTTCGCGCACTTCCTCTACACGCTGCGCAAGGCGCCTCAGTTCCTCTCGAGACTCGTGCAACTCTGCCTGCGCTCTCTTGCTGTCTGTGACGTCACGGCCCAGCGCAAGGGAGCCGATTGACTGCCCCTTCTCATCTGTGAGGTTGCGAGAGTTCCAGGAGATCGTCCTGCACTCGCCTTCCTTCGTTCGGACGGTCGTTTCCAGTCCCTCGACTGCGTCGCCCTCGATGATGTCGGCCGCCTTCTCAGCAATCTTTCTCCGATAGTCTTCCTCCGGATACAACCACTCCCATACCTTCCCATGGCCGACAACTTCCTCTGCGGAGTAGCCGCTGATGCTCTCGGCCGCCTTGTTCCACACGACCACGTTCGCTTCCGCATCGAGCACATCGAGCCATACGTTGGCGTTGTCAATGAGGGTCTCCCGGAACTCGCTCAGTTGCTGGAGTTCTTTCTCTCTTCTTTTCCAGTCGGTGATGTCACGGAGGACAGACTGCATCGCCACGAGATTCCCCGTGTCGTCGTTGACTGCAACGGATGTACGCAAGCAGTCCATCACTGTGCCATCCCCTTTCCTCTGCCTTATCTCTCCAACCACTGCTCCTTCCTCGCGCAGTTGTCGAATTATGTCTTCCCTTTCCGACTGCCTGTCATAGAACTGCGTGACATTGACTCTTCCGATGTCCTCCACGCGTTGTCCAAACATCTTGAGGTAGGCAGGGTTGGCATCCAGCAATGTGCCGTTCACGTCCGCGAGCCCGATGGCGTCGAGCGAGCGCTCAAAGAGAGACCTGTACTTCTGCTCGCTCTGGCGCAACTCCTCCTGCATCTTCTTCCTCTCGGTGATGTCATGAAAGACCGTGGCGAACTTCCCGGGTTCAGGACAATAGGCTCTGACTTCGTAGTGCTTGTCGAGGTTCCTTGAGTACCTATCGAACTCGATCGATTTACCAGTCATGGCCACGCGACCATAGGCTTCGATCCAGGAAGCTTCTGTGTGTGGCAAGACCTCAAGCACCGTGCGCCCAACAATGTCGCTGGCTTTCAGCCCTGTCAATCGCTCGAATCCGGGGTTCGCCGCAAGAAAACGATAGTCCGAAGGACTGCCGTCCTTGTTCGTGATTACTTCGTGCAAGGCAAAACCAGACTGCATCGAGTCGAACAGTTGGCGGAAGCGTTGCTCGGACTCACGCAAGGCGTCTGCCGCCTTCTTCCGCTCGGTGACGTCTCGGATGACGCCCTGGTAGGCAACCGCATTCCCGTGCTCGTCCTTCCGCGCCACCACTCTGCGAACGCAATCCATGGCGGTGCCGTCCTTCTTCTTGAACTGCACCTCATCTTCAACAACCCCGGTCTCAGCTATCCTGCGCAGGAAGTCCTCGCGCTCCTCCGGGTTCGCATATGCCTGAACTGCGTTGACGCCCGGCAGTTCATCACGCGTGTAGCCGAAGAGGTCAAGCCACGCCTGGTTCGCATCGATGCTGGCGCCGTCAGGGGCGTTGATGTAGATAGCATCCTTGCTTTGCTCGAAGAGTATTCGATAGCGCTCTCCGCTGCTGCGCAGTTCCTCCTGTGCCCGCTTCTGCTCCGTGACGTCGCGGACAAGGGACTGGAAGACAACCGTATTCCCGTGCTCATCCTTGCGTGCAACTACCGTCCGCTGGCAATCCATCACGGCGCCATCCTTCTTCCTGACACGTATCTCATCTTCAACAAACCCGGTTTCAGCTATCCTGCGCAGGAAATCATCGCGGCCCCCCGGATCCGCGTAGAAATCAACCGCATCGAGGCGCGACGCCTCATCGCGGGAATAGCCTAAGAGGTCAAGCCACGCCTGATTGACATCGAGAATGCGGCCAGTTGGCTCCACCAGAGTTATGGCCTCTCTCGACTGTTCGAAGAGCGAGCGGAATTTCTCTTCGCTGTCCCGCAGGGCATCTCGAGCCTCGCCCAAGCTCCTCTCGGTGTCCAGTTGCGCCAGTACTCTCTCCACGACAGGAGACAATCTGTCCGGGAAAGAAGCGTCCTTGACGAGGTAGTCCCGTGCTCCGAGCTTCATCATCTCGACGGCCAAGCGCTCGTCCCCCCATCCGGTGGTAATGATAAAAGGGACTCTCCTGCTCCCGGCGGCAAGGGCCTCCACAATATCGATAGCGGTCATGTCAGGCAGCCGGTAGTCGAGCAGCATCAAGGCCGGAGGATTACTCTCCGCAGATGCGACCGCCTCCATTCCCGTGAGAGCCCCCATCACACGGAAGCCACTCCGTTCCAGTCTCTTCCCGACCAGTCCCAGAAGTCCTTCATCGTCCTCCACGACAAGGACAACGGGGCGAAGATCCGCTTCTTCAGCCATGCTTCACTTCTCCGTTGAGCTTCGGAACCGTGACCAGCATCAGAAAAAGGCCAAGGCGACGAATCACTTCGACGAATTTCTCGTATTCAACAGGCTTGGTGATGTAGTTGCTGCAGCCGAGGAGGTGGCATTGCTCCACTTCGCGAGGGTCATCGGTGGTGGTAAGCATAATCACCGGCATCTTGCTCAACTCAGAGTCCTGCTTCACCTGTCGAAGGACCTCGACACCATCCACTCCAGGCATGCGTATGTCCAGGAGCAGCAGATGAGCCCTGCCAGAATTGCGGTGGGGGCCATCCCCCGTCTTGAACAGGAAGTCGAGCGTTTCCCGCCCGTCTCTACAGAAGACGATTTCGTTCGATAGCCCTGCCCGTTTAAGGTTCTTCTCTATGAGGGTAGCGTGGCCGGAATCGTCATCCGCAATGACTATGATTACTTCCGTGTTCATTCAGCTCTCCTTTCCATTCACTTTCCGCCTGCCGGCAATTCCACGTAGAACCTGCTGCCGTGGCCCGGCGTGGATTCAAGGCGGACCCTGCCACCGTGCCGTCCGACTATCCTCTGGACTATGCTCAATCCCAGGCCCTCGCCACGACCCTCCCCACTGCCGAGGCTCTGGAATATCTCGAATACCCTCTCGTGGTGTTGCTGTGCAATGCCCCTGCCGTTGTCCTCCACGCAGTAGACCGACTTCTCTCCCTCTGCTGTCCCCGTAATTGTAATCTCACCCTGCCGCTGCGGGTCAAGGAACTTCAACGCGTTGTCCAGCAGGTTGGAGAATACCTGGTTCACCTGGACACTGTCCCCTCTGCATACGGGCAACTTCTCCACTCTCACGGTCGTCCCTGTTTCCTTGATACGGAATTCGAAGACATTGGTGACCTCGCCCAGCAGCTTGTTCATGTCCAGTGTCTCTATCCGGAGAGCCGCCCGTCCCAGGCGCGACAACCGCAGCAGGCCCGCGAGCAGCGAGTCAATCTTCGTTGAGCCGGCAAGCACGTAGCCAAATGCCTCAGGAATCTGGTGTTCCAGCACTTCCGAGATTCTCTCCCGCACGGTCGGCGAGAGCTTCTGGGACTGCAGTAGCTCCCCGATCTCATCCAGTGCCTCTTGTGCTTCTTTGGTGAAGCCCTGGATATTCACCAGCGGAGACCTGAGGTCATGAGAGGACACGAACACAATCTGTTCAAGCTCTTTCGTCTTATCATCGAGCTGTCCAAGCAGGCGTTCGCGCTCGCGCTCGGCCATTCTGCGCTCCGTGATGTCCTCTCCGGAGCTGATCACCCCAGCGATCCACCCTCTCTCACGAAGTACGCTGTTGTGCCAGGCCATGAGCCGCTCCTCACCACTGCTGGTCACAACCTGGTTCTCGAAATACTCGACAGGCTCAATCTCTCCGGCCATCAGCCGATCGAAGACGGGTCTCACGTCCTTCCGCATCCGCGCAGGCAGGAACGATTCGAACCACGGCTTCCCCAGTATCTCGCCTTCCGGATATCCGAGAATCTCACAGGCCCTGCGATTGACGAGCCTTACCCGTCCGTCAGCATCCAGCACCACGATCATGCTGCCCGTGACATGCAGGTAGCCCTGGATTCTATCCTTCTCTGCCTCAAGGGCGCGCTCGGCCAGGGATCGCTCGGTAACGTCGAGCCCGTACAGATTGACTTCTCCCCACTCCTTCAGCGGGGCCACCGTTATCTCAAAGACACGTTCACCGCATGCCAACTCCGCTCGCAGTCCGGACCCTGTGTCTCTTGCATCCTTCGAACGCGTCTGCCACTCGGCAGGAAGCTTGTCCGCGACGCCGACTCCCCAGGTCTGGAGAACGGGAGCGCTTGCCTCGTTTGCGAACAGGATCACTCCCTCTTCATCGACGCGCAGCACCGGGTTTGGATCCTCGGCGGGGAATGCGGCGAGTAGACGTGTCTCTTCTTCCGCCTTCTTGCGCTCGGCGATCTCCAATGTCAGCGCCCTGTTGGTGTCCTCGAGCTCAGCCGTTCGAACAACGACTTGTTGCTCCAAACGTGTGCTGAACTGCGCCAGTTCCAGCCTCTTCTGCTCCAACTCCGTATTGGTGACTTGAAGGTCTGCCTGGTGTCGTCCCAGAGCAATCGACTTCCTGTTGCTGGCCTGTGCCAGAAAAACAGCCGCTGTCACCATGAAGGAGAGTGCCAGGCTGAACAACAGTGTTCGCAGGGAGTCTGCAGCCACCGAATCCACCAGGTCCTCTGTAGGAGCGAGAGACATATTCCATGCAGCGGTGTCTACCAGGGTGATGGTTCTGCTTGTTGTGAATTGCGTACTGCGGCTGTCCCAGTTCGCGGAACTGAAGACCACTTCTTCCCCGTCTGTCAACCGCATTGCGTAGTCATTGCCGATGTCGGCAAGTATCGGCGATACAAACTCTTCTATGCCTATTGTCCCAACGATGAACCCTGCCAGTTCCGAACCTCTATAGACGGAAACCCAGAGGTTGACGTCCGATGAATCCCAGAGCCCTTCATTGGCAAGGTGTCCCACATACGCGTCATCGCCTTCACGGGATGCAAGCCCACGAATCCGAAACTCACTGTCGATCCACGCAACGCTCTTGAGGCCCACCATCGACTCGATGTAGAAGGCCGCGTCTTTTTCCCATTCGACGGTGCTCACGGCTTCCCCCTGCGCCATGCGCTCGGCCATTCTCTGGAGTACGCTGTCAATATTGTGGTATCTCGATTCCGCCTCGCTGGCGTGAGACCTGGAACTGGACTCTGTCTGCGACAAGAGCAGAGACAGATCATTCTGATGCTGCGCTGACCACACCATGACTGAGGCTACTACCAGACAGACACCGACGATGACGCAGAAGGGTCTCCTGGAGAAGACATGCCGTGCCGACTTGAGATTGCCTACCATATCGTTGGTTCGCTTCGCAGCCCGCGTATCCCGTTGTGCGGCGCATCACAATTGTGGATCTTCACCCGTCAGGATGCTGCCACACTATCCCACTGGCATCGGATAGAGCCTGGCACTAGTTCGGATGGCTCTGCGTCTTCCAGGCGCTGTTCCAGATCTCTTCCAGAGTCTTGTATCCCATCTTCTCAATCTCCGCGATGTACGCATCCCAATCGTTGTCGAAGTCAAGCTCGCCCGTGATGAACTTCTTGCCGGCGGATTCGACATACGGAACGAGCCGTTCGTTGACAATGCCGGTGGCATCACTCGAATTGTCATCGAGTCGCAGGCGAGGAGGCATCCTCAGAGTCTCCATGGCAGCCTCCGAGTCTTGCAGGAACTGCACGATCTCATCTGGCTTCTTGTAGTCTTCAAACTCTTCATCTTCGCAGAGATTGAACAGCAGATTCATTCCGTACTCGGCAGTGATGCTTACGGTGCCTTGCGGATTCTTGGGGGTTGCTATGTGCGGGAGAAGCGCCTTTCCGTCGGCGGTGTTCTGAAAAGTTGTTCCCTCCACGCCCCAGGTTGTCAGCATCATGCCCTCATCACTGTACACCGCCCAATCCAGGAACTGGAGCAGTCTCTCGAAGTAGGGTTCGTTGACAACGCGTGACGGAACCACGAGCCCCTTCCGGAACCGGCTCACCGGCGGTAGTGCCCTTGTCCGGATTGTACTTTCCGGCACGTGCAGAGGCACCCACTTCCCATCGGGAAGACCGTGGGCCTTGAGTTGCTCGTTCCATTGGCCGAACCCGGACGTGATCCATGTTACTGTGACCACGGCGCGTCCGTCTCCAAGCTTGCCGATAAATTCCTCGTTGGTCTGGGTGAAGGTTTCCGGGTCCAGGATCTCTGCTTCATAGCATCTGTGCAAGAAACGATACAGTTCCTTGTAGTTGTCTGTTGCCGGAGCAAATACCCAGCGATCTTCCTCGGAGTTGTAATATCGAGTTCCCGACCATCCGGCACACGTCTCGTAGCCTGCTCCCATCATCGCGAACAAGTGTGCGCCGCCCCATGAAGCGGTTATCGGCGTCGTTTCAGGATAGGCGTCCTTCAAGACCGCGAGTGAGTCGAATAGCCCCTCATACGTCTGCGGCACACCGAGATTGTGTTTCGCAAAGAGGTCCTGCCGGTAGATCCACTGCTGCACCTGGGTCTCTCTTCCATAGCCGGGAAGTATGTAGTACTTGCCGTCGTCCAGTCTCAATGCATCCAGCTCTGCCTGTAAGCCATGCCGTTCGACGTACGCCGAGAAATGTGGCATGAGATTCTCATAGTCGCTGAAAGGCAACAGAAGTCCCTGGATTGCGTAGCCTTCGATGGTCTCCGGCCAGCATTTCAGGACGATGTCGGGAACAGCCCCGGACTCAAATGTCCGCCTGATGACCTCGTCAAACTCCCCATCGGCTCCCAGTCGCACATCCAGAGCAACACCTTGGCGGTCTGCGTACTCCTGCAGCAGCAGCCAGTCCTCCCGAAAAGGAGCACTCTCCACATCGTTGTAGAGAACCGAGAAGACAGTGGGTTCCTCCTGAGCCAACTCGGAGGCATCGCAGCCAGCGGTGAGCGCGATTAGTGTGGCAACCAGCGTTAGAACGAATCGTGACATATGCTGTACTCGCTCGGCGAACCTGGTGTGGGCAGCGGTGCTGGAACCGACTCCCGCCCCCAATTCCGTTGGCCGGGGGTAAGAGGATAATCCAATGCGACCATGGAGACTACTCTACGACAATTCATGCAGGGGCACAATAGAGATTCCGGTTCACCGCGAGGAGTCCTCAGAACTGGCTGTGGCTTGCGGGTCAAGTACTTGGAACGCCCGGGAGTTATCAAGAACACGCGCTGATCCTGGGGCACTCGTGGATGCCATTGTATCCACAGACCTGTGTATCCGTGGAACAACATCCCTTCCCGTTACCGCTGCAACCCACGCAGCAATAGCGGCGTCCTTCCAGTGGATTATTCGCCGCAGCGTAGACTCGTCGAACTCCATTCCATCGTGTACACCCTCGTCTATCCCTGTTCGCCAAGCCAGTCGCGCTTCTTCGTAGTATGGGACCTGCGTGCGCCGGACCACCTCTATGAACGCCTGCAGATCCTCGATGGGAATGCTGTTACTTCTCAAGACCTCGCTCAGCCTTCCCATCAAGGTGCCAAGTCCAGCTGCCCCCATCACCATGTCCATCCCGATAAGCGTACCCTTCTTGCCGACCAGGGCGAGTTCCGCCGGGTCGTATGTACACTCTCTTCTTTTATGGACGATTCTAAGGCCAGACACAGCCCCAGTTGCGAGGGTGCTTTGCCATTCCACGCAGCCACTCGACACTCCCTCGATGACTCCTCCGCAGTAATCACAGTACCACTGTTCAAGTATTTTCAGCATGGAGTGGCTCCCCTTGTCCTCGCGTGCCCATCCCACGTGCGCACCCAATGATTGATTTATCAAGTCTAGTCTGCCTGCCCGGATGGAACAATGGCTTTTGCAAGTATTATGGTCCCGTGTGCCCCACCCTATCGTATGGAGTATCTGTCGCACTTGCGGGGACACCATTTTGGATTCCGCCCATATTCCTCTTCGTGCCCCGTCCGTGTCACACCGCACGCCTCTTGCATATTCGTATTCTACCCCTGCCATGTGAATGAACCCGTCGTGGCGTGTTGATCTTCTACGATACCGCTCCCTTAGCCGTTCAGCGAAAATGTTCACATCCAGGAGGAGGTGACTTTGAATGCAAAGCTGTACGAAAAGAAACAGGAAAAGAGGTAGCGCCTACCACTCTTCTTCCAAGGAGTGCGGCAGACACTCCATCTCCATCCGTGACAGTCACCAGGCCCGGAGGTATCGGCGTTGCGCCTGCAGCGCAGATGTCGTACCTGCAATTGCCCTTCGTCACACATAACTCCAGTTATGCGTGATAGCCGCTCGCGGCAACAACCAAGTAGCTTTGAGGGGAAGCATCCGGGACATACCTTTGGGCTCACGCGGAATTGTAGTTATGTACTGCGCCAAGGGAACGGAAACACAATCAATCTAGCGTCGCAATTCGCCCCATTCCATCACACTCAAGAGTGTAGAACCTAGGAATAGTAGTGCACGACAAGACTCGGAAGATCAGTTGCGGGCCATCGAAGTCTGTCATTGTCCCCATTGCCATCGGTCTCATGGTCCTTGAACTGGAGCCTGATTTGAAATCTGCCGTCTTCCAACTTCTCTTCGAGGGCGTCTGCGAAGGCTGCGTTCGGTTCGACCTGGTCCAGCTCACTGGTATCACACCAGCGGCCGATTCCACCAACAGGAGTGCCTTCGAAGTAGATATCTGAACGAAAGCCACCGAAATCATCCACATAGGCGCGCAGACAGCCCAGGTCCGAGAATGGAGTCCCTTGGGGGGCGGCATAGCCGGAGAAATCGACATCGACACTCTCGATTACGGCATCCTCCGGGAGGAGGGAGGTGTTGAAAGTCAGGAACACTTGTATTGGACTATCGTTTGTGTCGTCGCCAAGGTATATGGCGTTGTCGGGCAGACCGTCTTTGGGCACACAGCCGCTCTGGGAGAGGTCCGGTTGGAGAACCATCGTTTGAGAGTCAGGCATGACAATCGGAAGCTCGGGAGTGTATGGCGTGAGATGGGAGGGCATGACGAAGTAGCTGTCCACCTGCACGTCCGCGGTGATTGTGTCCACGCCATCAGTCGCAACCAGTGTGAAAGTGTGAGACTGCTCGCCGTCGGGAGCTACCTCCACGGAACCAGCGGCTTCCACCGTCCCGATGGCGGGAATGATACTCACCTCTGTGGCGCCCGTCGTCTCCCATCTGAGTGTCGTGATGTCACCTGACAGCACCGCGATAGGATCCGCCTCGAAGGAGGTGATCTCAAGCCCCGGTTCTTTCACATCAACCGTGACCTGGGCGGTCGTAACCGGCCCTGCGCCCGTTGCCGTGATGATGTACGTGGTCGTCGCAGACGGAGAGACTGATGCCGAGCCTGTCGGCTGCACATTGCCTATTCCTTGGTTGATACTCACGTCGGAGGAATTCGCAACTTTCCACGACAGTGTGGCGCTTCCCCCTTCCTCAATCGTTTGAGGAACGGCACTGAACGACTCGATGTCCACCAGCCCCTCAGACGCGGCACGGACCGTGATAGTGCTTCTTACCTCGGGAGACCAGTCATCGTCGTTGTCCTGTACCTTCAGGGATATGACATGCTCGCCAGCCGAGAGCGAGCCTGCCTCGAATGTCTTGGCAGTGCTCAGCTCTCCATCTTGATCCGAGCTCCAGTGATACGCAACTACGTCGCCATCAGCATCGGTACCGTGGCCATCGAAACTCACAGTGTTGCCGACTGAGGACTCCAGTGGCGATATATCATCGATGAATGCCTCTGGTGGCTGGTTTGACTGTGGAGAGGAACACGAACACCCGGGCAGCAGGAAGAATGCCAGTACAAACGGAACCACTCGCTTCATGTCTCCACCTCCGGCCAATCTCTCACACCGGCGCTGCCATTTCCCGATTCCTCAGCGCCTCCAGCCCGGCCAACAGCTCCAATCCCTTCCGTCGAAGGATTTGCAGCAGTGTCTCTTCATCACAGCAAGCTCCGTCGTGTATCCATGCCGCCACACAAATCGCAACACCACTGTTCTAATGGTTCCAGCATGTCTTGTTCATCCTGCCGCGAACGCCGACCGCGCCAGTCTCAAGATACTCTTCGAGTCTAGCATCCCCTCCCCCGTGCAGCAATACTCTTTCCCTGAATTGTTAACGGTCTACGATTCTGTCCTCCCCATAACAGTTCAGCGAAAATGTCCGCATGCAGGAGATGCTGACATTGAACAGGAAGGAGCAGACACGATTGCGGATACTGAACCATGTAGAAGGAGGGGGACTGAGAATGAGAGAGGTGGTAGGCCTTTTGGGATTGCGAAGTCAGAACATGGTCATTCCGTCGCACAGCGTGTTCGTAAGTCGTTCGTAATTGTCCCTATAGATGCCATACGTGAAGCGTTCGTGTCTGTCCGGCATTCGCGTTTGAGCAGAATGATCTCAGTATTGTGAGTCAAGTGTTTCTGGAGACTGGACTGTGTGACTACCGAATCATCCCTGATTGGTTTTGTTTTCCACGTTCGGACTCCGTGAGGGTGTGTGTAATGGGCATGTGCATTGTCCTAAGTAGCATTTTCGTTGAGGACACCTGAGAGCTTCGGTTGTTTGGGATATGGAAGACCTGTCAAACTGGACGCATTCTTCACCCATTCCTTTGACAATCACAATTGGTGATTTATTTTCGCCTTGCGCGATGCGATACACGAAAGTCCCTTCGTGGTAAGTCACGGGTACCATCGTGCTCCGGGATTGCCATTCCACTATGACAGCCAACCTATCTGCCTCAAACGACCCTGAACTGGAATGGTTTCTGCCAAGCATCGTCGGTGAAGCTTGAGGACGGAGTCATGGGACACCTGCCAGAGCGTGCGATAATCAATCGTGTCGCCATCGACTGCAGCACTGGGAGTACCTTGCTGCGACACTAGTCTTTCAATGTGGGCGGGCCTCATGTCAACATCAGACTCCTCCTGACTGTTGCTGGTCAGAGTGTCACTGAAATGAGAAGCCTTGTCCTGTGCCTCACTCAGATTGCGCCCGCACACCGGACATGCAAGTCCACTCTTGCGGAAGAGGGCTTCGACAGCGAGGTGTGCAAAGTATTTTCGCTTCAGTCCTTCGCGGTGTTCCTTCTCGCCAACCAGCAAGCGAGGTAATGTTTGCGCCTGCGTCCTGCAACCATGCCACGTGACCACTGACTCTGCTTGTCGCCTCACGCATCCGTCTGAACGAGATCAGTCTATACTCATTCTCTCGTCACTTGGCATGATCCCCTCAGCAACATCCTTAACTGAGTGAACCATATAGGCCCCGGTAGCATCTTGGATGAGTACACTTCCTTGAAAGTCTGGGGCTCTGCACACACTCGCTAGCTGGCGTAGTGCAGTCGATTTGTCGATGTCAGTCGGCCGAATGAACATCAGCGATAGCATGAAGTCCAACTCTTCCAAGAAGTGCGTCGCTAACGCGTAGATTACAGTCATCCAAGCGTCGAACAGACCATCGGAGGTTCGAATCCCAGACACCCTGATTAAAAGTCTCGTAACAACCGTGCCAACCGGTGGTGTTACGTGTGTAGCAGTCCATCTAGTCCGAAACGAGCGACACTGCCGCAAAGCTGGGAGTTCACCGTGTCACACCCTGTATCACCCAGTTCGTTAGAAGAATGTTAGAAGAACTGCAGGTATGGAGCGAACGTGAAAACGTGCTCTGGCAACGTACCGTTGCGGTTGACGAAGCCCAAACCCGTGGTCGCGTTTCTTGTATGGGTAGCATGCCAGAGAATGCGCGACGCTTGTGTAAATTGGCCCCGTTGCCGCAGTTTCCCACAGAAGTCGTGTATTCACGGTCCCGATTGGGGACTTGGTGACGACCTCACGGACCGGATGCGTGGGGCGTCGTTAGACGGCGAGGCATTGATAGCTGTGAGTGATGGCGTACAAGGCACCCGAACTGCGAGCGGAAAGGCGCATGATTTGCCCCCGAACTTGCGAACGCTCCAAAGACAGCCGACCATGACGAAGAGTGTCCGCCAGTGTCGTGCCTTTGCGGCGGCTGGGAGGCAATACGTGCGCGACGCCATGCTGCGGCAGGTCGCGATTTGGTGAGCACGCCATGGCGAGGGAGTTTAGCCCGACAACGACATGACCGGAAGTCAACAGGTTCGAGCATCGATGCAGTGGCGCATGAAGTTGTGGTCGGGGATGTATCTCGTCTCAAGTGGCAGAACATCTACAGGCATATCCTGCGCTATTACTGAGGACATAACACTCCCACATGAGTATCCGTGAGTTCATGTGGTCAGCTCCCATGCCCAGCTTGCCACTTTGCGAATGCAGCGTACAATTCTGCGTGTTCCTGCAACGCAGCTCCGCGCTTGCACATACGCAGCTGTGCGCATACACGCAGGTCAGGGCTGCCACGGGTGGAGCGCAGAAACGCAGGAGGGGAGGGTTGCCAGAAAGGGGGATTTGCAGTACGCGGAGAAATGAGTGGAGCTTCGACCGCACTCGCGCGTTTGACAGCGTGGCTCAGAGGCAGAGGAGCGGTTTCGCGGTCCTATGGTAGGGTGCCTAAAGCTGCCCTCTAGGTTCTCTTCGGTCTTCTGCTCCCGTCGGACTTGCGACTCGATGTTTCAAACACGAAATGGAATGGGCATAGTAGAATGAGGCGAGAGGAGCGATTATGGTGCACTGGGAAGATGAGATAAGCGAAATCATGGCGAGGAAGGAAGGAGAAGAACTTCAAGAGCTGAAGCAGCGATTCAAAGAAGTTGGGCGCTCGGCACCCTGCCGGTCCCTCTCTACTATTATTAGTCCCCAGTGTAGTTTGCGGCACGAGTTGAATTGCTTGACCTGCCCTGACTATAGGCCGCACGAGATGCCGGGCAAATGGAGCAAGGGCTATGCCGCCTTTGAGTTAGGCAGTGTGATTCACCTGGTTGAGCATCTCGAAAGCGACGGTTTCTACCGGTCTGGCAGGACCTTGTGTGGCAGGATACTGTCAGAGGAGAAGATGGCGGTAGAAATCTATCCTCTGGAGTCTTTCGACGAACTGGATGAGCAGATGGAGGGTGAGTCGTATCCAAGCGGAGGTATTTGTCGCAAGTGTCAAGGGAGCCACTCAAGAGTAGCTGACGCTCACAGGACCTAATAGGCGGGTTGAGGTATGTTACTGCAACGCAGGTCTACGTAAGCATGAACGTAGTTTTGGAGTGCATGTTGTGCAGGGGCTGCCCTAGCGTGTGTATTGCAAGCGCAGAAGGGGACAGTCGCTAGGAGGCTGTCGGAGAAACAGCTCCCTGGGCATTGGTACGAAGGGAGCAGCTCGGCCACGGGGCGCACTTGAGCTCATTGCGCATCACCGTCCTTCGTGAAGTGACACACCAACCCCGCCCTGCGCTGCATGGTCTCATAGTCAGAACTGTTATTCCGACAGGCTCCTGGGAGCCTGTCGGAGAAACAGCCCCCTGGGCATTGGTACGAAGGGAGCAGCTCTGTTACGGGGCGCACTTGAGCTCATTGCGCATCACCGTCCTTCGTGAATCGACACACCAACCCTACCGTGCGCTGCATGGTCTCATTGTCAGCACTGTTATTCCGACAGGCTCCTAGGCGGGCACACATAGTTGACATCGGCAACCTTCCCCACACACAATGCGAACAATAGCCTCGCATGCGCCCGCAGAGATGCTTCTTCGGCACTCCGCAGCGCGTGTCAGCAAGAGCGAGTGGCAACCCCTGCGTGTGTGTTCACGCTCTTCTTGAGGCTAATCTTGGTTCATCTCGTAGCCGTCCTGTTACGCTGCGACAAGGGGAGGGGATATGTTGTTGAATCGCGTCTTCGCACATTTTGTTGTCATCATGGCTGTC
>Ga0255384_10087_pt1 | contig 16051 bp, 11 predicted proteins | sample ANMaggSeSYBR01F7_FD_182106 | JGI IMG/M metagenome (GOLD analysis project Ga0255384, IMG submission 182106) | Sediment cell enrichment communities from methane seep in Santa Monica Basin, California, United Staets - ANME aggregate JGI... | ecosystem: Environmental > Aquatic > Marine > Cold seeps >... | reverse complement strand
GAATAACAAAATCGAGATAACCCAATTAATTTTATGTCAAATATTGAGATTACTCGACGTTGATTTGTAGTTATTTTTAGATTAGAAAACAGAAAAAGGGCAGGCTAAGGAAGGTAACTTTCTTTTTAGCCTGCCCTTTTTTGGGTTATGAATATGCATTAAAGTTAAATTGTAATTAATACTACTAAATCATTATTATTATCATTAAAGGTAAAAGTGATATATAATTTGAGCCAACATTTATATAAACTGTTTCTGAGTCATAAGTCGATCCCGGTATATTTTGTCCCGCTTCAAAAGTATGAGTTCCTGGAGTTACATTAGGTATCACATAACTAGCTGTCGAAGTTGTTCCTAGGTAGAAACCATCCATGTAGATATCATGTGTACCACTACTCCAAAATCCAGTAATTGTTATATAGACCGTACCTGTGGGAGTTGGTGGTGTAACTGATAAACATCCTGTAAGTCCAAGTAATAAGACTGTAATTACTACTAATACCAGACTACTTTTTATTAAAACATTTTTTTTCATGAAAATTTACATCCTTTTGTGAGATATTTAAAAATATCCTCCTTCCATGAAAGCCAAATGCAAGTTTTATTTTCTTCTATGGGACTGCATTGACTTTTCATTTTTATTTTCCCCATCTTTTAGATTTTTGATCATCCTTCTTTTTGTGCCTATCCCCGTTTTCACGAGGACAAGTTTATAGCATATATAATAAAATTTAATATAGGACTCTCTAACCTTTTTAGAAACGCTCCCGATAAGCTGGGTCGTTAGGAGAAAAACAGAACGGTCTTTGATGACTCGATTCTGTAAAATCTATTTTCCTTCCAAACTTGATATACTATCTTTAAAAATCTTCTGGCGGTAGTAACTTTGCCTGAATTAGAACCTTTATTTAATTAATGATTTAGTTTGTAATAATATTATTCGATACTTTATTTAAAAAATCCTTCTTTTTTTAAAAATTTATTTAATATTTGTAAAATTATAAATTTTAAATTTATAATTTGCTATTTTATTAAAAATGATTAAAGGAGAATTTTCTAATGTCATTGTGAGTGATCGCAGTGAACGTTTAATCTCAAAAGAAAGATTATTTAGTATATAATATAGCATACTGTATTACAAGATAAGCTGTTTAGCGGTTAGAGTATATTGTATAGCGTACAGTATTGGTTAGCCAAACTAATGTGTTAAAATTATTGGAAAATAGTGTATGAACTTATGACTTATTATCCTTAATCTACTTAGATAGAGGCTCTAAAATTAAAATAATATTTCCTAATTAGAGGATAATCTAAAAGATTAAATAGTCAAGTAACCCTATTATAAAAGGCAAAATTATGTATAAGACTACATTTAATTTCTTAGTCTTTATTTGGAAAAACGAACAAAATATAATATTCTGACTTTTTCTAAAGAAAATTTTTCTTATTTTTTTAAAAAAAGAGGACTTTTGTAATATTTGTGGAATATAAATATATAAATAAATCTAATAAAAAATATTAAAAGGAGGGTAAAGATGGAAATCAAAAGAAATAATTATTCTAAAGCATTAATCTTCTTTTCTATGATGATACTTTTAGTATTAATGAGTGGTTGTAATGGAGGGGCACCACCAATAGTCGAGCTCTACGGAACTATCGATATAAATTCCACTCCTTCCGGAGCGAATGTCTATCTAGATGGTGTAGATACCGGACAGGTTACCCCCATTGTCCTTACCAATATTGATGCCGGTGACCATATAATAGAACTTCGTAAATTTCATTATAATTGTTGGGAGGATGTAGTAACTGTTATAGCTGGGCAGACTGCTTACCTTAATCCACCACTACTCTGGGCTCCAGTAGAGACCATTACCATTCAACCGGATGCTGTAGAAGGGAAGGATGTTTATGTGATGAACATTTTTCCTAGTGATAATTTCGGAGATGCTACCTTTCTATCTTTAGGCGTTTACACTGTTCCATTTGCTAGAAGTTATCTTCAGTTTGACTTAAGTCTTCTTCCCTCTGAGGTAGTGATACTCGATACCAGTTTAGGACTTTATTATGACAGCCCATATAATTTGTTTTCTCTTCCCATAGGTCTTTATGAGGTTACCGAAAGCTGGGTAGAGAACACCCTCACCTGGAATAATCAACCAGCAAGTTCCAATGAAGCAGTAGATATCCAAATTATCCCCGCTAGTCAAACTAATGATTTTGTATATTGGTATATCACTGATTTAGTTAAGGGATGGCATGAAGGAAGCATCTCCAACTATGGAATAGTTTTACGGGATACCGATGAGAGTTCAGATAATGGTGGAGCAGAGTTCTTCTCTTCTGACTGGCTCACGGCGAATCAACGTCCTAAATTAATCATAGATTTTTATGTCCCTTAAGAGGAAAAGATAAAAGCATCTACGATTATGATTATCAGTTTTACTCTTCTGACAATGTACTAAACTTAAGTAAAAATCCGATAGAAAATCTATTATATTGTTGAATTACGAATATTTAGTTAGGTGATGAATACAGTATTTGCATTTCAGTGTGACAAAAGTTGCGAAAATCCTCCTGTCTGTGGAGCCAAGACATTTCCAGCCCTTTGGCATTTAGCCGAAGGGCTTTTTTATTTTTTTTGAATTATATTTCAGAAAAAGAAGGATTTCTTGAACTCGTGTCGTATTTAGTAAATAAATGCTTTTATAGATATTTATAGGTAGATCATTCTCTTTATTTAATGGTAAAAAGAAACATTTTTCAATTTATATTGTATTATATAATAAAACATTAATAATCTCATTATTTATTATATATAAACTACAATCATAGTTTCTTACTCCGTATCAGGTCGAGATGCGGCGAAGTTACTTATGAAATATTAAAATCTCATAGGTAAGCAGTATAGGGAACTATTTTAAACAGAAATTATAATTAATTAATTTCGCGAAGTTAGGTAAATATCTTTAATAAATAAATGAAAGGAGATAAAAATGAAGAAACTTTTATTAGTACTCTTAGTAGTAACCCTGGCTTCTTTCCTCTTTGTCGGTTGTCTACCTACAACACCAGCTGAAGGCGAAGGTGAAGGTGAAGGAGAGGGAGAATGTGAAACAACCGTAGAGATTGATGGTGCTGTCGTGGTTGATGGTAAGACCTATGTGAGCTGTGGCAACCATACCATTACCGTCACCTTTTGTGCTCCGGTAGTAGGATATTCTGAAGCTTTTATTACCTGCTGTTGGGGTGATTATAGTGATGACAGTCCAAAAAAGAATAATGAATGTGGTGAATATGTAGTCCTCTTCCCCAATAGCGATAGAACCGTCTGGACCGGCTCAGGTTATTTTGGCTGTAATGATAGAAGCTCAAAAGGATCCGACTGTGATTGTTGTGCTTCCTATGTGGAAGTATGGGCAGGAGAATGTGAAGATGAAGCCTGTATCTGGTTCCCGGTAATTATAGATTGTTGCAAACCCTTTGCGGAGATTGAAATTTCAGTAGGTAATTGTGAATGTGCAGGTTGTGAGCTTACCTTTGAGAGCATTACCAATACAGAGGAATGTTTACCTGATGAGGAATTCTGCGGTGACTGGTGTTCCGGACTGGTCAGCTGGTCTATCGTTCTTTATGATGGAAACCCCTTTGATGAATGCTGTGATCCAAATGTCTGTGAGGAACCCATCGGTAGCTGCTCCGGTACTGAATGTCCCATTGAATGTGTCACTGAGTGTCTGGAGGACGGAACTTACTATGTTGTGGTAACCTTAGTTGATGCAGTAGGACTTGAAGAAGTATATTATGCTAGAATTGTCATCTCTGGTGATGGCTCTACTGAAGATTGTGATATTGATGTATACGAAGCATATTATATAGGTCCTCCTGACTGTGTAGATGAGTTTGGAGGGACAACGGATACAATTGGTAGTTGGTGTGATTCTTGTTTATACTAAATTACTAAATATTAATTAATAAAATCAATAAAATATTGATTAGCCAAAAAGGGATCGCTTTAGTTTAGTGGTCCCTTTCTTTTATAATTGATTTATAAATCATCAAAAACACCTAAATTATTAATTTGTCTAAGTTATTTTATTTTTTATCCTTATACAGATACCAATTTTTTCTTCTAACTTACGATATATCTTTTCAGTTTCATCACTCATGCAAAAAGTTCTATAATCGTTTTGTTGGGGGAGCTTGACAATTTCCAGCCTTTTGGCATTTGCCGAAGGGCTTTTTTATTTTTTTTTGAATTATTTTTCAGAAAAAGAAGGATTTTTAAAATAAGCGGAGTATTAATATATTATATATAACAATTATAATATAATATTTTACCTGTATGAAAGTAACAGGAGAGACTTTTTCTTATTCTAAAAGCAAGGAACCCAATAAGGTTAGGGTGTAAAGTAATCAGTCTAAAGTACTTAAAGTGATATGACTGCCAAGTTGCATATGGAATTTAGTATAGCTTTAAGGTTTATAAGGAAGGTGAGCATCATGAACCCTATTTAATTCGTTACCCGAAAAATCAAGTAACAGGACATAAAATATAGATATATATTTCACTATAAATTATCTTAGGAGGTAAAGAAAATGAAAAGTACAAAATTTTTCACTATCATTTTAATCTTAATCATGTTTGCTTTAATCAACGGTTGTTCACCCGCACCTTCAACCCCTGTGATCACTAATTTTTTGGCAGACCCTCAGGTCATTGAATCCGGAGGTACTTCTACCTTAACCTGGGAAGTTTCCAATGCCACCACTGTTACCATAAGCCCCGGTGTGGGAAGCGTAGCTCTCATCGGAACCTTTGTGGTAAGCCCTGAAGAGACCACAATCTATACGCTTACCGCAAGCAATGCCTCAGGCAATGTCACTGCCAATGTCAATGTCACGGTCTCCTCAGCTCTGCAAAAGGCCATTGATGTGGTAGTGAAAGAGATATTGCCTGATATTCCTGAGGTTAAATTAGGAGAACCCTACTGGTGTCTAAAGCTGGATGACCCTCTTCCCCCGGGAACCTTAATTGTAGAAGATTCAGGCACCGCTGCAAAAGCAAATTTGAATATTGCACTGGAGCAGGAAATGTTCTTCTTTTATCTTGATTTAGCACCCGGATCGTTTTACGCTCATCCTGTGAAATATATTTTAGTGGATGAGGAAGGCAACCACGAAGAATATGATGCTGAATGGTGGCCAAAAATTGGCGGAGAAGTACCCATGTCACTGGTTAAAGACATTCCCGATCCAGCAGATATTATTGCCGCCAGTGTGGAACCGGCTGTTTCAATTGGAAATATCATGGATTACTTATTTCCCTACTTAATCAGTCAGTGGACAGAAGGATTTATCATAGTCCAGGGCTTGATGCCGTCAGAGAATCTATATGGTTGTGCGGTAACTACTTATCTTAACGGAGTTAATTTTTTCAATGCCTACAAAAATGCCTTCTCTGATCTGGAAGGCTTAGTGCAAAGTGATTCCACCCAGGTATTAGACACCATTGAACAGATGGTAGAAGAAGGTAAAAGTGTGATAACCATTTATATTATCGCCCACGGAAATGTTGATTATGTTAGGTTGGGGGGACAGTCGTTTACTGCAAACCAGTTTAAGAACAAGATGGCCGAATTTCCTGATGTCATTTTCAATTTTATCCTGGGTTCCTGTCATAGCGGAAGTTTTATTGATAACTTAAGCCTATTGAATAATGTATGTGCGGTAGAAACAGCCTGCGCAGCAGATGAAGGAGCTTACCCGGATTATGATTCATGGGGAAGCACAAACGATGTTAATCCTTCGGATACAGGTAGTGAATTTACCAGTTCTATCATAGCCGCGATGGCGGAAATTGTCTCGGATTCTGCTAAGATGAGTTCAATACAGACCTGGGCAAGCACAAATGGCGTTCCGGTAACCTCCATGCTTATCTGCCAGGGAGGATATGGTGCTGTGGGAGCTCAAGCAACTTTAGGCTTAACCGATAATTTGGATATTTGCAGTGTATTGGGATGGTCTACTCCTGCTCATTACTGTTCCTACGAATTTGCTACTATTGTCGATATTATAAAATAAAGATATTTTAAATTGGTTGTTCATAATTAAGCATGAGGGCCAAAGAAGTAAACAAGCCCTTCGACATTAATACTCCCTCTCCCTTTCAGGGGAGAGGGTTGGGGTGAGGGGGAAGGTAAGAGTCGGATGCATCCGAGCCATTCTGTTCTTCCACTTTCTCCTTCTGTCATTCCCATCCACCTTTCTGTCATTCCCGCCTCCTCACATGTCATTCCCATGAAAATGGGAATTTATTCATCTTATTTCTCCCCCTACAATTGGCAAATCGGATAGTATATACTTTAGTGAATCAGTTAGATAAAAAATTAATATCTAGGTCTTTTTTTATTTTTCATTAATATATTTTCTTTCTCTTTCTTAACTCGATACGCGATACTCGATACTGTATACTGTCTTTTAAATTGGTCAATTATATAATCCTGTACTTGCAACCCGCACCTATACGCTAAACGCTGTACGCTATACGCTAGTATACGACGCGGCAATCTCTACCTCTCAACCATGTAGTAGGACAGGCGTCCCGTCTGTCTACAAAAAAAGAATAAGAACAAAAACCTTAAAACTAAAAAACAGTCAATTTTTATTTCTTATTTGACAGGATTGACTAATTTATTGACAATTACAATAATTGTTGTTATTATGATTAATAATACAATAATTGTTGTTACTTTCAATAAGGATTTCAAATATGAAAAAAATAGAAAATATTATAGATTATCTGGAAATACATTTTGATGAATTCACCCTAACTCAAAAACGATTAGCAGATTACATTCTTTCTAATTACCATGAAGTTCTTTTTTTTACTGCCGATGAACTAGCTTCCAAAATCAATACCACATCATCTTCAGTGGTAAGATTTGCAAAAGGAATCGGGTATAGCGGATATCCTGATTTACAGAAGGATTTACGAAAATTAATTATTGATAAAATAAATATTAATGGTCAATCAGTAAAAGCAAAACAGTATACACCTTCTAATAAGAATAACATTATTGATATGTCACTAAAGAAGGATTTTGACAATTTAAATAAATTATTGGAAATAAAAGACGATAAAAAGATTGAAGAATTTGTTAATATGATTCTTAAATCTAAGAAGAAATGCATAATAGCACTTCGTACATCATTTTCCCTTGGTCATTTTCTATATTTTAAGATGAGAAAGATTATTCCTAATGTATTTTTGTTTAATAATTATGATCAAGGGATTTATGATATAATCCAAGATTTGAACTCCGAAGATGTTGTTATCGCTATAAGTTTTCCTCGTTTTACCAATTTAACGATAAATATTGCAAAATACGCTAAAAATAAAGGAATAAAACTAGTTTCAATTACTGATAGCAGAATCTCTCCTCTTTATAAGATCTCTAATGTATGTTTGTTATGCCCCTATAAAGGTTTTACTTTTTTTAACTCAAACGTTGCTGCAATGGCCCTAATTAATTCTATAATAAACAGAATATTTAATTTTCACTATAATTCCGGAACAAAACATTTAAAAAAAGAAGATTCAGTTCTTCTGGATTTTAATGTTTGGTATAAAGAAAAAGGCTATTTTAAAGATGAATAAAAAATAATTTACTTTTAAAAAAATTATCCCTCAAATTGATTATTTATTTAGCCATAAAGAATGGAGGTGGTTATATTTTAAACAGAATAATATTGAATAGTGATTACACAAAAAGGATTTAGTTAGAAAATATATAAAAAGGAGATAAAATTAATGTTAAAAAGAAATAGTATCCTTACTTTTGTAATTGGTATATTAATTGTTTTATTAGCTACAACATCTACATTTGCAGCAGTTAAATTTATAAGTATTGCCACTGGTTCTACCGGTGGAACATATTACCCTGTTGGTGTCATACTCGCAACAACTTTCGGAGAAGAATTAAAAGATAGTGGCTATAGATTTTCAGCACATGCTTCCGGTGGTTCTTCTGAGAATTTAGAAATGCTCAGAAACAAAGAAGTTAAAATGGCAATTGTTGGAGGTGCTCCCACATCAAACGCATATGCCGGAATTGGAAAGTATGAAGGTAAACAAATAGAAAATATACGATTTGTTACTGCTTTATGGCCAGAGGCTATGCAAATAGTTTATAGAAAAAATATAGGCTTTGAAACTTTAGCAGATTTCCCAGGTAGAAAAATTGCTTCAGGACCCGCAGGTGGAGGAGGAACTGTTTATCTACCAATTCTTCTTAAACAAATCGCCGGTTTAACTTATGATGATTTCCAACCACAATATTTAGGCTATAGCGACTCTGCTCAAGCCATGCAAAACAGATTAATTGATGCCTGTTTCTTGGGGGGTGGTTTCCCGACATCTGCAGTATCTCAACTTTATGCAAGCCAAATTCCTGTAGATATGGTTGAATTTAGTGATGAAGATATTGCAAAAGTAAGAGAAGTCGCTCCTTATTTCGCAAAAGTAATTATTCCAAAAGGAACCTATCCAAAACAAGATAGTGATTTACATTTAATGGCCATTAAAAGCACATTGGTTGTGGAAAAAGATGTAAGTGAAGATATTGTTTACAAAATGCTAGAAGCGATATATGTAAATAAGTTAGAAGATTTACATAAAAAACACGGTGCTTTAAAAACGCTTAGCCTTGAACAAGCTTTAGTTGGATTGACTAATGTTCCATTGCATCCAGGCGCGGTTAAATTTTACAAAGACCATAATGTTGAAATTCCAGATGATTTAATAAAATAATAAATAAGAATGTTTTAGTAATTATTGAAGAGAGAGTTAGATTAAATTCTTACTCTCTCTTCAATCTATAATAAATAGTATAAAGTTTAATTTGCTAAAGAGGTAAATATGTTAGAAAAAGCAGAGAAAAATGAAATTAAATTTCGAACTTTATCTGGAAAAATAGGGAGTTTAGTACTAATATTTTGTGTAATTACTTCAATAATACATATTTGGTATAATAGTTTTGGTTTGATAGATATATTAAAGAAAAATTCTATTCATCTATCATTAATGATGGGGATAATTTTTTTAACCCGCCCCGCATTTAGAAGATCTCCAAAAGATAAACCCTCTATTATTGATTGGATACTATTTTTTTTAACTATAACTTGCGGTATATATTTTTTAGTGGTTTATAACCGTTTTGTGAATTCAGTGATGCAACTAAATTTATTAGATATAATATATGGAATTATCCTTCTTGCACTAATAATCGAAGGGTCTAGGAGAACGGTTGGTATTCCTCTCACCTTACTTTCAGTAATATTTTTAATCTACATTTATTTTGGACCGTATATGCCTGGTATTTTTATTCATCAGGGATTTAATTTAAAAAGAATATTAATACGCATGAGTTTTACATCTGAAGGTGTATTAGGAATAGCGATAATGATTTCTGCCTCTTATGTTTTTATGTTTATTCTCTTTGGAAGTTTTTTAAAGGTCACCAAAGCATCAGATTTTTTTAATGATATTGCTTCTGCTTTGACCGGTCAATCAAGAGGAGGCCCTGCAAAAATTGCAATAGTAGCAAGTGCTTTAACGGGCACAATTAGCGGTAGCTCTCAAGCCAATGTTGCAACTACGGGTTCATTTACTATTCCCTTAATGAAGTCTCTTGGCTACAAACCTTATTTTGCCGGTGCAGTAGAAGCCATTGCTTCTACAGGAGGAATACTTATGCCACCCGTTATGGGGGCAGCTGCTTTTATAATGAGTTCATATCTGGGGATTCCTTATAATAAGATAATGATAGCAGGATTAACACCTGCCATTCTTTACTATTTTACTCTTTATCATATGGTAGATTTAGGTGCGTTAAAATGGGGGTTATCGGGAGTTTCAAAAGATAAATTACCTTTAATAAAGGAAGTTTTATTAGATAAAGGACATTTAGCTATACCCCTGGTTTTAATAATATTTTTTTTAATAATAGGATATAGCCCATTAATTGCAGCATTTATCGGTATTGTATCAGTCTTAATTGTATCTTCCTTCCGTAAAAATACTAGGTTGAGCATTAAAGATATAATATTTGCATTAAACGAAGGTGCTCGCAATGCAGCACCTATTGCAATGATCTGTGGAATTGTAGGATTTATTATTGGTTCGGTTGGTATGACCGGGATTGGACAAATCATTGGAAATAGTATAGTAAGGCTTGCAGAAGGAAATTTATTTTTAACTGCTTTCCTATGCATGATTACTGCAATTATATTAGGAATGGGATTACCCGGTGTAGCTTGTTACATTGTAACTACTACTATTGCCGCACCCGCTCTAGTTATGATGGGTGTTCCGAGAATTTCTGCTCATTTCTTTGCTTTTTATTTTGGAACCATGTCTGCCGTAATACCACCTGTTGCTTTAACCTCATTTACTGCAGCAACTATAGCAAAGGCTAATCCAAACAAAACAGCCTTAACCGGTTTGGCATTAGGGAGTGCAGGATTATTGTTACCATATATGTTTATTTATAATCCAGTATTACTATTTATTAACTTCAACTGGTTAAATTATCTTTATTCTCTTTTGTGTGCCGCAGTAGGCCTTTATTCTATCTCAATTTTAATCATTGGATATTTGAAGGTAAAGTTAACTGTGTTAGAAAGAGTATATTTTGGAGTAGTGGCAGCCCTACTGATTAATCCTATATTAATAAGCCGTGTCATAGGATTGATAATGTTTGGAATGTTTTTTATAATACCCCTAATTATTAGACGTAAAGGTAGATTAAAAGAAATATAGAAACTTAAAATATCTTATTAATTTTTTAGAAATAGCTGTGTTACATATAGAAAGAAAAAAAATAAAAATAAAATCTTAGAAAAATACATTAATATTTAAAAAAATTTAAGGGAGTAATAGATGAATATAGAAGAAAAGGTAAAATTACTATCTAAAGATACTGAAAACAAAGTGATACAAATAAGACGTGAATTACATCAATATCCTGAATTGGCATTTGAAGAAGAGAAAACCGCAAAATTTATTATTAAAGAACTTAATGAAATAAATTTTCAGGTTTATTCTAATTATGCAAATACAACCGCTGTAATAGGAGTAATAGAAGGGGATAAACCTGGTCCAACAAGGGCATTAAGGGCGGCTATGGATGGATTCGCAATTAGTGAAGAAACCAAATTACCCTTTTCTTCTAAGTTGAGTGGATGTATGCATGCTACAGGGCATGACGGACTAGTAGCAATATCCTTAGGAGTTGCTTATTTATTATCTAAATTAAAGTCGAGCTTGCATGGAAAAGTAGTGTTAATCTTTCAACCGGCTGAAGAAGCAGGAGGAGGAGCAAAGGTATTAATAAAGAATGGTTTGATTAAGGATTTTGGTATTGAAATGATTTTTGGATTTCATATCAGTCCAGAATTACCGCTTATTACAATCGGAATTAGAGATGGTGTTTTGACTAGCCAATCAGATAGAGTATCAATAAAAATAATTGGTAAAGGAGCGCACGCTGCAAGACCGGAAAAAGCTATAGACCCTGTAGTCATTTCTTCTCATTTGATATTAGCTTATCAAGAAATAATTTCCCGTGAGCTATCTCCAAATGATTTTGCCACTATTTCTTTCGGAAGCATAGAATCCGGAAGTACTTATAATGCTATTCCTGAGGAAGCTACCTTACGAGGAAGTATCCGTACTTTTTCTCCCAAAGTTCAAGATTATATCGAAAAACGTATGAAAGAAATGTTTAATGGGATAATATCTACATTTAGAGCAAAAGGCAAATTAGATTATTGCCGTTTTTATCCCTCAATAATTAACCATTCACAATTAACTTCTAAGGTGATTAAATGGGTAGAGGAAATTTGCCCAAAACAAAGTTTAATAAGGTTAGAGAAACCTATGAGAATTGCAGAAGATTTTTCTTTTTATGGAGAGAATATACCTTCCTGTTTTGGATTTTTAGGAAATGGCGGGGAATATGATGTACACAGTCCTCATTTTGTCTTGGATGAATCGATACTTACTCCCGCAGTAGCCTTAAGTACTTATTTAATGCTGGAAAGTAAGGAAAAGACAATATAAGAAAAAGATATTTTTGCAAATTTTATTAATAATTTATAAATATAAGGAGTAAAGATATGGATAAAAATGATATTAAGGTAATATTTGGGGGAACTGTAATTGACGGAACTGGTTCAGAACCTATTGAGGATACTGTAATTATTATAAGAGGGGGGGAAATTACTGAGATAGTTAACGTAGGTTCTTTTTCAAAGCCCAAGGGAATATCTTGTATATTTGATGCAAGGAACAAATTTATATTGCCCGGATTTATAGATTCTCATATCCATATTCAAATGTCGGGAAAACAGTCAGAGATTCAGATGATTAAAGAAAGTATTCCCTTAAAAACTTTGCGTGCAGCATTTCATGCTAAAAAGACTATTGAAGCGGGATTTACCAGTATAAGAAATTTGGGGACTGAATATTTAATAGATATTGGACTTAGAGATGCAATTAATGCGGGATTAATAGTGGGGCCTCGAATGATTGTAAGCGGATATAAGATTATGCCTACTGGTGCCGATTTTCAATTATATTCTCCGGAAGTTCAAATTTATGGAAGAGAAGTAATGGATTCTCCAGGGGAAGTTAGAAAAGCTGTACGAACATTATTAGCTCTAGGAGTTGATATTATAAAAGTAATGAACTCAGGAAGAACATTTAGAGAAACGTCTTCCCCTGATTCCTATGCTCTTACCCTTGAAGAAACGAAAGTGGCAGTAGATGAAGCACATAATCAGAATAAAAAAGTTGCAGCCCATGTTCACGGTAAAAAAGGCGTGAAAATTGCTCTTCAAGCTGGTTGTGATTCGTTGGAACATGGAACTATATTAGATGATGATGATATTAAAGTAATGCTGGAAAATAGTATTTTTCTTGTACCAACATTTTCTTACGGTAAACATGTAGAAGAACTGGGCAATAAAACTGGTTTGCCAGATTTTGCTGTTGAAAAAGCAATAAATAGTCGAAAGTATAGATTAAAGAGTTTTAAAAAAGCTTTAAAAAATAAAGTTAAAATTGCTATGGGTAGTGATGCAGGTATGCCATTTGTAGATCATGGAGAAAGTGCATTTGAGTTAGCAGCAATGGTAGAAGCAGGGATGATGCCGATGCAAGCCATTGTTTCTATGACAAGTTCTGGAGCTGAACTTTTGGGAATTGACGATAAGGTAGGAATGATTTCGGAAGGTAAAATTGCCGATATAGTAATTGTAGATAAAAATCCTCTTGAGGATATTTCTATTCTTCAAAAGAAAAAAAATATTTTAGCAGTATTTAAAGAAGGGGATATTATAATTAATAGAGGGTTAAAGAAAGAATAGTAATAGGAGAAAACAGAAAAAGCAGGAGCAAAGAAAGTAGGAATTGGAATAAATAGAGCTACATCCCATTTTCTAAAATATGGTTTGAGAACAGAAAAAGGATAAGCTATAGAGAAAATTATCTTCCTTAAGCCTACCCTTTTTATTGCATTTTTTATTTCTCTTCAGTTTTTTCCCAATACTACCTTCATCCCGGAGAGTTCCTTCTGCACCTCTGCAAAACGTAGAGAATAATACTCCCGGTTCTGCTGATTTAAGTTAGTGATGGTATTATGTATCTCTTTGGTATTCTCCAGGACCTGCCGGTATCCCTCTTTCTGAGCAATTACTATCTCCTGCATAAATCTATCGATACGAAAGATCAATAGTATCGATAAGGCGATAGGAAACCCCTGCTTGGCGATAATATCCAATTTAGTTTTTATATCATAAAGGAGCTACTTTTAGTGATAGAGAAGGGGAATTAAAACAGGCAAAAGATCTACATTATATATATTTTATATTACGATACACACCTAATTTAGATATTGTTCTGGCGGAAGTTGCTGAATATAAGAAAAAAGGTTATTTTACAGGTATTTATAAAAATATCAAGAAATATTTTGAAAGAAAAACAAGTCAAGGCTGCCTAATGATTGAGAAAGAAAATGGACCCGATGAATATATAGATGATTTAAGGCAAGATATATTTGAGAGATTTAATGAATTGCTTGAATTTCTATAATTTATGAAAATTTCACGGAGGATGATAATAAATAATATACAAGGGACAGGTATGCCAAATCAATAATTCACTAATTTTTAGCGGTAAATCTAGAGAATCTAAGGAGTTTCTTAACCGGATGATTGAGGCTTTAGGTATTATAGAAATGATAGGATGTGTCCATTTTAGTTAAAAAAAAATTATATAAGAGGTATATTTTAATGAAAAAAACAAAAAGAATGAAAATATTATCTTCAATACTTTTATCAATTTTTTTATTTTTGCTTGCCGGATGCTCAGGTACCCTTCCTCCTATCCTTTCTCCTCCAACCGGTGTTTCGGCTTCGGATAATGCTTACACAGATGCGGTACAGATTACCTGGGGTACTGTCTCCGGAGCATCTCATTATCAGGTCTACCGGGCTAATTCTCTGACGGGAACCAAGACTGCTATCTCTGACTGGCAAACAGAAACTTCCTATTATGATACTAGCATAACTTGTGGAGAGGATTATTATTACTGGATTAAGGCCGCTACCAGTAGCAGCGGGGATAATGCCTCTTATTTCAGTAATCCTGATACCGGTTACTGTACAGGAATTGTTCCTTCTCTTCCCATTTTTCCACCTACCAGTGTTTCGGCTTCCGATACTTTAGTTAATAAGATACAGATTACCTGGAATAATGAAGCCGGAGCATCTTATTATCAGGTCTACCGGGCTAATAATCTTTTTGCAACCAAGACGGCTATCTCCGGCTGGCAGACCGGTACCTCCTATAATGATACCAGTGTCGCCCCCTGGACCACTTATTGGTACTGGGTCAAGGCTGCCACCAGTAGCAGTGGGGATAATGCTACTGTGTTCAGTAACCTGGACACAGGTTATGCTATTTCAATAATTATATCCCCTAAAGAGAAAATAGGACAAGACAAGGGACGTTTCGTCTGTCATATTTAAATAAATAAGGAAGATGTGCCAGATCAATAATTCGGTATTTTTTGGCGAAAAACCTATATGCTCTGAGGAGTTTCATAACCGTATGGTTGGGGCTTTAGGTATTCGAAGACAAATCCAATATGAAGGAGAATACATTGCGTATTGTTATTGTTACCTTAGGATCCAGAGGAGATGTTCAACCTTTTTTGAACCTGGGAATAGGTTTGAGAGAAGCAGGGCATGATGTACAGATAGCTACCGCGGAAAATTTTAAGGATTTGGTAAAAGAACAAGGACTGGATTTTATCCCCTTGAGAGGCGATATTAAGAAAATGCTCTCCAGTCCGGAGGGCCGCAAGTTTTTTAAAAGTAAGAACCCTATAACCCTTGTGCAGAGGATGAAAAGGGCATCTACAGAATTGCTTCAAACCATGCAGGAGGATATCCTTAAAGCTCTTGATGGAGCAGATGCAAGCGTTTTTTCTTATCTTTGCGGACCGGTATTAGATGTAGCGGAGAAGACCGGCCTTCCCTGTTTTCTCGGTCTGCTAAATCCTGTATTGCCGACAAGTGAGTATCCCAACTTCGCAGTAACCCTGAAAAACCTGGGACCCCATCTTAATCTACTGACCTATGATCTGTTACAATTTATAATGTGGATAGCCTTTGGTTCGATAAGAGACCACTGGCGAAAAGAAAATCTGGGATTACCCAAGGGTCCTATCTTTCGGAGAATAGAGAAACAACAAATTCCGGTACTTGCTGCTTATAGTTCATATGTAGTGCCAAAACCAGCAGATTGGCCTGAACAGGCCTGGGTTACAGGATACTGGTACAAGAAGGTTCGGAATGATTGGCAGCCTCCCAGGGAGTTGGAAAATTTTCTGGCATCCGGATCACCTCCGGTATGTGTCACCTTCGGCAGTATGATAGATAATGAGAAGGATAGAATAGAAAGGTTAGTCCGGAAAACTCTGGA
>Ga0255384_10086_pt1 | contig 16209 bp, 11 predicted proteins | sample ANMaggSeSYBR01F7_FD_182106 | JGI IMG/M metagenome (GOLD analysis project Ga0255384, IMG submission 182106) | Sediment cell enrichment communities from methane seep in Santa Monica Basin, California, United Staets - ANME aggregate JGI... | ecosystem: Environmental > Aquatic > Marine > Cold seeps >... | reverse complement strand
CAGAGTGATCAACATACCCATGTGTTTTTAGAATGTTTACAACATAATCTAAAACCTCATCATTTAATTTTTTCCAAGCGTCTCTAATTTTACTATTATTGCTCCTGTCATGAAGTTTAGTCATATCAGAACCATAATTATACAAAACTCCTAGAAGACAATAAATAATAAAATCTAGTTTAAAAACAAATCCACCCTTTTTCATTTCCTCTAATTTTCTTTTGAATTCTTCTCTGGCTTCTGGCCAATAACCAGAAATCTGTGCAAGCGCCAATTCAGCATCTGTTAAACTTACTCCACTATCATTTACTATATAAAAAATATCAATTGCATTTTTTAAACTTGCCTTAATAGGAATTTGCTGATCTAAAAATTCCCTATCTAAAATATTTTCAATTGCTCTTAAATTATCATATATTTTATCTTCCTCTTCTTCTATTAACTCATGTCCCTTATCTTTAATAGCTTTAATTATTTTGTTTTGTTTTATTTTTCTCTGGAAAATAGCAGTAATGTTAATCCAAAAAGGATTATTCTCCATTAATTGTTTCTTATAGTATTGAAGCTCTAATGTACTAATGTTCACATAAAGCCCGCGTGGATCTTTTACAATATCCTTTTTCTTATAATATGGAGGTATTTCTCCTCTGATTAAAAGGTAAAGACTTGTGATTCTCTGCTGGCCATCTAATAATATTTTTACGCTTCCTTGTCTTGGATCATATTTCCAAGCCCCTTTCAGCTCTGGAGGATTATTAGTCTCCCATATAAGCATTGTTCCTGTGGGGTATTCTTTAATAAGAGAATCTATTAATTTTTTGACATTATCTCTCTTCCATACAAACTCTCTTTGAAAAGCAGGAACAAATAACTGGTTTTCATCTATTTTGTTTAAAATATGTTTTATTTGCATAATTTAATATTAACAGGTATTATTTCTAAACAAATAATCTTAATGCATTTAAGTTAGTAGTAGTTTATTTGCCTTTAATATTTTACCTTCTCCTTTCGTTTAAAATTTATATTTTTACAATATTCTCTATTGTTCTCATAAGCAATTTGTTCCAAGAAATAATTATCGGTAAAATCCTCTTTTATACTCTTTCATACATCTCTATCTTCGCGTAGGTATATTTTCATATTAGCTGGATTTAATGAAAAATATTCCAATAACTGTTTGATATTATTTCGGATATGATTCGCAGAAAGGTTTACTTCAATAAAAAAAATATCCTCCATTTTTTCAGCTTCCCTTAAGTCTTGTTCTTTCTTTGAGAATAATGGATTTCCCCGCTTACTAATAAAATCCTCTGTCTCGGACAATCTTTTGAATTTTTCAAAATTATTTTTTTTCAGTACTCCTAATACTTTCAAGTAAAGAGATTTCCAGGTTTTTAATCCTCTAAATGCACTATCTTCTAAAACAAAACCATAAGGTCTTTTGTAAGTAAAATCCTCATCAAGGGTATGTGGTTTAGTTTTATCCAATTCTTGAATAATTCTTTTTTTCCTGTCACTATCGGAAGATTCTCCTTCAACAGTTTCACCTTCAGGGTTAATTTTAAAATAGCTTCTAAGATTCTCGGAAATCTTATTTGTAGCTTTTGTAAAATCAGTCAGATTATTATTATAGTTTCTTAAAAATTTCACACCATTTTCTAAAGATTCATTATCACGTGGATCTATATCTGGATGAATATCATCAGGTAGGGAAAGCAATTTTTCCTGAATGTCGATTAAGGAATCATAAATTATTTTAATTTTATCTTTATTCATAATATCCTTCTTTTTATTAACAGTATCTCTCTATATTATTTATCCTCTTTGACTTCGCTCAGGGTAGGCAACCCCTCAATAATCCTGACTTCCGGCACCGTTTTCTGTTTTTCCATTGCAATGTAAACTGGATGCTTTGGGTCGGAAATCTCTTTGTAAACTTTCTCTATGACCTCAAGTTTCTTTTCATCGCTCCAATCGTCTTTCAATTCAGGCAAATTAGTCAAATGCTCCAGTACTTCCGCACCAGCGGATTTAATTTCCTCACTAAAGTAGAGTTCGTAAACCATAGCATCGATTAAATCTTCAAAATAAGTGGAATATGTGTTTTTCTTTATTTTAATTGAATGATTATTAAATATTGTATATTCTACTGATTTGCTTATTGGATTGATAAACTTATTATTAAGAATAATGGGTAAATTATCTATTTCGTATCCATTAACATTACTATTGGTACTAAATTTCGAGAAAACAAAGTTTAGTAATCTACTATTAAAAAGTCCTAACAAATATTTTTTATCTAAATTTTGTTTAAGAATTAAGTAGTTTAATGAATTTGCACAGTAAGCATTGCTAATTATCATCATCTTAAGCCTAAATTTTTCATTAACGCCAGTTATTCCCTGTAAGACAATTCTTTTAGGCTCTTTAAATTTCTTTGATAGTTTCTTTTTAATTTTAAAAAGTTTCTTTTCATCGATAAACACGATTTCTCCTTGGCTCATTTTACTTCGCAAATGATATCTATCGATTATCGCACCTTTTAAAAGTTTAGCATTTTTAGAATTACTCGTGAAACTCTCTTTACAAAATGTCATATCTACTTCTCCCGTATTGCATTTACCAATCTCAATAAACTGGATAGAACGAGAAAATATTTTCATAATTAATTTTGTTTCCTTTGAGGATACCAAGGGGAAAGTTAAATTTTTTCTATCAATGGTTTCGATAATACTTTTAGTTAAATAATTTTTTTCGGCATTCTTATTTATAAATCTATCATTATTTATTCTTACAAAGAATGGAGCTGTTTTTTTTGCTTTTTTCAAATTCAATATACACACAGACATTTTAACTGCCTCGAAAACTCTTTTGTTTGAATCATCTCTTTCAGGAAATGCTTCTATGAATAATATTTCATTATTATTTAATATATAATTTCTAAGCTTACTAATACTCAAATCACCTACAAATGCCAAAGGAAATATTTCCGAAAACACTCCTTCATTTGATAGAAGATAAATACTTTTTAAAATAAAGAGCCTAAAAATGTTTAACATCCCACCTATTGCAGGTTTGTAATATTCACTATTCTTAAAATATGTTAATTCCTCATTTGAAATAACTATACTTTCTGCTTTATTTTGTCGTTTATTTAATATTCCATACGGTGGATTTCCGATTACCACATCAAAACCATCATTCAAACCAAACATCCACTCGGGATCAAAAAAAGGACTACTTGAATTCTGGTCGTATGGGTCCCACCCACTTAACTGCTTTGCGGTTTTTTCTGAACTACTGGTAAAACTTTTTTTTATTTTATCCAATATTTCAGATAATTTTTGTCTCTTGGTTTCGAATTCTGTTCTTTTTTTCTGATTATCCTTAAATTGTTTTATCATTTCGCAACAATATTTGATTTCAAGTATTTCTTTGCTATTACTTATTCTTTCATTTAATTCACGTTTCTGAATTTCAATTAAGATCGACTTAATTTTTCTACGCAAATCTTTGTCTTTCTTTTGAAATAATAATTTCTCCTTCCTGGTTTTTGCAGAAAAATACTCATGCCTTATATCTTTTAACTCCTTTTTCAGCAGGATAATTTCTTGATTATTTAACCAATTGTCATTTTCCTTTTCTAATCCTATCAGCGTATTGGCAGCTACAAACTTAGTTTCAAAGTTTGGTAGGGCACGAATACCAAGATTTTCTTCGTTTACTTGTTTTTTCTGATCTACTACAAGAGATATAAAAAAGCGTAATTTAGCAATCTGTACGGCAATGGGCTGGATGTCCACACCATAAATACAGTTTTCAATAAGATAAAGCTTGCGACCATAGTCAAGTTCGTTATTGGTAAATGCGGATTCAATATCGGCAATCGAGTGCTCCCGAATAGTTACATCATCAATCTGACAGGCTTTTTGTATCTGTCGTTCTTTCCATTGTTCATTCTTTGGGTCAAGCTTATGAAGGATATGAACAAATTTATGAAGAATGCCCATCGGAAAAGCGCCTGAACCACAAGCAGGATCGAGAATCTTACAAGTATCAATGGCTTCAATAAGCGCTTTTGTCTGCTTTTCATTAAAACGATGTTCCTGTTCATTATATTCAAACAGAAAGTCTAAGGCTACATCAGCATCTTCAGATTTAATATCGTTCTTATCGGTAAGTTTTTTTTTGAGATATGCTTTTAGCGATTCATCCACCATATAATTGACGATTTCTCTAGGAGTGTAAAAAGAACCGGTCTGTTTACGTGCGGTAGCCTGGGTTTCCGGGTTATAGCTTGCCAGCAAGTTTTCAAATACTTTACCTAAAAGTTCGGGATCAAGTGCAATTTCTTCTTCAATAGGTGTATTTTCGGTAACAGTAAATTTGTAATTTGAAAGAATATTGATAAGACCTTTTGCCTTGTACTTCTTATTTTTTGTGCCATAAATTTTGTTCAGATCAATTTCCTGTTCATCGGCAAAGAAAAGAAAATCCGGTATATTTGCCTGTTTTCCTGGTTTACGGGAAAAACCGTCAACATAAAGTATTGTAGCGGAATCATCCGGTTTATCCAAACAGTCAAAAAGCCCGCCATTTAAAAAAGGTACATCTTTAAAAAGGTTTAAAGATTCTTTTTCATCAATAGCAAAAAGGTTGTCATAGCGGAATAGATTTTTTACACCATATTCATTTTTATTATCGAAAAATGATCCATTTTTTGCAAAACTTCGGTCACCCATTTTTTGATTAAGTGTACCAAAAAAGAGGTTTTGGAGTATAGCACGGTAATATGAATTTGAATTTTTGTCTTTCAAGAATTCTTTGAGTATTTTTTTTATTACAGATTTATCAAAAAGAGTGTCGGGTACAAGATTTTTCTCTTTAATAAACCAGATGAAAATAATTCGGGTGATAAGTCTGATAAGATTGATAGAATTACGAACATCTCTATTATTTTCAACATCATCAGGAAATGATACATTGTCCATCGCCCAGAAATACCAATTTGATAGTTCCTGATAGAATCTTTTGTTGAGTTCTTTAGTATCAAGCGTTTTTTGCCAGGCGTTATGCAATTCTACAAAATTGGTAAACTTACGGATGCGAAGAAGTTCGTTAAAGGATAAGTCAAAAAGAATTTCAATATGTGCTCTATGTGGATTTTCGAGAGAAATATCTTTAATCAGGGTCACCTTTTCTAATACGTCCCTTTGCATATCTTTTTTATTGAGCCTTCGGTTGATAACCGACAAAGTTATATGCTCGCAGTACTTGAATAGAAGCATTACCGGCATGGGGAATATTTTATTAATTTCACGGGTTATCTGCGCCAGTGCGCTTCTGGAATAATCTTTTTTGATAAGCTCTATGGCAAAGAAGAGATAGGTTTCGATAACTGTTTCCTTATCCTCTCCTTCCCATTTCACTTTACCGATGCCGAAAAGGTTCTTCTGGTCAGACACCTCATCTCTGGTTAATTGAAATAGCAGGTCAACAGATTTCCACTCCTTAACTAAAGCTTTTCCCTCGTTAAAACGTGAATTGCCATCAAGGAATGATTCTTTAAAGAAATTATAGTTTTTTTGTGAAAACGGATTTTGCCGTTCCGTGTTGTAACCAAGTGTTTTAAATAAATAAATCGCTTGGTCGGTCAAATTTTCTTTTGAGAAATCTTTGATGGCAGATTGTATCGCCATTTTTACTTCTTTATCAGTCATATAATTACCTCACTATCAGCCAAGTTATTAATTCAAAATCTTCCATTTCGTTTATTTGCTTGCTTGTAGGTATTAGCACTGCTCCCCGGTCAGTAGTCAGCTTGATGTTGCCCTTTTTCTTAAATATTTGAACAATTTCACTCACTGCCTTTTTTAAAAGACCTGAGTACTTGTCCATATTTTCACCATTAGATGTCTCATTATTAAACAACGTGCAAAGTTCATCATAAGGAGCTTCTTGCCCTTGACAAAGCAAACGGTATATTTCAAGAATCTGCTTGGCGTTGGTATAGTTATAGCGAACAGTTCCGTCATCCCGAATATAAACAAGAAAATAGGGATTCAATGGATTTACTTCTTCGTTGCCACCACTTTCACCTTTCTGTGCTAAACAATAAATCACTCCGGGTTTGATAATATCTTTTTCTGATGATGAAATTTCTCTACCAGTTATAAGTCCGGCATGGTCACCGCCTGGCGCGGGAACAACCGCATAAAGCCCCATTGGTGAGTCTTTCAATCTTCGGCGATTGTTTTCTATAAAGTTCAATAGTTCTATCCTGAAATCATCAAGTGTAAAGTCAGTTAGAGAAATTGTTTCGTCCATATCTTCAAGATCAAGCACCTCGTTTTGAAGTTTTTTAAGCTGTTTATTGCGATATTTCAGATCGTCGGTTATAAGGTCTTCCAGCTGCTCTGTATTTAGTATATTGTCTTCTCCAGTTGCAGTAACATCCACCAGTGCCATACGTGCCTCAACTCGTTCTTTCAGGTTGATATAGTTATCCAGGTCTTTGGTTGGCCAAAAATTCACCAGTTGAATAGTTTTATTGATGCTTCCCAAACGGTCAATACGACCAAAGCGTTGAATGATACGTACCGGGTTCCAATGAATATCGTAATTAACGAGATAATCACAATCCTGAAGGTTTTGCCCTTCACTAATACAGTCAGAAGCAATGAGAAGATCAATTTCTTCCGTCTGAGAAAGAGAAGCCATCCTGAAGCGGTTTTTTGATAAAGGAGAAAAGTTGACCAAAATACTGTCATAGTCATTTTTACCTAAAGTTGTCTGGGTGTAGTTTCCACAGATCAGGGCACAATGAAGCTTTAATTCATTTGTGTACCAATCCCTTATGTTGTCATAGAGGTATTGTGCGGTATCGGTAAAGGCGGTAAATACGATGACTTTTTTATTTTCTCTATTTATCGGAGAAGCGATTTTCTTTATGATTAAATTTTTTAGCTCTTTTAATTTTGCATCTCTCTCCGGGGTTACAGCTCTGGCATTATTTAACAGGTCAACCAAGGCATCCTTGTCTTTTTGTAAATCCAACTGCCATCTTCCAAGCTCTAGATCAGCAAGATCAAATTTTAGTTTCTTTCCCACCTGCCATTGGTCGAGATCTTCTCCGTTTTCTTCCAGTTCTTCCTCATTGGGAGTGAAGTTTTCCAGGGATTCTTCCTGATTTTCTCTGTTTGTTTCTAAAAAGTCATTGATCTTTTCTTCCAAATTTTCTATTTTTCGGATAGTTCTATCCAAAGAAATTTCAAATGATTCGATAGAGCTTTCTAATCTTTTAAGATAATTTATTTTCATCATTCCAATTAGAAAATTTTCACGGTCAGCCTGTTTAAAAGCAAGAATCTCTGTTTCTGCCATTTCTTCGTATTTTTTCTGCTTTTCAAGTTTTACATAGGCAGAAGGATTAAAGATTGATAATTTGTACTCCAGTATTTGCTTGTTAATCCGATCATAAGAGGGAAAGCGATTTTCTAAGTCAATATCCGGATAAATTGAGTAAGGCTTGTTTCGTTCGGGAAAGCTACCCATTGTCTCTAGACAGTAGAAACTTTTTATATGTTTTCGGGAACGAGCAATGGTCAACTCATCCAATAGTTTAAAAAAAGATGAATCAAGCCGTTCGATAAGTTCTTTCATATTCTTTGATTTATTTTTCGGATCAGCCCAACGAGTAAAATTCCTCTGGGCATTTTCAAGGGTACTCCCTATGCTCCTTATCTTGCATGAGTCAAATAAGGCGTCTTCTTTTCCCTCGGTAATAAAGGATAGCTGATTTCGTAAATCACGAAGGGAATTATTGACCGGAGTAGCCGAAAGCATCAACACTTTTGTCTTAACGCCAGACTTGATGACTTTTTCCATGAGCCATTTTGCCCGGTTCATTTTGATTTTTCCGTCATCTTTTTGTTTTTCCATGGGATTACCCCGGAAATTGTGTGATTCATCTATAACCACCAGATCATAAGCTCCCCAATTGAAGTTTTCCAGGTCGATACTATTGGCACCGGAATAACCTGATTCTCGTGCCATATCGGTATGATAGAGAACAGTATAATTATACCTGTCTCCTTTAAAAGGATTTAATAAATGATTTTGGCTAGCTTGATAAACGGTCCAATTCCCGGTCAGTTTTTTGGGACAGACAACTAGGACACGAGCATTGAGAAGTTCAAAGTATTTAATAACCGCCAATGCTTCAAATGTTTTACCTAGACCAACACTATCAGCAATAATACAGCCATTATGTTTCAATATTTTATTGATGGCACCCTTTACGCCATCTTTCTGAAAATCATAGAGTATATTCCAAACTTCACTATCGTAGAACCCGGTTTTTTCATTTAACAAGCCGCCCTTTTTCTGTTCATCAAGGTAGTCTTCAAAGATATGAAATAGGGTCTTGAAATAGATAAACTCTGGCTCATTCTCTATATATAATTGTTCAAGATATTTTAAAACCTGCTCTTTTACATCTTCAACCAGACCGGTTTGGTCATTCCAGATGGAATCAAACCAGCTTTTTAATTCCTGGCGGTCTCTGTCACTATCAATAATCAGGTTTAACTCTATATTTTTACTGCCTCCCAGACCAAGACCATTTACCGTAAAATTTGAGCTTCCGGCAATGGCTTTTTCAATGCCGCTTTCCTGTTTTACGTGGTAGAGTTTTCCATGAAGAAAGTTAGGCTTAACCATAGAGCGGATTTCCGTTTTTTCTTTTATCCAGTCGGAACACTCTTTAGATATGCTTTTTTGTGTAAGTCTGTTTTCCAGTGGTATGGATAATTTATCATCTTCTATCTTAAAATTCCTGGTATTTACTTTGTTTGGGTCCATGGATTTAATAAAGGTGGGTTCACCAAAAAGAAATTTCAATTGCTTGATTCCATCAAGATTACCCTTTAATTGATGATAAGCATAAATCGTGAAGTAAGCTGAAACTATTGAAACTTCGGAATTAGTTGAAATGGCTTGTTTAAGAAAATCTCCAACAGTTCCATGAGAATGATTATCACGAATTGACGAATAACTCATTGTTCGTATCTCCTTTTTTCTTCTCGTTCATCTATACCGATATTAGTGGGTGCTCTTAGAAAATGGAATTTTATTGTGTCTAATTTAATCCAGTTACATTGAGTAATTGGGTAAGATCACAGGAATCATTTTCTTGACGAGGAGTATAGTTATCTATTATTATAATTCTGTTCCTCTTTTTATAATATTTACATAATCTGAGAAAATATATTTTTTATATCTCTTTTTACCTGATATTTCTTTTAAAATTTCTATCTCTAGGGGAATTTTTGGGTCAATTTTTGCCATTAATTGCCTATAAATATATTCGTTAAATTCTACGATTTGTGGTTTACTTTTGCTTTTATCAATTATCAAATATATTCTGTCTTTCACTTCTGAAAAATCTACGTTATCTAAAAGAAGACGCGCGATCCAATTATAAACCCTTGATTTATTTTTAACTAAATAATCATATACTCTAATTTTATTCAAAGTAATACTGTAGATATGAAAATCTAAATCTTTTATTTTTTTATAAAAATATTTTTTAACTTCAATTGTGGTAGATGTCCCTTTTAATTCTTGAACAATTCTATTTCTTTTGTTTTTAGGATTTAATTTTTTATGTAATGTTCTTTCTACATTTTTAGTAATTTTTCTTTTAGATTCATTATCTTTTACTAATAAAATACAAATCGTAAAAAATTTAGAAGATTTTTTATTTACTAAATCAAATCCTAAATCTCCACTTTCATCTAAATAAAGATAATACAATTATTTCTCCTTCTTTAAAAAATATTTTATAGAACGAATCATTCAAGCTCTCCTAATGCCTTTCCATTAATATTTGTATTGATCTACGTTTCTTGTTTCTATCAGTCTACAGTTTTAGTTTTTTGATTTCAAGTTTCTAATTATATGTTATCAATTAATACTAATTACTATCCCTTCTTGTATCCACTCCTCCCATTCAAGATCGGTAATTTCTGTAAATTGAAGAAGGTCTTTTGGGTCTTTGAATCCTTCCAATTCTTCACCTAAGGCAATTATTTTCCAAGCGAGAGGTTCGCTTATTTTTAATATACTGGTAAGTTCATCCTGGGAGGCGGTGTTGATATTTATAATTTTAGTTTTTGTTTGAGCGGGAGTGGGCAAAATGGGTAAAAAATCTATTTTGGCTATTTTATATAATTTCTGAGTTCTCTCCAGACTGTATTTATTGGTCCATAGGTTTACAAATTGATTCTGAAATATCGAGATTATTTCCGAATCATCGATGACCATAAGATTTTCATCATTTCGGTTGTTGGCGGAAAAGGTCCAGTTATAGGAGCCGGTGAGTAATAGGCGGTTATCGATAATGGCAAATTTGTTATGCATTATATATTTGTTTGAACTAATTCTTATTTTTATTCCATTTTGTACCAGGAAACGGGATTGGCTGTATTGGTAATCAACCTGGTCTTTATCCAGATAGAGCCTTACCTTTACACCTCGCTCGCGGGCTTTTATAAGAGGAAGGGCAATTTCTCTATCGGTAAAGATATACATGGCTATGTTAATAAAGGCTTCGGCCTGATTGATATTTTTGATGATTTCTTTTTGGGGATTATCGTATAGGGAGAAGTAGATTTCGGTTTTGGCAAGAGTGGAAATAGATATAGTTATGGAAAGGATGAAGATGAGAAATGCAAGAATACTATATTTAGCATTTCTTCTTAAATTGTGCATTTTTTAATGTGACCTTTTTTTAATAAGTTACAGGTTTCGAGTTGCGAGTTTCAAGTTAAGAACAAAATACAAGAAATCAGTTTTTAATTAATACAAAGGGAACACACTTTACTTTTCCCTCAAGGGAGAGAAAATAAGAGAGGGCGTATTGCAATACGCCCCTACCTTTATTTATTAGTTGCGATAGTACAAAAGAAGAATGTCCCCTATAATTCTTACTGTACTCTTTTCTATATTCGACATAAGTTATAAAAATCCTTCTTTTTTTCATATTTTTTTCATATTATGGAACAATAAATAATATTTGGCTTTAAAATCAAGAGATGTAGAGAAAAAAGAGGAAAAAGGGATAGATTCCCGCGTGCGCGGGAATGACAGAGAAAGGAGCGGGAATGACAGAGGGGAACGCGGGAATGACATGTGAGGAGGCGGAAATGACAGAGGGGGAAGAGAATAATAAGGGCGTATGCTATACGCCCCTACTGGAGAGAGAGGATGTTGAAATAATTAGTTAAAAGAGTATAATCAAAAAGTATGCTTTGCTGCAGTTTATTACATTTTCTCAATTACTCACTCATTTAACTCACCATCATCTAAAATCAGGGAGGTGATTTTATGGTTAAATTCTCGCTCTTCATCTTGGATATGCAATAAGGACCATTCTAATATTTATTTTAGTTTTAATTAAAAAAAGAAATGATGAAAGGAATGTATTAATGTATAAAGCAATGAAGATTAAAAAATTAAAAAATTACGGTATCCCCTCTCGTATTGTAAACATCTTGGAGAAAGATTACTCACCAAATTTGCTGCCAATACAGGAGGAGGCAGTGAGAAAATACGGGATTTTGGATTGTGGGGGGAATGACAAAAATCAAAATTTGTTAGTTATCGCCCCAACTTCCTCGGGAAAAACCTTCATCGGAGAAATGGCTGCAATATCCCGAACCATTCACCTTCAAAAAACCATCTATTTGGTTCCTTTAAGAGCACTGGCTGATGAAAAATATAGGCATTTTAAAAAACTCTACAGCAATTATGGAATAGAGACGGTCATCTCTACCTGTGACCGTAGTGAAGATGACCATAATATAATCTCCGGAGATTATGATGTTGCGGTAATGGCCTATGAAAAATTTAACTACTTCTGTTTGATGTGTCCCCGTTTTTTAGAAATTGTTTCTTTGATTATCATAGATGAAATGCAATTGATTAATGACTCAAAATGGGGTCCTCTGCTGGAAAGCATGGTAAACCATATCGAAAGTAATAATAAAGATATTAAAATCATCGCCCTTTCGGCTTTTGTTGATGGACAGGATGCTCTGGTAAGGTGGTTTCCCGGACGAACTCTTACTTCCTGTCAACGTCCGGTGGAATTGCGAAAAGGTATCGTAAGAGACGGGATTTTTAAATATATTACCTGCAAAAAGAAGGAAAAATGCAAGGAAGAAGTATTTTTTAAGCCGGAAGCGGTTCGTGAAAACTGTTTTAAGGATTATTTGTTAGAGACAGTGAGGTATCTGATAAAACAGGGAGAATCGGTCTTGATATTTTTTGCAAACCGTGACGAGACACAAAGATGGGCTAAATGGCTTGCCTCTCAATTGGAAAGTCCTGCTGCCTTCTGTGCATTAAAGGAACTGGAGGAGATGGAGGAAACTTTATCCCGTGATGAATTGAAAGAAACATTGGGAAAAGGGATTGCACATTATAGTAAGAACCTATCATGGGAAGAAAGGAATTTGATTGAGACTTATCAAAAAAAGGGTGAAATAAAGGTTATATGTGCTACTAATATTATGGCCATGGGTATCAATATTCATTTTAATAATGTGATTATTGCCCTGGATAAAATACATAATGACGAAGGAAATTATCCTCCCAATTATCGAACCAGCCTCACCTTTGCCGCTATTGAAAATATGAGCGGAAGAGCCGGAATATCAGAGTTTGGAAGGGTCATTTTTTTGGCTCATTCCCCGGTTTTTCAGAATATTTACAGGAATCTTTATTTTAAATTTCTAAGTGATAATAATTGCAAGCCCAAGGAAAATAAGCGGTCAATAAATGTAGATGATGATTTACCTACTTATCTTTTAAGGTTGGCGGTAAATATAAACCTTGATTACGAAGAGTTAAAGAGTCATATAAAGAAAGAGGAGTTTGTTTCTATAAAAAGTCAGAGTAAATTTGAAGATAATAATTTCTTTTCCGGTTACTGGCAGTATGTTTTTAATAAGGCGAATATCAATAAAAGAATTGAAAAAGCCTTGAATACTTTAATAGTGAATAGCTTGATTAGTGTAAATAAAAATGGTGTTCTATCTCCCACCGCCTGCGGTATCTTGGTATCTGCCAAGAGAATTAAAGTTGAAACTTTTTTGCTTTTTAAATCCTGGTTGAGATGTCGCAAAAAAGAAGATATCAGCGTTCTGGAGATTCTTTTTCTGCTTGCTTTAAGCCCGGATGGCAAAGCATTGCCCCTCCCCTTTTCTCAAGCTATCAAAGATGATTATAAAAAGGGAATTTATCAATACGATTATAGAAAGAATTACTGGAATAAATTCTTGCGTCTGATATTTGAACAGGACGATGAAGATAAGCAACTTTTTTGGGATAAATTTCTAATGAAAAAGGAGAAAGAAGAAACCACTTCTTTAGAAGATTATATTCTCTACAAGAAGACTCATTTATTATATGACTGGGTAATGGAAAAAAATAGTGTTAAGAAAATTGAAGAGGAAAATGGTCTTTACAGGGGTTGTATCTATAAATTAGGAGAGGGTTTTTCCTGGTTGGCGGATAGTCTGTCAGCGATAGCGGAATGCATGAATTTGGAGAAAAAGATAAATAAAGATTTGGGCAAAATAAAGATGTTATCCAAAAGATTAATAGAAGGAATACAGGAAGAAGGAATAAATTTAGCCCTTCTGTATATTCCAGGTTTAAGCCGATATCATATTAGAAGATTGATGGGGGCGGGATATGGGGATGAGAATTCTTTGAGGAATGCGAGTGAGGTTGAGTTGGGTAAGTTGCTTCCTAGGCGATTAGTTCAAAGAATTCTAAGGAGAATGAAAGATGAAAAAGACATTCAAGAAGTTAAAAAGCAAAAATTGATAATTGAAGATGAAAAACTGATAGCTTGCAAAGAAAAAATGATACTGAAAACCTGAATTCTAATCAAAAACCAAAAACTGTACTCGAAATCTCCCTCCATCGTCCGGATAGAATCATCTTTATGGGTAAAGAAGTTAAAGTTACTACCATAGGTTTTTCTTTATTATATCTATTAGCTCAACACAAAGGAAAAGTAGTGAGCTATGAAGATATTTTAAGGAAATTGTGGGAGGATGAAACTGATGCAATCTATACCCGTATAAATTATCATATTTGTAAAATTAAAAAAGACATTTTGAAGGCATTGAATAATAAAAGCAGGTACTTAAAAAAGATTGGAAATATTTTTAAAATAGTGCCCGGTAGAGGTTTAATGTTAGATATTAAAGAAAAAGAATTGGAAACAAATTTCTAGCCCGTAGGACAGGCGTCTCGCCTGTCTATTATTAAAAAATATAAATAAATCGAATTTAAATCTTTAAATCCGAACAGTTAAAAAGCTGTTCGGATTTTTCATTTTACAGGTAATTTTCTTTCGTTTGAAATTCAGTAGAAATTCGGTAGAAATTCGGTAGAAAACTCGATACAAGAAATATTCATTGTGGTTAAATATAGTGGTTGGCCAACCAGAGTAGCGTATAGCGTATAGCGGGTAGCGTATAGACGTGGGCTACAAGTGTAGGTGAAATACATTTAAATATTCACCCCCACCTTAATCCTCCCCCCTCAAGGGGGAGGAGATATGGGAAACAATTTTCAATTTCCACTACCCTCTCCCCTCAGAGGGAGAGGGTTAGAGCTTGCCCCGTACTTGATACAGGGGTGAGGGGGAATAATTTGAAAACTATTTTCAGCGAAGGAGAAAAAATGGAAAAAGAAATTCTTGCAAATCAAAAACAATTAACCAAAGAAGGGTACGTTATCATCTCCTCTTATTTTTTAGATTACTGTGTAGAGATATTGGGAACCGGACCAGCTATGCTCTATATTCAATTGCTTAATTATTGTCACAAGGGGAAAGATATTGCCTGGCCTACTTTAGCTACCCTGGGCAGGAAAATGCAATTTACCCCAAAGTCTATAACCAAATTTCACCAGGTATTATTAAAACAGGGATTAATTAAAAAGATAAACAAAGGAAGAACTGCCTCCGGTAATTATAAGCGTAATATTTACCAGGTTACCCCTATTCATAGGGTAAAAAATACCCTATCCATAGGTAAAAATTTCCCCTATGTAGAGGAAAAAATTACTCCTAACCTAGGGAAAAAATTACCCACTAACAATACCAATCTTAACAATATCAATTCAACAGCAGCAAATAGAGAAAATGCTGCTGCTGTTGCTGTGGTTAATTTTAAAAAATTAAAAGAGAAAGGAGACCTGTCTGCGTGCGTACACGCACAGGCAGAAGAAAAGATGCAAGCACTAAGAGAACGGATGGTTGAATTAGATTTTGAGGAGGAATTTATTGAGAAGATACTAAAAGAGTACTCGGTGGAGAAGATTGAAGGGAAATTAGATTTGCTGTCGGAGAGGAGGAATATTCAGAACCCTGCCGGCTGGCTGAGGACGGCACTGAAGAATGATTACCCAACACCTCACCCCCACCTTAATCCTCCCCCCTCAAGGGGGAGGAGAGATGGAAGTTTAATCCTATCTCATTCTATAAGAGGGAGGGGATTTGTAGATTGTCCTGCTCAGAAGGAGAAAGAATTTAAAGAAGGTTTAGAGACAGAATCTCAGTTAAGTCCTTCAAAATGGACCTCTCGTGAAAAAGCCCTGGAGGCAATCAATTTAATTAAGGAAAATCTTTCTCTACCTGTATATCCCCTCTCCCCTCAGGAAAAGGGACCATAGCAAAACTCCAGGGCGGATAAATCCGTCCTTTATAAAGAACTGGTAACTGAAAACTAAAAACTATTTTCGACTGAAAGGAGAAAATTACATGTCCGAACTAAAAGAACTAATTAACCGTGCTAAAGAAAAAGATGTAAAAGTAATGGAGGAACTATTCAATCAATTTAAACCTCTGTTGAAATCAAGAGCCAGGAAGTATTCTCAATACGGTTTGGAATATGAGGATGTTTTTCAGCAGGGGACCCTACTCTTTATCCTGGCGGTTTACAACTATAAAGAAAAACCCCCTACTACCTTTGCCGGTTATATGAAAAAGAGAATCGACTGGGGATTGTGGGTCTATTATCGGGAATATCTTAAGCAAAAAATAGAAATCACCTCTGGCCTAAAACCAAAAAAAATATAAGACAGGCGTCTCGCCTGTCTACTTCCCATCCCCTCCCCTTTGATTTA